>Ga0209547_100003_pt1 | contig 116315 bp, 130 predicted proteins | sample UppTromicrDC3115_FD_185843 | JGI IMG/M metagenome (GOLD analysis project Ga0209547, IMG submission 185843) | Upper troposphere microbial communities from Oklahoma, USA - DC3-115 (SPAdes) (version 2) | ecosystem: Environmental > Air > Outdoor Air > Unclassified | place: USA: Oklahoma | collected...
TGCGTTGAACAGGATGACAAAGGCTGGGATGCCAGAAAGCGTGCGTATTGCCTGAAAATCCAGCCAGCTACAGGGTCGTTCGCACGAAATCTTATTTATTCAACAAAGCCGTTACCGGTGTAGTCACTTTCCCATTTATCACTAAAGGCACGGTAAAAATCATGGCCAATAGAGGAAACGGTATGGTCAGTTAACAATCCCGGTACTTCTACTTCAACGGCGTGAACATTTCCCGCAGCGAAGAGAAGTTCTACTGCTACAATCCAGCATAAATAACGTTTCATGGCTTTATCGCCTGAGGTTATCGTTTGCCCATGAGACCGCTTGTGTTCGGTTTTTAACTGCTATCTTTTTGAAAAGATTATAAAGATGCGTTTTTACCGTGTTTTCGCTGATGAACAGCGAACGAGCAATCTCGTTATTGGAGGCGCCGATACGCAGCTTATTAAGGATCTCTTTTTCCCTATGAGTAAGGAGGGCTGATTCCGTGCTGTTATAACGATAGTTACCGGAATGTGTAATCAAGTAACTGGCAAGCTTTTGCGTAAAGTAGCATTCACCACGTAAGACGCCTTGCAACCCATTGACTACGCGTTCTTGATCCTCCATGGCGTAAAAAACACCATTGATATGCGGCCAGTTTTCAATGTCGCGGTACGGGTAATCATCTGGAGTATTTAACAACAGCGTTTTAATGTTGTTGTGTTTTCTGCTTAATGTATCCTGCCAGTAATGAATGAGCTTTTTATCTGCTTCCATCATATCCAACAGAATAATGCAGCCAGAAGATATATCGTCCAGAGAACGTTGAATATTATGCAGTTTTCCTGTGATTGCCAGCGATTGTTTTAAATGCTGCAATAACGCGGTCGCCTGCAAAGAAGGTTTAGTGATCAACAGTAATGTATGACCATGAATACTATGGACTTCATTAAACATGATGAAACCCCGCTTTTTTTATTAATCGCACACCTGACAGCTGCCTTTATAAAATAGAGGCACCAGAAGTACTGACAGATGTTGCACTGCTGTGTGTAGTAATAAATCAACCCTAAATGGGTAAAATATAAAACTAATGGATTACATCTGATTTCAATCTAGCCATTACAAATCTTAAATCAAGTGTTAAACGTGTAACAAAATGTAATCTGGAATTTTAAAATGTTAACAAGGTGTGGTTATGGAGTTTAGAGTTGATAGAAAAGTTGTACATATTGCTTTTATTGCACAATTTTAAAAAGTCATACAAATGAAGCTAAGTCTATAATTATGCATATAAAAATTATTTCCACATAGTTCTTTTGTCGTGTGAAAATTTCTTACTTTCGCTGATGTTGCCCTTGGACAAATTTTTGCCGTAAAAAGACGATGTTTGTCACGGCTTGTCAAACAGACATATCGACGTAATCTTCGCGAACCATGAAGGAAGGCTGACTGTTGATTTTTTGCTGTCAAAAAACGGTACTTTAAAAGAAAACAAAATAATTTTTGCGTAAATAACAGCGTATTTGCGAGAGTTTTAATACTTTGGTATGAACAAAAAAAGCAAAATACAACGCGCGGGTGAGTTATTAAAAATATTTCCGCAGACATACTTTCCATCGTAACGCAGCGTTAACAAAAAACGGTTTGCGTTAACAACCAAGTTGAAATGATTTAATTTCTTAAATGTACGACCAGGTCCAGGGTGACAACATGAAAAACAAATTGTTATTTGTGATGTTAACAATACTGGGTGCGCCTGGGATTGCAGCCGCAGCAGGTTATGATTTAGCTAATTCAGAATATAACTTAGCGGTAAATGAATTGAGTAAGTCTTCATTTAATCAGGCAGCCATAGTTGGTCAAGCTGGTACTAATAATAGTGCACAGTTACGGCAGGGAGGCTCAAAACTTTTGTCGGTTGTTTCGCAAGAAGGTAATAGCAACCGGGCAAAGATTGACCAGACAGGAGATTATAACCTTGCATATATTGATCAGGCGGGCAATGCCAACGATGCCAGTATTTCGCAAGGCGCATATGGTAATACTGCAATGATTATCCAGAAAGGTTCTGGTAATAAAGCAAATATTACGCAGCATGGTACTCAAAAAACGGCAATTGTAGTGCAGAGACAGTCGCAAATGGCTATTCGCGTGACACAACGTTAATTTCCATTCGACTTTTAAATCAATCCGATGGGGGTTTTACATGAAACTTTTAAAAGTAGCAGCAATTGCAGCAATCGTATTCTCCGGTAGCGCTCTGGCAGGTTCTATTCCTCAGTACGGCGGTGGCGGCGGTAACCACGGTGGTGGTGGCAATAACAGCGGCCCGAATTCAGAGCTGAATATTTACCAGTACGGTGGCGGTAACTCTGCTGTTGCATTGCAGGCTGATGCCCGCAACTCTGATCTGACTATTACCCAGCACGGCGGCGGTAACGGTGCAGACGTTGGACAAGGTTCTGATGACAGCTCAATTGAACTGACCCAGCGTGGCTTCGGTAACAGCGCCACTCTTGATCAGTGGAACGGTAAAAACTCTGAAATGACTGTTAAACAGTTCGGTGGTGGCAACGGTGCAGCAGTTGACCAGACTGCATCTAACTCCAGCGTCAACGTAACTCAGGTTGGCTTTGGTAACAACGCGACCGCTCATCAGTACTAATACAGAATTTGTATGACAGAAACAGGGCGTAAGCCCTGTTTTTTTTCGGGAGAATAGTATGAACGCGTTATTACTTCTCGCGGCGCTTTCCAGCCAGATAACCTTTAATACAACTCAGCAAGGTGACATGTACACCATTATTCCTGAAGTTACTCTGACGCAATCATGCTTGTGCCGGGTTCAGATATTGTCACTACGCGAAGGCAGTTCGGGACAAAGTCAGACGAAGCAAGAAAAGACCCTTTCATTACCCGCTAATCAACCCATTGCCTTGACGAAGTTGAGTTTAAATATTTCCCCGGACGATCGGGTGAAAATAGTTGTTACGGTTTCTGATGGACAGTCACTTCATTTATCACAACAATGGCCGCCCTCTTCAGGAAAGTCTTAATGTATTGATAGTTGAGCATAAAACGAGCCGGAAGAGAACGGTCTGATGCGAATCGACCAACCTGAAAGCATGGATAACCCCCTCAAGGATGATTAATCATTGAGGAAACAGAATAGATGTTCAGACCGTTGTTAAACTCCCTTATGCTCGGCAGCCTGGTTTTTCCTTTCTTTGCAACAGCGGAAAGCAATGCGCAAGGTGGCGTGATTCATTTTTATGGTCAAATCGTGGAACCCGCGTGTGACGTGATGCAAACGCCAGTTGAAATGACTTGTATGCAAAATGGTCCAGTACAGAGCAAAACGTATTCCAGCAAAGAGCTAATGAGTGGCAAAGTTAAAAATGCGCAAATTGCCTCAGTAAAAGTGCAGTATCTTGATGAGCAGAAAAAGCTGGCTGTGATGAACATCGAATATAACTAAGTTTCTGAACTACTCACGCTACTGACAAGAAAAATGCGATTTACCTAAAAACACTGCTGTACACTTAAGAAACAAGAGGGTGTAAGGAGGCGTTATGAAATCGCGTATTCATGTTGTGCAGGGTGATATTACTAAACTAGCCGTTGATGTTATTGTTAATGCGGCTAATCCGTCACTAATGGGGGGCGGCGGCGTTGATGGCGCTATTCATCGCGCAGCCGGCCCGGCGCTGCTTGATGCCTGTTTGAAAGTTCGCCAGCAACAGGGCGATTGCCCCACGGGACATGCAGTTATTACTCTTGCGGGCGATCTCCCCGCCAAAGCTGTTGTGCATACCGTTGGGCCTGTGTGGCGCGGTGGCGACCAAAACGAAGACCAGTTATTGCAGGATGCCTATCTCAATAGTCTACGACTGGTAGCGGCAAACGGCTATGCGACAGTGGCTTTTCCTGCCATCAGTACCGGCGTTTATGGCTACCCGCGTGCTGCAGCGGCTGAAATCGCAGTAAAAACCGTTTCAGAATTTATTACCCGTCACGCTTTACCTGAGCAGGTATACTTTGTCTGTTATGATGCAGAAAATGCCCACCTCTACGAAAGACTCCTTACCCAACAAGGAGATGAATGATTTGCCCCGGCTGGCGAGCGCGGTGCTGCCGCTGTGCTCGCAACATCCTGGGCAGTGCGGCATTTTCCCCCTGGATAAAAGTCTGGATGCGTTCGCTGCACGATATCGTCTGGCAGAAATGGCGGAGCATACTCTGGATGTTCAGTATTACATCTGGCAGGACGATATGTCGGGGCGATTGCTATTTTCGGCTCTGTTAGCCGCAGCGAAGCGTGGCGTTCGCGTCCGTTTGTTGCTGGATGACAATAATACTCCCGGTCTTGATGATATTTTACGCTTGCTCGATAGTCACCCGCGTATTGAAGTTCGACTTTTTAATCCTTTCTCTTTCCGCCTGTTACGTCCGCTTGGTTATATCACCGATTTTTCCCGCCTCAATCGTCGTATGCACAATAAAAGTTTTACCGTCGATGGCGTGGTAACGCTGGTGGGCGGGCGCAACGTTGGCGATGCCTATTTCGGCGCGGGAGAAGAGCCACTTTTTTCAGATTTAGATGTTCTGGCAATAGGGCCGGTTGTTGAGGACGTTGCCGATGATTTTGCCCGCTACTGGTATTGCAAATCAGTGTCACCATTGCAGCAGGTGCTGGATGTTCCCGATGGCGAAATGGCTGACCGTATTGAGCTACCTGCGTCCTGGTACAACGACACCGAGACACATCGCTATTTGCGCCAAATGGAGTTAAGTCCATTTATAAATCAACTGGTTGACGGAACGTTGCCGCTTATCTGGGCAAGAACGCGTTTATTAAGTGATGATCCGGCAAAAGGGGAGGGCAAAGCAAAACGGCATTCACTGTTACCGCAGCGCCTGTTCGATATCATGGGCTCACCCCGCGAACGTATTGATATTATCTCTTCCTATTTTGTGCCAACGCGCGCGGGTGTGGCGCAGCTTTTACGAATGGTGAGAAAAGGAGTCAGGATAGCCATCTTAACCAATTCACTTGCCGCTAACGATGTCGCTGTCGTTCATGCCGGGTATGCCCGCTGGCGCAAAAAATTGCTCCGCTATGGCGTGGAGTTGTATGAACTGAAGCCGACGCGGGAACAGAGTGGCACGTTGCACGATCGCGGTATAACCGGTAATTCCGGCGCAAGCCTTCATGCCAAAACATTCAGTGTCGATGGCAAAATAGTGTTTATTGGCTCATTCAATTTCGATCCGCGTTCAACATTGCTCAATACTGAAATGGGCTTCGTGATAGAGAGCGAAGCGCTGGCACAATTAATCGATAAACGCTTTATTCAGAGCCAGTATGATGCGGCCTGGCAGCTCCGTCTGGATCGGTGGGGACGAATCAACTGGGTCGATCGCCATGGGAAGGAGGAAATTATCCTCAAAAAAGAACCCGCCACCAGTTTCTGGAAGCGGGTTATGGTCAGACTAGCGTCAATATTGCCCGTTGAATGGTTATTGTAAGTATGGTTTAGCGAGCTGGCGCTTTGTCATTCTCGCGTTTTACGATCGGTTTGCCGGAGAACAAAAACTTCAACAACGGAATGCGTAAATGAATTTCGTACAGAATTATCGCAATCCCTACCACAAATATCAGACCGCAGAGGAAACCCAGCAGATTTGATGTGATGTGCGGAGTGATGTAAGCACCGAAAAAGAGCGTTAACGGGTGATGAACCAGATAAATAAATAGCGATGCGTTTACAAAATAGGTTACCCGCGCCGACTGAAAATTAAGCAAACGGTGGCCGAAGGAGAAGACCACATTCACCATCCACAGGCCGAGCACCATCGTGATCACTGACTCGGTTTCATACATCCAGGCATCGCCGCTGCCGTAGCGTTGATTGAGCAAATAAGCAACAAATGCCAGTGCTGCTGCGAGAGTGCATCCACGAGACGGTGTGGTAAACAAGGCCTTAAGATTAGGGAAAATGAAAGCCAGCGCACCGAGAATAAAGAACGGCATATAAAACAGCGTCTGCATGAAAATAAAATTGAACATGCCATCGCTTAATATGGGTGGATAAACGATAAATAACGTTCTTCTTATTGCTGCATAGCCAATTCCCAGACAGAAAAATAGTATCGATAGCTTAACCATCGAGAAATTTTTATTCGTTTTATCTGAATTTTCTAAATTATTTCTTATTCGTTTAAATATCCATACGCAAAGTGTCGTCATAACGACCAACACCAGTAAAAACCACAGGTGCGAAATTAATTCCCAGGCCAGCGTATTATATTTGTCATACAATGATAGCCCAGGCCAGCTTTCCGCTTTGCCTTTGACATATTGCAGCATAATAAATTGCGGCAAGGTGAGTAGGGGAATAGCCGTTAACATTGGGATCCCTACACGTTCAACGCGCACTTTCCACCATTTTTTCAATGGGTAGCGCAAGAACAGCATGTAGGAAAAATATCCGGAAATAACGAAAAATACCTGCATACGGAAGGCGTGGATGAAATCGTTAAAAAGCGTCAGCCACCATGACGGTTCTGCGCTATTCACATGCCAGGTGTGGCTTGAATAGATTAAAGAAATATGAAAAGGGATCCCTAACAACATCAACCATGCGCGGATGGAGTCGAGGAAATATTCACGCTGCGCGGGTACTGGATTCATATATGGTTAACTAATCTCGGATTTTTCGTCTTATCCCTGCCGGGTAATGCCTTTAGGCTTTTGCCGTAACGACACTGACCTGCCGCATGTGGTGCCGGCTTCAAATGTGTTTTTGCGCGGCATAGCCGCAATCACTAACCAAAATGGAAGCGCCTGTAAGACGGTTGATAAATAAATTTGCTGGCAAACCCTACACGAACTCGCTCCTTCTGTCTTTAGGAGAAGCACGGAAAGTGAAAACGGTTGCAATCAGGTGCTTAATCCATGAGCCGGCACGCTGAATAATACCGGGATTCTGTTGTCGGAATGGCTGGTTATCCATTAAAATAGATCGGATCGATATAAGCACACAAAGGGGGAAGTGCTTACTTATTATGAAACATAAACTACAAATGATGAAAATGCGTTGGTTGAGTGCTGCAGTAATGTTAACCCTGTATACATCATCAAGCTGGGCCTTCAGCATTGACGATGTTGCAAAGCAAGCTCAATCCTTAGCCGGGAAAGGCTATGAGGCGCCTAAAAGTAACTTACCCTCCGTTTTCCGCGACATGAAATACGCGGACTATCAACAGATCCAGTTTAATCATGACAAAGCATACTGGAACAATCTGAAGACCCCATTCAAGCTCGAGTTCTACCATCAGGGTATGTACTTCGACACACCGGTCAAAATAAATGAAGTCACTGCAACGGCAGTAAAAAGAATCAAATACAGCCCGGATTATTTCACTTTCGGCGATGTTCAGCATGACAAAGACACGGTAAAAGACCTTGGTTTTGCCGGTTTTAAAGTGCTTTACCCGATCAACAGCAAAGATAAAAATGATGAAATCGTCAGTATGCTCGGGGCCAGCTATTTTCGCGTGATTGGCGCAGGTCAGGTTTACGGTCTTTCTGCCCGAGGCCTGGCAATTGATACCGCGTTGCCATCAGGTGAAGAATTCCCACGCTTTAAAGAGTTCTGGATCGAGCGTCCAAAACCGACCGACAAGCGTTTAACGATTTATGCGTTGCTTGATTCGCCGCGTGCGACAGGCGCTTATAAGTTTGTTGTTATGCCGGGACGTGACACGGTTGTTGATGTGCAATCGAAAATCTACCTGCGCGATAAAGTCGGCAAACTGGGTGTTGCGCCGTTAACCAGTATGTTCCTGTTCGGGCCGAACCAGCCATCTCCGGCAAATAATTATCGTCCGGAATTGCACGACTCTAATGGTCTGTCTATCCATGCTGGTAACGGTGAGTGGATCTGGCGTCCGCTAAACAACCCGAAACATCTGGCGATCAGCAGCTTCTCGATGGAAAACCCGCAAGGCTTCGGCCTGTTGCAGCGTGGCCGCGATTTCTCCCGCTTTGAAGATCTCGACGATCGTTACGATCTTCGTCCAAGCGCGTGGGTGACACCGAAAGGGGAGTGGGGCAAAGGCAGCGTTGAGCTGGTGGAAATTCCAACCAACGATGAAACCAACGATAACATCGTCGCTTACTGGACGCCGGATCAGTTACCGGAACCAGGTAAAGAGATGAACTTTAAATACACCATTACTTTCAGCCGTGATGAAGACAAACTTCACGCGCCTGATAACGCCTGGGTGCAGCAGACGCGTCGTTCAACGGGGGATGTGAAACAGTCGAACCTGATTCGCCAGCCTGACGGCACTATCGCCTTTGTGGTCGATTTTACCGGCGCAGAGATGAAAAAACTGCCAGAGGATACCCCGGTCACTGCACAAACCAGCATTGGCGATAATGGTGAGATTGTAGAAAGCACGGTGCGCTATAACCCGGTCACCAAAGGCTGGCGTCTGGTAATGCGCGTGAAAGTGAAAGATGCCAAGAAAACCACTGAAATGCGTGCTGCCCTGGTGAATGCCGATCAAACGTTGAGTGAAACCTGGAGCTACCAGTTACCTGCCAATGAATAAGACAACCGAGTACATTGACGCAATGCCCATCTCCGCAAGTGAGAAAGCGGCATTGCCGAAGACTGATATCCGCGCCGTTCATCAGGCGCTGGATGCTGAACACCGGACCTATGCGCGAGAGGATGACTCCCCGCAAGGGTCGGTAAAAGCACGTCTGGAACAAGCCTGGCCAGATTCACTCGCTGATGGACAGTTAATTCAAGACGACGAAGGGCGCGATCAGCTTAAGGCAATGCCGAAAGCAAAACGTTCTTCTATGTTCCCCGATCCGTGGCGTACTAACCCGGTTGGGCGTTTCTGGGATCGTCTGCGTGGGCGCGATGTGACGCCGCGCTATCTGGCGCGGTTGACCAAAGAAGAGCAGGAGAGCGAGCAAAAGTGGCGTACCGTCGGCACCATCCGTCGTTACATCCTGCTTCTCCTCACTCTGGCGCAAACCGTCGTCGCTACCTGGTATATGAAGACCATCCTGCCTTATCAGGGGTGGGCGCTGATTAATCCAGTTGATATGGTCGATCAGGATCTGTGGGTTTCCTTTATGCAGCTTCTGCCTTACATGCTGCAAACCGGTATTCTGATCCTCTTCGCTGTTCTTTTCTGCTGGGTGTCAGCCGGTTTCTGGACGGCGTTGATGGGCTTCCTGCAACTGCTTATTGGTCGCGATAAATACAGTATTTCCGCTTCAACCGTTGGCGATGAACCGTTAAATCCGGAGCATCGCACAGCATTGATCATGCCTATCTGTAACGAAGACGTGAATCGCGTTTTTGCAGGTCTGCGTGCAACGTGGGAATCAGTGAAAGCGACCGGTAATGCCAAACATTTTGATGTTTATATCCTGAGTGACAGCTACAACCCGGACATCTGTGTGGCAGAACAAAAAGCCTGGATGGAGCTGATCGCCGAAGTGCAGGGTGAAGGCCAGATTTTCTATCGCCGCCGTCGCCGTCGCGTGAAGCGTAAAAGCGGTAACATTGACGATTTCTGCCGTCGCTGGGGTAGCCAGTACAGCTACATGGTAGTGCTGGATGCGGACTCGGTGATGACCGGTGATTGTTTGTGCGGTCTGGTGCGCCTGATGGAAGCTAACCCGAACGCCGGGATTATCCAGTCGTCGCCGAAAGCGTCTGGTATGGATACGCTGTATGCACGCTGCCAACAGTTTGCGACCCGTGTCTATGGGCCATTGTTCACTGCCGGTTTGCATTTCTGGCAGCTCGGCGAGTCGCACTACTGGGGGCATAACGCGATTATCCGCGTGAAACCGTTTATCGAGCACTGTGCGCTGGCGCCGCTGCCTGGTGAAGGATCATTTGCGGGTTCAATTCTTTCGCACGACTTCGTGGAAGCCGCATTGATGCGTCGTGCAGGCTGGGGGGTATGGATTGCTTACGATCTCCCTGGCTCTTATGAAGAGCTGCCGCCTAACTTGCTTGACGAGTTAAAACGTGACCGCCGCTGGTGCCATGGTAACCTGATGAACTTCCGTTTGTTCCTGGTTAAAGGGATGCACCCGGTTCACCGCGCGGTCTTCCTGACGGGCGTGATGTCTTATCTTTCCGCACCGCTGTGGTTTATGTTCCTCGCGCTCTCTACCGCATTGCAGGTTGTACACGCACTGACCGAACCACAATACTTCCTGCAACCACGGCAGTTATTCCCGGTCTGGCCACAGTGGCGTCCTGAACTGGCGATTGCGCTGTTTGCCTCGACGATGGTGCTGCTGTTCCTGCCGAAGTTGTTGAGTATTTTGCTTATCTGGTGCAAAGGAACTAAAGAGTATGGCGGCTTCTGGCGAGTTACGTTATCGCTGCTGTTAGAAGTGCTGTTCTCCGTGTTGTTGGCGCCGGTGCGTATGCTGTTCCATACGGTATTCGTGGTTAGCGCCTTCCTCGGCTGGGAAGTGGTGTGGAATTCCCCGCAACGTGATGACGACTCTACCTCCTGGGGTGAAGCGTTTAAACGCCACGGCTCACAGCTGCTGCTGGGGTTAGTGTGGGCGGTCGGTATGGCGTGGCTGGATCTGCGTTTCCTGTTCTGGCTGGCACCGATTGTCTTCTCGCTGATTCTGTCACCGTTTGTTTCGGTGATCTCCAGCCGTACAACCGTTGGGCTACGCACGAAACGCTGGAAACTGTTCCTGATCCCGGAAGAGTATTCACCGCCTCAGGTACTGATCGATACCGATCGTTTCCTTGAGATGAACCGTCAACGTTCTCTCGACGATGGCTTTATGCATGCAGTGTTTAATCCGTCGTTTAACGCTCTGGCAACGGCAATGGCCACCGCGCGTCACCGCGCCAGTAAGGTGCTGGAAATCGCCCGTGACCGCCACGTTGAACAGGCGCTGAACGAGACGCCAGAGAAACTGAATCGCGATCGTCGTCTGGTACTGCTAAGCGATCCGGTGACGATGGCTCGTTTGCATTTCCGCGTCTGGAATTCACCGGAGAGATATTCTTCATGGGTGAGTTACTACGAAGGGATAAAGTTGAATCCACTGGCATTGCGTAAACCGGATACGGCTTCGCAATAAAAGCGTAGATGCCTGCAATATATTGAATTTGCAAGGCTTCGTAGGCCGGATAGGGGCGTTCACGCCGCATCCGGCAAAACAACAAGCACTTTGTCAGCAATAAAAATACCGGCGTAATGCCGGTATTTTTTTACAGAAGAGGGTTCAAATGCGCTTAATTGTAGTAGGCATCATGGTTGCTTTGCTGAGTGGTTGTGGCAGCATCATTAGCCGCACCATACCGGGACAGGGGCATGGCAATCAATATTATCCCGGCGTGCAATGGGATGTACGTGACTCCGCATGGCGCTATGTCACGATCCTTGATCTCCCATTCTCTTTAGTCTTTGATACCTTACTGTTACCGATCGACATTCATCACGGAGCATATGAGTAATTAACGTTCATCCCACTCATCGGCTGCTGCGCGTCCTTCTTCGGTATCCAGCGGTGGCTCAAGCTGGAATTCACCTTCGTCCCATTCATGCAGAGTATTTTCTTCCTGCCATTCCTGGCGGATTTCAATCTCATCATAGTCGCCATCAAAGATGCTTTGTGCGGCTTCTCCACTGAACATTGGCAGGCATTCACCTTCTTCGCCTTCATCGGCGAGAAACTCAACCTGCCACATAATGTCGCCATCTTGCAGAATATATTTCTGGACATTGAACTGTTGCACATTCGCTTCTTCGGCGTCGATGCCGGGGTTGTCAGCAAGAAATTCTTCGCGTGCGGCATCAATGGCTTCTTCAAGCGTTGCGTACATAGTCATCACGACTCTCCCTTTGATTTGCTGAGGTGTTCAGGGAAAGAATAGCTGATTCTCCGCTTTTGCAAGTATGAAAGGCGAAAAATCAGTTCGATACCTGGGGGAGTCGGCGACGGCGCAGGCTGTTCCACGAATAGACCGCGTTAAACAAAACGACTCCGGCGGTAACCAGAAATACAGCACGAAAGCCGTAGTGTGCTGAAATAGCTGCGCCCATCAACGGCCCCGTAACGTTGCCAATATCGCGAAACGACTGGTTGTAGCTGAAAATGCGTCCGGCGATTTGGTTGGTCGAATTATAAACCAGCAACGTTTGTACGGCGGGGAGCAGAGCGCCGTCTGCGGCGCCGAGCAAAAAGCGTAAAATCCCCAGTTGCAGTGGTGTCTGGACATAAGACATTGGGATCAACAGCAGCACAGAAAAGATCAGCGCAGTTATCAGGATCTTTTCTGGCCCGATACGATCGCCAAGTTTACCGAGTCGTGGAGCACTTAGCAGTGCAGCCACGCCGGGCACGGAGGCGATCATACCGCTAATAAAGGCGATGTTACTGACGTTTCCTGCCAGTTCGCGGACATACAGCGTCAGGATTGGCGCGATAGATCCAGTAGCAATCTGGATAATCAATGTTGTGACAAACAGGCTAAGTACCAGTTTCGGGTTTTTAAGCGATGTCACGACTTCCCGCATGTGTAGCATCTCTTTTTTGCTGACTGGCTGGAATTTTTCTCTGATACAAAACAGGGTGACGAAAAAGCAGAGCATGAGCACACTGGCGGTAATAAAGAATACCGGACGTAAGCCGTAGTTATCAGCGAGTAAGCCGCCAGCCATCGGGCCGAGCAACGCGCCACTAACGCCGCCGGTGGAGAGCGTACCCAGCGCCCAGCCGCTTTTATTACGCGGTACTTGTGTGGCGATAAGAGCATTGGCGTTGGGGACAAATCCGCCAAGCAAACCAAGCAGCGCCCGCAGGATCAAAAACTGCCAGATATTTTGCGCCAGCCCCATCAGCACCATCACGATGCCCATGCCGAGAGCAGAGCGCAATAGCATGATTTTTCGGCCTTTGCGGTCGGCAAGCCCACCCCAGAAAGGGGAGGCGATAGCGGAAAATAAAAAGGTAATACTGAAGACAATTCCCGACCACATATTCAGCGCACTGTGGCCAGTGACGCCAAGTTGCTCAACGTAGAGGGGTAAGAATGGCATCACCAGACTGAAGGCGGCACCGGTAAGAAAACAACCTAGCCAGGCAACGATCAGGTTTCGTTTCCAGTTTATGGGGGTGTCATTTTCACAGAGTGACATAGCAATCCGCTGTTGGTGCGCCAGGCGCGGTGAATAAAAGGAGAAAAAGTAAGCACACTAATTATGCGCCTGACTTATAGGTGACGCAATGTACAGAGCTTTTATCGCTAAATCAGGGGGGGGGGCAGCGGTAATGCCGGATGCAGTTCGAAACATCCGGCAAGGGAGATTTAATAGCGTGAAGGTACGCCTTCCGGGCGCGTTTTAAAGCGACGATGCAGCCACATGTACTGTTCCGGTGCCATCATGATGCATTTCTCGACCACTTTATTCATCCACGCTGCGGTGACTTCGGCGTTATCCAGAGGCGGTGAACACTCTGGCGGCAGCATGATCAACTGATAGCCTTTGCCGTCTGGCTTACGACGCGGAACAAACGGCACCAGGCACGCACCAGACATTCTCGCCAGCATCCAGGTGCCACTGGTGGTCGCCGCCTGCTCAACAGCAAACAGCGGCACGAAAACGCTCGAGCGCGGACCGTAATCGTGATCCGGCGCATACCAGACCACTTCGCCTTTCTTTAGTGCCCGGATCATGCCTTTTAAATCTTTGCGATCAAGCATCGATTTATTCGAACGCAGGCGCCCCCAGGTTTGCAGCCAGTCGAGCAACGGATTATCGTTTGGGCGATAGACGCCGATACCCGGTTCCTGCATACCAAATTGCCTTGCGCCCAGCTCCAGCGTCAGAAAATGGATGCCGACCAACAGAATGCCGCGCTTTTGCGCCTGCACGTCACGGATATGTTCCATGCCAATCACTTCCGTCCAGCGGGCAATTCGACGATCCGACCAGAACCACGCCATGCCGGTTTCCATCAACCCCATACCAACGGATTCGAAATTCTTCACCATCATTTCATGGCGTTCTTGTTCGCTCATCTCCGGGAAGCACAGTTCCAGGTTGCGATATACAATTTTGGCGCGACGTTTCATAACATGTAACGCCAGTCGTCCTGCCGCAATGCCAAGGCGGTAGATAATCGGGTAGGGTAACTGAACGACTAACCAAAGTACGCCAATACCCAACCAGGTTAACCAATAACGCGGATGAAGCAGTGCGGTGGAGAACTTGGGTAGATTCGTCATATCAATCCTGTCTTTCAACCTATACGGGCAATTGTATGTATTGTCGCATTTTTTCGTCCGCAACCAAAATTTGTGACCGAAGACTGGGCGAAATTACCGCGTATGTAAATCATTAATAATTTTTAATGCGCAAATGTAGCGTAAAATGTATGGATGTTAATTGTCGATAATTGCTATATCATGCTGCGGATTTTTACTTTCCCACCCCGCAGGAACCGTACACCATGCCAGTGTTACACAACCGCATTTCTAATGACGCGCTGAAAGCCAAAATGCTGGCCGAGAGCGAACCACGCACCACCATTTCGTTCTATAAATATTTCCACATTACCGATCCCAAAACGACCCGCGATGCTTTATATCAGCTATTTACCGCGTTGAATGTCTTTGGACGGGTCTATCTGGCGCATGAAGGGATCAACGCACAAATCAGCGTACCGGCTAGCAACGTAGAGACATTTCGCGCACAGCTTTATGCTTTTGATCCTGCTTTAAACGGTTTACGTCTGAATATTGCGCTGGATGATGACGGGAAATCCTTCTGGGTGCTGCGCATGAAGGTTCGCGACCGAATTGTTGCCGATGGTATTGACGATCCTCAATTTGATGCCAGTAACGTGGGGGAATACCTGCAAGCAGCGGAAGTGAACGCCATGCTTGATGATCCCGATGCGCTGTTTATCGACATGCGCAACCACTATGAATATGAAGTGGGGCATTTTGAAAACGCGCTGGAAATTCCGGCAGATACCTTTCGCGAACAACTGCCAAAAGCGGTTGAGATGATGCAGGCGCATAAAGATAAAAAGATCGTGATGTACTGCACCGGTGGTATTCGTTGCGAAAAGGCCAGTGCCTGGATGAAACATAACGGATTCAATAAAGTCTGGCATATTGAAGGCGGGATTATTGAATACGCTCGTAAGGCGCGTGAACAAGGTTTGCCTGTCCGCTTTATTGGTAAAAATTTTGTTTTTGACGAGCGGATGGGCGAGCGGATCTCTGACGAAATTATTGCGCATTGTCATCAGTGCGGCACATCTTGTGACAGCCATACCAATTGTAGAAATGATGGCTGTCATCTGTTGTTTATCCAGTGTCCTGCGTGTGCCGAGAAATTCAAGGGCTGTTGTAGTGAGATTTGCTGTGAAGAAAGTGCATTACCGCCAGAAGAACAGCGCCGCCGTCGTGCCGGGCGAGAAAATGGCAATAAGATCTTTAATAAATCGCGTGGACGCCTGAACACGACGCTGATCATTCCTGATCCAACAGAATAAACATTCGTGCCGGATGTGCGTCATCCGGCAACATCTATGCATTACTTCTGCTGTACACCTTCCACCGAAATAATCAGATCAACCTCCTGCGAAGCTGGACCTAAATCAGTCTTAATGTTGAAGTCTTTCAGTTTAATTTTGCCTTCTGCCTCGAAGCCCGCACGTTTACCGCCCCACGGATCGTCACCCTGACCAATCAATTTTGCTTCCAGCGTTACTGGTTTGGTTACGCCATTTAGTGTCAGATCACCCGTAATATCCAGTTCATCACCGTCTTTCTTCACGCTGGTAGAAGTGAACGTCGCCTGCGGATATTTTGCGGTATTGAGGAAATCTGCGCTGCGAAGATGCTTATCGCGCTCGGCGTGATTGGTATCGACGCTGGTGGTGTTAATTGTCACATTCACTTTATCAGCAGCTGGGTTCTTTTCATCAAAGGTAAAAGTACCGTCGAAATCTTTAAAGGTGCCATATAACCAGCTATAGCCAAGGTGCTGGATGCGGAAATTGACAAAGGCGTGCTGACCTTCTTTGTCAATTTTGTAATCGGCGGCGACAGCTGAACCGGCAGAGAACATCAGGGAAGCAAAGGTTAAAGCAAGCAGGCTTTTTTTCATTTTATACTCCATAGTCAGATGACGATTTTCCCAGCATACGCTTCAGGGTGTCGTCTTTATCGATGAAATGATGCTTCAGGGCCATAAATCCGTGCATAACGGACAGTACGACGACGCTCCACGCGAGCCAAAAATGCAGGGCACCGGCAAGGTCAGCCTGTGCGCCAGCATCGGCAAGGGTCGCGGGGATGTCAAACCAGCCAAAAACGCTGATCGGTTTGCCATCGGCGGTCGAGATGAGATAGCCGCTGATGCCAATGGCGAAGAGCAAAAAGTACAGCGTGAGATGTCCAATTTGTGCGCCGAGACGCGTCATGGGCGAATAACTTTGCAATGGACCAGGCGGTGGGGATATAACGCGCCACAGAATGCGTATAACCAGCCCCATCATTAACAGAATACCGACGCTTTTATGCAGCTCTGGTGCTTTGTGATACCAGCCATCGTAATAACTGAGCGTTACCATCCATAGTCCTAAAGCAAACATGCCGTAGATAATGATTGCACTCAGCCAATGAAAGGCCATCGATATAACACCATAGCGTTTGGGGGTATTTGTAAGGGGCATAAATGCATCCGAAACTTATTTGCGAAAGAATGAAAATGGCGCGTTGGAGAATGAATTGCAACTGAAAAATAACAATTCGAATGATATTTATTTTTATTTCAATAATTTTGATTTAATAATGAAAGAATCTTCATAAGTTTAGTGGTTTCAGGATGAGGTATGTCAGGGGAATGCTACCAGGACAGAAATAAAGTTATTCAATTTTTCACGCCAAATGAAAGAGAGATTAAGGTTTTGTCAATTTATGTCAGTGGGGTGCGGTTAAAAATAAAACACGTAGATCAGATCCATAATTGCCAATAATCCCCAGAGAAAAAGATATAGCATGAGATGCTCGCGGATATTATTAATGAGATAGTTCACCAGCCGACGCATTAAAAACTCCTGTAAAAACGGCCTCATTTTTGAGGCCGTGATGATGATTATTTGAAGCGGGCAAGTCTGAATGGCGTCAAATCAAAATCGCTATTTATGCCTTGCGCAAAATCGGCGGCTATTTCCCCTAATACCGATGCAAATTTAAATCCGTGTCCACTCAGACCGGTAATCAGCAGCGTATTATCGTGACCGGGCAGGGTGTCGATAATAAAATCTTCATCAGGTGAATTATCGTAGGTGCAGGAAGCGCCGTACAGGCAGCAACCAATGCCCGGCAGTATGCTACGTAAGAAGGGAAAGGCTTCAGAACCGTCACTGGCGATTTCAGCAAACGGAACGCGTTCATCTGCTGAATGAATCACCTGTCCACCATTGTGTTTGCCAATTTTCAGGGCGTCATTTTCGGCGGGAAAGCCGTAATATTGATCGCCATTGGGCAGTTCTCCGGTAAAGGCCGGAAATTTATTTTTCATACTATAACGACCATCGGCCTGATACCAGGCGAACACTTTGCGTACTGGCTGGACAGGGAGTTCTGGCAGCAGGTCTTTTACCCAGGTTCCCGCGCAGACGATCGCTTTTTTCGCCTGATACTCGCCGTCAGCTGTTGTAATGGTTACGCCGTTGTCATCATGGTGAATAGCGGTAACCGGGCAATTAAACAGTTGAGCACAGCCAGCTTCATTCGCCAGTTTGATCCAGGTTTTAATCGCCAGTTCGCTGCGCAGAAAGCCAGAATCAGCCTCAAACAAGCCGATGTAATTGTCAGGAACGCGTATTTCAGGCCAGCGAGCCATAATGGCCTGCGCATCCAGTTTTTCGACGTTGAGTTGCCATTGTTCCGCGCTGTGGGCGACATTGGCGAGGAATTCGGAGTCGGCAGGGCCGAGATTGATGACGCCAGAGCGCACAAAAACGGGGTCTTCTTCGTTGTAACGGGTGAGTTCATCCCACAGGGTTTGCGCGCGAAGCACCAACGGAACATACTTTTCGCCTTCACCATAAGCATGGCGAATTAATCGTGTATCACCGTGGTGGCTGCCGTGTTGGTGCGGCGGCATATGGGCGTCGGTCATCAGCACTTTCAAACCGGCCCGAGTGGCATAATACCCGGCTGCAGCGCCTACGGAACCGCTGCCAATAATGATGAGATCGTATTTCATTTTTTTCTCTCTGCTCTCATGGTTTAAGCAGAGTAATTAAGTGAATGCAGATATACAACCCAGAAATAGTAAAGGCACCAATCTGGTGCCTTTTGGGTGGATGGTCATGTCAAGTTAATGACGACGATACTCATTTACATGGAAATCACCAGATTCAATTTTGGCTATTCCTGCTTCTAATATCGAAATAAATTGTCTGGCAACATCAGTAGTTAACCAGAGTGTCTGACCAACTTCAGTCCCTTCCTGCTCGGACTTATTTGGGGTCTGGTAGTGCAAACGCAACATCAGAGCATCATAGCTATCAACGGTGCTGATGTCCCACCCTACGAGCGGATGAGTCTGAATGACTTCATTGTTTTTTTCCATCATGGCCCCCTAATTCGTGTTACTAGACAACGTTATTCGAGGTTCAATGCATTTTTATCTGAAGCAACTTCAGTATACCAATAAGTAAGGGTATCCACAGAATTTTTAAAGGGGGAAAGAGATATTTTTTTGTTTTTAAGATTTATATGAACAATAAAACAGCATGTCATTCATATTTTTTTAGCATATCGTGCAATTATTTTGAGGAAGTGTAGAAATTTTGTGCTGAAAATAAAAAAGCCGGGGCGACCCGGCAAAAACAAACATTACTGCATATTATTCGCTAACGAACCAGTCATCTGCGCTTTCCCATGTTTCTTGCAGAATTTCGCTAATGCGCTGTTTATCTTCTTTTGTTGCGCCAATAACCGATAAATTATTGGCTGCGGCATAACGAACAGAAACATGACCTTCGTTATCAGGAAACGCATATTGAATACGGCGGGAAAGTTCACCTGCCAGGGCGTCAATGGCTCCGGCAGGTAATGGAGAAGTTTTTGCTATGGTGACTTCAATTCTCATAATAGCCCCCTGTTTTACATACTGGTTATTTATACAGGTAAAATAACCTAATGACAACAGGGAACTACGTTTTTTATTGTTTAACTGTCCAGCGTACCGTTTCTCCGGCCAGGAATGGCACCAACGTGTCGTCAGTCAGAGCGATGCTTTCAGCCACTTTCTGCTCTTCGCGTACCAGTTCAATAAACGATTCGTTGACCGGTAAACCATAGAACTGCGGGCCGTTTAAAGAACAGAACGCTTCAAAGTGCTGTAACGCATTCATTTCTTCAAAGACAGTGGCGTAACTGCCCAGCGCCGTTGGTGCATTAAAACAGCCGGCACAACCGCAACTACTCTCTTTGCGATGACGCGCATGTGGCGCGGAGTCAGTCCCAAGGAAAACGCGACTAAAGCCACTGGCGACCAGTTCACGCAGCGCCTGTTGATGCACATTACGTTTGAGAATGGGCAGGCAGTACAGGTGCGGACGTACACCACCAACCAGCATGTGGTTACGGTTAAACATCAAATGTTGAGGGGTAATGGTAGCAGCCAGTAGTTCATTACCATCACGAACATATTCAGCGGCATCTTTAGTCGTGATGTGCTCAAAAACCACTTTCAGCCCAGCCAGGCGTTGGCGTAGCGGTTCCATAACAGTTTCAATAAAGCGAGCTTCACGGTCAAAAATGTCGATGTCGGCGTGTGTCACTTCTCCGTGTACCAGCAGTGGCATACCCATTTTTTCCATTCGCTCCAGTACGGGCATGATAGCGTCAACCGACGTCACGCCGTGGCTGGAGTTGGTGGTCGCGTTTGCCGGGTAAAGTTTTGCAGCGGTAAACACGCCTTCGTTAAACCCTCGCTCCAGTTCGTCTGCATCCAGTGAATCAGTTAAGTAGCAGGTCATCAGCGGGGTGAAGTCGTGCCCGGCAGGGACGGCGTCAAGAATACGTTGACGATAAGCCACGGCAGCCTCAACGGTCGTCACGGGCGGTGCCAGATTGGGCATAACGATGGCCCGACCATAGGTTTGGCTGGTATACGGCACGACAGTTTTTAACATGTCGCCATCGCGGAGGTGAAGGTGCCAGTCGTCTGGGCGGCGGATCTTTAATACCTGGGATGGTGCAGTCATTAATCTCTATGCTCCGGCTGAAGGGATGTTTTTGCCGGACACAAAGGATAAGCGGAAACGTTTTCCTTTGCACGAAAAATAAAGGGCGCGAATGCGCCCTCGTGTTTAATCAGTAAACGGAATGACAATTTCGCCAGGTTTCACCTCAATACCTTTCGCCAGTTTTTTCGCCATTGCTTCACCTTTGCTGCCATCTTCGCGCAGAATGTAAGCCGGTTGCTGGTTAAAGTAGTTGCGTAATGCCTGATTCAAATAGGGGAGCAACGTTTGCATCACTGTCTGCATTTTTTCCGGTTGTACCGTCGCATCGACCACTTCCATTTCCTTCAGGAAGATAGCGCCTTTTTCTTTATCGAAAACCGGCAGTGCTTTCAGTTTTAGTTTCATGGTCGCTTTCTGGCTGCCGAACAGGGAGTTCATATCCAGATTTGCATCCCCGGTTAAGGTTATCTTATTCGGCTCTTCGCGACCAATTTGGCTGGTCAGGTTTGTCAGAACAATATGGGCGTCAGCTACGCCGGGCAAACCGATATCTTTCGAGAAATTATTATGTTTCTCAAGCGACTGGTTTATTTCTTGTTCGCTAATCGTGTACTGGGTGAGTTGATTACAGCCAACGAGCAGGCCGCTGACGAGCAATGCAGCGGCAAATAAAAACTTGTTCATGGTAGTCCTCGACATGAAATCTGCGTCAATATCCTGACACAACGCAGCATGTGCCACCAGCGTTAAACTCGCCAGCAGAAAAAACTGAATTCTGCGGCGGCAGGTAATAACAAGCTGTTAAGGCGCGTCAGGTTGACAGGGCGAGCAATGGTAACAGAACGCATCGCGTTTTCAGGCATCGCGTTCCAGCAACCGACGCGCAGCGCGCTTCTGGCTAAATTGCCAACCCAGAGCAAGAAAGGTGATTATGCCAATAATGCCCAACATCATCCACGGTAGCTCTGGTTGTTGTGCCGACTTACCCAGATCAAACAGCCAACCGCCGCCGATATAACCGATAGCGCCGCCAATCGCCAGACCCAGACGACTAAACCCCATATAGCTGCCGCGCGCTCGCGCATCCGCCAGCGAGGCGCTTAAGGTTTCACGCGCAGGTTCGGCAATGATCGACCCGATATAAAACAGACAAATCAGGGTGAAGAGTTGTTGCAGACTGCTGACCATTCCAACTGGCATCATGCTTAACGACATGACTAACAGCCCAGCCATCAACCGATGTTCCAGACGAAAACGCTTTTCGCTCCAGCGAGCGATAGGGTAGAGCAAGGTTAAGGAGAGACATGCTTCAATGGCATACATCCATTTAACGGCAGAGGGTGCGCCAGCAACATCGTTGACCATAATCGGCAGCATCAGCATCACCTGAACGGCCAGCATGTAGTAGCCCGCCAGCGTCAGGACGTAAGTGACAAAACGTTTATCACGCATCACGCGAGCCATGCCTTCGCGGACTGGCGTGCGCACGGTAGAGAGTTTCCACGCCGGTAACAACCAGGCATTAAACGCTGCACACAGCACAAACAGAATCGCCCCCGTGGCGCAGACCAGGCGGAAATCATATTGCAATAGCCAGCTCCCCAACAATGCGCCAATGACCGCACCGGCACTGTCCTGCATCATTAACAACGAGAAAAAGCGGCCACGCTGCTGCGGGCGAATCAATTTGACCACCAGCGCCGAACGCGGCGGATCGAAAAGAGTGCCGCCAAGACCTGAGAGAAGGCAGGAAAACCACAGTAGCCAGGGCTCCTGAGCGATGCCCATGGTGGCGAATCCGGCGGCGCGCATCAGCATACCGGTGACAATCATCGGTTTAGCGCCAAAGCGGTCGGCAATTGCGCCGCCAAAAATACCCAACCCCTGCTGAATGAACTGACGCAGACCGAGGGCAATACCGACCATCACGGCGGCCCAGCCCATTTGATCAACGAAGCGGATGGAGATCAGCGGAAAGACAACAAAGAACCCCAGCACGACCAGCATATTATCGATGAGCAGGAAATATTTACCCAGGTTCCTCGCCTGCGACACGCGCGACATTTCCCCTCCCGGGAAATAAAAGATGAGCACTTTCTATTCTGCATGGTCGCTAATACTTTTCCCACAATTCCCGGGACAATATTTTTTTATCGAAAGCCCTCTTTGATAGAGAGTTTTTATCAAATATGTGAATAATGCAGGAAATGGTATTTGGGACTTTTCACAGGCTCTGGTTGCGCAGGTATAGTAATACTTACAGCGTATTAAAGACGTTACGGGAAGGAGTAGGTATAGAATGTTTGGCTATCGCAGTAACGTGCCAAAAGTGCGCTTAACCACGGACCGACTGGTCGTGCGTCTGGTGCATGATCGTGATGCCTGGCGGCTGGCGGACTATTACGCAGAGAATCGCCATTTCCTCAAGCCCTGGGAGCCAGTGCGCGACGAAAGCCACTGTTATCCTTCAGGCTGGCAGGCCAGGTTAAGCATGATTAATGAATTTCATAAACAAGGTTCTGCATTCTATTTTGGGTTGTTCGACCCGGATGAGAAAGAGATTATTGGCGTTGCCAATTTTTCTAATGTGGTGCGAGGATCTTTTCATGCCTGCTATCTCGGTTATTCGATCGGGCAAAAATGGCAGGGCAAAGGGCTAATGTTTGAAGCCCTGACCGCCGCCATTCGTTATATGCAGCGCACCCAACATATTCATCGCATTATGGCCAACTATATGCCGCACAATAAACGCAGCGGTGATTTACTGGCGCGACTGGGTTTTGAAAAAGAAGGCTATGCGAAAGACTATTTGTTGATTGATGGACAATGGCGCGATCACGTACTGACGGCATTAACCACCCCAGACTGGACGCCCGGCCGCTAAGGAGAATCTCATGAAATATCAACTTACTGCACTGGAAGCCCGCGTGATTGGCTGCTTGCTGGAAAAACAGGTGACAACGCCGGAGCAATATCCGCTTTCTGTAAATGGTGTAGTAACGGCCTGTAATCAGAAAACGAACCGTGAACCGGTAATGAATCTGAGTGAGTCCGAGGTGCAGGAGCAGCTGGATAATCTGGTCAAACGTCATTATTTACGCACGGTGAGCGGTTTTGGTAATCGGGTCACCAAATATGAGCAACGCTTTTGTAATTCAGAATTTGGCGATCTGAAACTAAGCGCCGCAGAAGTGGCGTTGATAACCACTTTGTTGTTACGCGGTGCCCAGACGCCAGGCGAATTGCGCAGCCGCGCGGCGCGGATGTATGAATTTAGCGATATGGCGGAAGTGGAGTCCACGCTGGAACAACTGACTAATCGTGAAGACGGTCCTTTTGTGGTTCGCCTGGCTCGCGAACCGGGTAAACGTGAAAGCCGCTATATGCATCTTTTCAGCGGTGAGGTTGAGGATCAGCCGGTGTTAACGGAGCCGTCGAACGCGGTTGACGGCGATTTACAGGCTCGTGTCGAAGCACTGGAAATCGAAGTGTCAGAACTGAAACAGCGTCTTGATTCATTGCTGGCCCATCTGGGAGATTAAAGTGAAAAAATTACGTATCGGCGTAGTGGGATTAGGCGGCATCGCGCAAAAAGCGTGGTTACCGGTGCTGGCGGCAGCATCAGACTGGACGTTACAAGGCGCGTGGTCGCCAACGCGTGAGAAAGCTCTGCCAGTTTGTGAAAGCTGGCGCATTCCCTACGCTGATTCGTTATCCAGCCTCGCCGTCAGTTGCGATGCAGTTTTCGTGCATTCAAGCACTGCCAGCCACTTTGAGGTTGTCAGTGCGCTGTTAAATGCGGGGGTGCATGTTTGTGTCGATAAACCGCTGGCGGAAAATCTGCGTGATGCCGAGCGGCTGGTGGAACTGGCAGCACGGAAAAAACTCACCCTGATGGTCGGTTTTAACCGCCGTTTCGCACCGCTCTACTGTGAGTTAAAAACGCAACTCGCTACGGCGGCCTCGCTAAGAATGGATAAGCATCGTAGCAATAGTGTCGGGCCGCACGATCTTTATTTCACGTTGCTGGATGATTATCTGCATGTGGTGGATACCGCGCTGTGGTTGTCTGGCGGCAAAGCCTCCCTGGATGGCGGCACGTTACTGACTAACGATGCTGGCGAAATGCTGTTTGCCGAGCACCATTTTTCTGCGGGTTCTTTGCAGATTACTACCAGTATGCATCGCCGTGCCGGAAGTCAGCGTGAAGCCGTGCAGGCCGTGACTGACGGTGCGCTCATCGACATTACGGATATGCGTGAATGGCGTGAGGAGCGCGGGCAGGGGGTAGTGCATAAACCGATTCCAGGCTGGCAGAGTACTCTCGAGCAGCGTGGATTTGTTGGTTGCGCACGTCACTTCATTGAATGCGTGCAAAATCAGACAGTTCCGCAAACCGCCGGTGAACAGGCTGTGCTGGCGCAGCGCATTGTTGACAAGATCTGGCGCGACGCGATGAGTGAATAAACCCTGTAACATCTGGCGGTAGCAATTCACCATAATCCAGGTAGACTATTCGCCTCTTTCAGCGCCTGCCTTGCAGGCGTTTTGCCCGTGGGTCTGGATTAGAACACCGATGAATTTATTAAAATCGCTGGCCGCCGTCAGCTCGATGACCATGTTTTCGCGTGTGCTTGGCTTCGCACGTGACGCAATTGTCGCCAGAATCTTTGGTGCAGGGATGGCAACCGACGCCTTTTTTGTCGCTTTTAAACTGCCTAACTTGTTGCGCCGTATCTTTGCCGAAGGGGCATTTTCCCAGGCATTTGTACCAATTCTGGCGGAATATAAAAGCAAGCAGGGTGAAGACGCCACGCGGGTCTTTGTCTCTTATGTTTCTGGTCTGCTGACTCTCGCGCTGGCGGTTGTGACGGTTGCCGGGATGCTCGCCGCGCCGTGGGTAATCATGGTGACCGCGCCGGGCTTTGCTGATACTGCCGACAAATTTGCCCTGACTACCCAGCTATTACAGATTACTTTTCCCTATATTTTGCTGATCTCCCTGGCGTCGCTGGTGGGGGCGATTCTCAATACCTGGAACCGTTTTTCGATTCCGGCATTTGCCCCGACGTTACTTAACATCAGCATGATTGGTTTTGCGCTGTTTGCCGCGCCGTACTTTAATCCGCCGGTGCTGGCGCTGGCGTGGGCTGTAACGGTGGGCGGGATCCTGCAACTGGTTTATCAGCTACCGCACCTCAAGAAGATAGGCATGTTGGTTTTGCCACGCATTAACTTCCACGATGCGGGTGCGATGCGCGTGGTGAAACAGATGGGACCGGCGATTCTTGGCGTCTCTGTCAGTCAGATCTCCTTGATCATCAACACCATTTTTGCTTCGTTTTTGGCATCCGGTTCAGTCTCCTGGATGTATTATGCTGACCGTTTAATGGAGTTTCCGTCTGGCGTACTGGGCGTGGCGCTTGGCACCATTTTGCTACCATCGTTGTCGAAAAGTTTTGCCAGCGGCAATCACGATGAATACAACCGCTTGATGGACTGGGGGCTGCGTCTTTGTTTCTTGCTGGCGCTGCCAAGCGCGGTGGCGCTGGGTATCCTTTCCGGGCCGTTGACCGTTTCACTGTTTCAATACGGTAAATTTACCGCCTTTGATGCGCTGATGACCCAGCGGGCGTTAATTGCTTACTCGGTGGGTTTGATTGGCCTGATTGTGGTGAAAGTGCTGGCTCCGGGCTTTTATTCCCGACAGGACATTAAAACACCGGTAAAAATAGCCATCGTCACGCTGATCCTGACGCAATTGATGAACCTGGCGTTTATCGGCCCGTTGAAACATGCCGGATTGTCGCTTTCCATTGGTCTGGCGGCTTGTCTGAATGCTTCGTTGCTGTACTGGCAGTTGCGTAAGCAGAAAATTTTCACCCCGCAGCCCGGCTGGACTGCGTTTCTGCTGCGTTTGTTGGTAGCCGTATTGGTGATGTCTGGCGTGCTGTTAGGTATGTTACACATCATGCCAGAGTGGTCATTGGGCACTATGCCCTGGCGCTTACTACGCTTGATGGCGGTTGTTGTGGCGGGGATCGCGGCATACTTTGCCGCGCTGGCGGTGCTGGGCTTCAAAGTTAAAGAGTTTGCCCGTCGGACGGTGTAATAATGCGTTCCGGCCTGCATTGCAGGCCGGAGAAAATCTTCAGATAGATATCTTTTTACTGCCGCGATGGGACGTTGAGGTTTGACCGTTAGCCCCGTACAGCGTCGGTTCCTGATGCGGTTTCAGCATCTCCAGCGCCTGTTGATTGCGCTCAATCTGTCCTTCCAGTAACCAGCCGTTATGTTGATTTAACTGGCGCAGTTTCTGCGTTTTCACGGTAATTTCCCGCCAACGCTGCGCGATATCGTCGCTGTTTGCAGTATCCAGTGTTTGCCGACGTAACTGCTCAAGGTAATCCAGCGTTGCCAGCAGTGAGCTTTTTTGTTCTGTAATCCATTGCAACTGGCTGCCGTTGATCTGCCCCATAGAGAGATGTTGCTGCTCTTGATCCATCACCATTTTAAGCTCGTTAAGCACTGCGGACATCTGGTCGAGGATCTCTGCAAGACGCGTCATAAGCCTATTTACTCAGTAAGTCTTGTTGTACTTCGCTGATCAGTGCGTCGGCAATTTTGCCGATATCCATTTTTAGCTCGCCGTTACGAATCGCCTGTCTCAACGCTTCTACGCGTTCAAGATTGATATCACTGCTGCCTGGCTGCATCAATTTTGCCTGCGCATCGCTTAACGTGACGCTGGTGCTGGTGGCTGCGGTCGTTTTAGTCGAGCGGGTATTGGCTACCGGCGCGTCAGTGTTTTCGCGTGGCTGAACGGTGCTTACGGGCTTCAGAGGTGAAGTGCGGTCAATACTCATGGTTTATTCCTCATTGAGGGCGCTTTTATCATTTGTTGCTTATTTATCGGCAATAGTCGGTCAATCTTTAATAGCTTACAGGTTTATAAGAATATTCCCATCAGCATCCACCACGCCACTGACCACCTGACCCGACACCATGCGGACACGAGCATTTTGCGCGACGGCGGCATTGTTCAGTGCCTGACCTTCAGCATTGGCGCTGAATCCCTCGCCGCTGGCAATCACATTGACGCGTTGACCGGCTTTGACTCGCCAGGCCTGGCGCAGCATGGTTAGCTGTACAGGCTGTTCGGGCGCCAGATCGCGCAGGCTGACGGCATCAACAAGTTGATTGACATCCAGCACAGTACGCGGCGGTAAGGTATCCAGCCGTCCGCGCTTTAGTTTGACACTGCCAGATTCCAGCTTTCCTCCCCGCACAACGGGCATCGCAGCAACCACATAATTTCCCGTGGCCTGCACATTAACCTGCAAATATCGTTTGTCGTTGCCGCAGCGCGCCAGCACATTCACATTGCCCCACAGGCGAGAATTGCTGGTCATCGACAGCAACGGCTGTTCACACGGAGGCAGTAAATGGGGCGCAGTACGAATAGAGACCCGGACTTCATCACTCAACCCTGCCAGTTGTGCGGCAAAAAAGGTTTGCAATTGTGATGTGAGATCGCCAGCCGCACTCAGCGGACTGAACAGTATCGCGATGATCGCCATACAACGCTTCATTGCCAGCATTTTCGCCTCCAGCCATTTCTACGGGCCAAATTGTACCCGCGCGCTGTGACCATCAACGGCATAAATAGCGACCCATTTTGCGTTTATTCCGCCGATAACGCGCGCGTAAAGCCTTTAAGCTGACGGCAGAATTTTGATACCTGCGGAGGAGATATGCTCGACAAGCTCGATGCCGCCTTACGTTTTCAACAAGAGGCGCTCAATCTGCGCGCCCAGCGTCAGGAAGTGCTGGCGGCAAACATCGCCAATGCCGATACCCCTGGTTATCAGGCGCGCGATATAGATTTTGCCAGCGAACTTAAAAAAGTGATGCAGCGTGGACGGGATGAAACCAGCGTGGTCGCCCTGACTATGACCTCAACGCAACACATTCCGGCGCAGGCGCTGACGCCTCCTACCGCAGAACTGCAATACCGTATTCCGGACCAGCCTTCGCTGGACGGTAATACCGTCGATATGGATCGCGAACGTACCCAGTTTGCCGATAACAGCCTGCAATACCAGATGAGCCTTAGTGCGTTGAGCGGGCAAATCAAAGGCATGATGAACGTTTTACAGAGCGGAAATTAACGGATGGCACTGCTGAATATTTTTGATATCGCCGGATCGGCGTTAACTGCTCAGTCCCAGCGTCTGAACGTGGCGGCCAGTAATCTGGCGAATGCTGATAGCGTGACCGGTCCCGATGGACAGCCGTATCGGGCAAAACAGGTGGTGTTCCAGGTGAATGCCGCGCCAGGCGCTGCAACGGGCGGCGTAAAGGTTGCCGATGTTATTGAAAGTCAGGCTCCGGACAAACTGGTTTATGAGCCGGGTAATCCTCTGGCGGACGCGAAGGGCTACGTGAAAATGCCAAACGTTGATGTTGTCGGGGAGATGGTTAACACCATGTCGGCGTCGCGCAGCTATCAGGCCAACGTGGAAGTGCTCAACACGGTGAAAAGCATGATGCTGAAAACCCTCACGCTCGGTCAATAAAGGAGAAAGCCATGTCCATTGCGGTAACCACCACCGATCCGACAAATACCGGCGTCAGCACTACCAGCAGTAGTTCGATCACGGGCAGCAACGCCGCAGATTTACAAAGCAGTTTTCTGACTTTGCTGGTGGCACAGCTGAAAAACCAGGACCCGACCAATCCAATGGAAAACAACGAGCTGACGTCGCAACTGGCGCAAATCAGCACGGTCAGCGGGATTGAAAAACTCAATACAACGCTCGGTTCGATTTCCGGGCAGATAGACAACAGTCAGTCGCTACAGGCCAGTAACCTGATTGGTCATGGTGTGATGATCCCCGGCACCACCATTCTTGCCGGAACCGGCAGTGAAGAAGGCGCGGTAACCACGACCACACCGTTCGGTGTTGAACTGCAACAGGCGGCAGATAAAGTCACTGCCACTATCACTGATAAAAACGGCGCGGTTGTGCGCACTATTGATATCGGTGAACTGACCGCCGGCGTCCATAGTTTCACCTGGGACGGTACGTTAACTGACGGTACAACCGCTCCAAATGGTTCTTATAACGTGGCGATTAGCGCCAGTAACGGTGGTACGCAGTTAGTGGCTCAACCGTTGCAGTTTGCTCTGGTTCAGGGCGTGATTCGCGGCAACAACGGGAACACACTGGATCTTGGTACTTACGGCACCACCACGCTCGACGAAGTACGGCAGATAATCTAAGCCTTCACATTTCAGGAGTCAGTCATGGCCTTTTCTCAAGCGGTAAGCGGATTAAACGCTGCCGCCACCAACCTCGATGTCATTGGCAACAATATCGCCAACTCCGCCACCTATGGCTTTAAATCCGGCACGGCTTCATTTGCTGATATGTTCGCGGGTTCTAAAGTGGGACTGGGGGTAAAAGTTGCCGGCATCACCCAGGATTTTACCGATGGCACGACCACCAATACCGGACGTGGTCTTGACGTTGCTATCAGCCAGAACGGTTTTTTTCGCCTGGTAGACAGCAACGGCTCGGTGTTTTACAGCCGTAACGGGCAATTCAAACTCGATGAAAACCGCAACCTGGTGAATATGCAAGGTTTGCAATTGACGGGCTATCCGGCAACCGGCACGCCACCGACCATTCAGCAAGGGGCGAATCCGACCAATATTTCGATTCCAAATACCCTGATGGCGGCAAAAACCACCACCACGGCGTCGATGCAGATCAACCTGAACTCCAGTGATCCGCTTCCGTCTGTGACTACCTTCGATGCCAGTAATGCGGATAGCTATAACAAAAAAGGCTCGGTGACTGTTTTCGATAGTCAGGGCAATGCTCACGACATGAACGTCTTTTTTGTGAAGACCGGGGATAATAACTGGGATGTTTACACCCAGGACAGCAGTGATCCAACAGGCACAGCGAACCACGCAACGACGCTAGCGTTTAATGCCAATGGCATATTGACTTCGGGGGGGACAGCGAACATTACCACTGGCGCAATTAATGGCGCAGATCCTGCCTCATTCTCGTTAAGTTTCCTCAATTCTATGCAGCAAAACACCGGCGCGAACAACATTGTGGCAACCACCCAGGACGGCTACAAACCTGGCGATTTGGTGAGCTATCAAATCAACGATGACGGCACGGTAGTCGGTAACTATTCCAACGAACAAACCCAGTTGCTGGGGCAGATTGTACTGGCGAACTTCGCTAACAACGAAGGACTGGCGTCCGAAGGCGATAACGTCTGGTCTGCGACGCAATCTTCTGGCGTGGCGCTGCTGGGCACTGCCGGAACGGGTAATTTTGGCAGTCTGACCAACGGCGCGCTGGAAGCGTCCAACGTCGATCTCAGCAAAGAACTGGTCAATATGATTGTCGCCCAGCGTAACTATCAGTCTAACGCCCAGACCATCAAAACCCAGGATCAGATCCTTAACACGCTGGTTAACTTACGCTAATCGCTGACGGGATAGCTCAATGGATCACGCAATCTATACCGCAATGGGCGCCGCCAGCCAGACGCTGAATCAACAGGCGGTAACCGCCAGTAATCTGGCCAATGCCTCTACGCCCGGTTTTCGCGCGCAGTTAAACGCCTTGCGCGCAGTGCCGGTGGAAGGGCTTTCTCTGCCCACGCGCACGTTGGTAACGGCGTCAACGCCGGGTGCAGACATGACACCCGGCAAGATGGATTACACCTCGCGCCCGCTGGACGTTGCATTACAGCAGGACGGCTGGCTGGCCGTGCAGACTACTGACGGCAGCGAAGGGTATACGCGTAATGGCAGCATTCAGGTTGATCCCACCGGGCAACTGACGATTCAGGGGCATCCGGTGATTGGCGAAGCGGGGCCAATTGCTGTGCCGGAAGGGGCAGAAATCACTATTGCCGCCGATGGCACTATTTCGGCGCTGAATCCCGGCGATCCGGCAAATACAGTCGCGCCAGTGGGTCGTCTGAAACTGGTGAAAGCCACGGGCAGTGAAGTACTGCGTGGTGATGACGGTATTTTTCGTTTAAGTGCGGAAAGCCAGGCAAGGCGTGGCACGGTGCTGCAGACGGACCCGACGTTGCGCGTGATGTCGGGCGTACTGGAAGGCAGTAACGTCAATGCCGTTGCGGCAATGAGCGACATGATTGCCAGTGCGCGGCGTTTTGAAATGCAGATGAAGGTGATCAGCAGCGTCGATGATAACGCAGGCCGTGCCAACCAACTGCTGTCGATGAGTTAATTGAACGATTGATGACATTGCAATAAAAGCGCGCGGACTGTTCCCTCGTCCCTTTGGGGAGAGGGGAAATTCGCACCGCCGCGTGCTTTTGCTCTGCTTGTCAGCAATCCACCACAGGACATTTTATGATCAGTTCATTATGGATCGCTAAAACGGGTCTCGACGCCCAGCAAACCAATATGGACGTTATTGCCAACAACCTGGCAAACGTCAGCACCAACGGTTTTAAGCGCCAGCGGGCGGTGTTTGAAGATCTGCTTTATCAAACTATTCGCCAGCCTGGCGCACAGTCTTCCGAACAAACTACCTTACCATCCGGGTTGCAAATTGGCACTGGTGTGCGTCCGGTCGCCACTGAACGTTTACACAGTCAGGGCAATCTGTCGCAAACCAATAACAGCAAAGATGTTGCCATCAAAGGGCAGGGTTTTTTCCAGGTCATGCTGCCGGATGGTTCATCAGCCTATACCCGTGACGGCTCTTTCCAGGTGGATCAGAACGGGCAACTGGTGACGGCCGGTGGCTTTCAGGTGCAGCCAGCAATCACCATTCCGGCGAATGCGTTAAGTATCACCATTGGTCGTGATGGCGTGGTAAGCGTTACCCAGCAAGGTCAGGCCGCTCCGGTTCAGGTTGGGCAACTCAATCTCACTACCTTTATGAACGACACCGGGCTGGAGAGTATTGGTGAAAACCTCTACACCGAAACGCAATCCTCCGGTGCGCCGAATGAAAGCACGCCAGGCCTGAACGGTGCAGGGCTGTTGTATCAAGGGTATGTTGAAACGTCTAACGTCAACGTGGCGGAAGAACTGGTCAATATGATTCAGGTGCAACGCGCTTACGAAATCAACAGTAAAGCGGTATCCACCACCGATCAGATGCTGCAAAAACTGACGCAACTCTAAGGCATAACCGGTGGCAGGTTCACCGGTTTACTGATTTTTGAAGATGATAGCCATGCAAAAAAATGCTGTGCACACTTACGCCATTTCCAGCTTGTTGGTGCTTTCACTATCCGGCTGTGCCTGGATACCCTCCACGCCGCTGGTGCAGGGGTCGACCAGTGCACAGCCGGTTCCCGGACCGACGCCCGTTGCCAACGGTTCTATTTTTCAGTCTGCCCAGCCGATTAACTATGGCTATCAACCGCTGTTTGAAGATCGCCGGCCGCGCAATATTGGTGACACGCTGACCATTGTGTTGCAGGAGAACGTCAGCGCCAGCAAGAGTTCCTCCGCTAATGCCAGCCGCGATGGCAAAACCAGCTTCGGTTTTGATACCGTGCCACGCTATTTGCAGGGGCTGTTTGGTAACGCCCGCGCCGATGTCGATGCCTCTGGCGGCAATAGTTTCAACGGTAAAGGCGGTGCTAATGCCAGCAATACCTTTAGCGGCACATTAACAGTGACGGTCGATCAGGTGCTGGTCAACGGTAACCTGCATGTAGTGGGCGAAAAACAGATCGCCATTAATCAGGGCACCGAATTTATTCGCTTCTCCGGCGTGGTCAATCCACGCACCATCAGCGGCAGCAATACCGTACCGTCTACTCAGGTGGCGGATGCGCGCATTGAGTACGTGGGTAACGGCTACATTAACGAAGCGCAAAATATGGGCTGGTTACAGCGTTTCTTCCTTAACCTGTCGCCAATGTAAGTGAGGCTGTGGTGATTAAATTTCTCTCTGTGTTCATTCTTCTGCTGGTTGCGACGGTGGCGCAGGCCGACCGTATTCGCGATCTCACCAGCGTTCAGGGCGTACGGCAAAACTCGCTGATCGGTTATGGCCTGGTCGTTGGCCTGGATGGTACGGGCGACCAGACGACCCAGACGCCATTTACCACTCAAACGCTTAATAACATGCTCTCGCAGTTGGGTATTACCGTTCCGACTGGCACTAATATGCAACTCAAAAACGTGGCTGCGGTAATGGTGACGGCGTCGCTTCCACCATTTGGTCGCCAGGGGCAAACCATCGACGTGGTGGTTTCTTCTATGGGGAACGCCAAAAGTTTGCGTGGCGGCACGTTGTTGATGACCCCGCTTAAGGGCGTTGATAGCCAGGTGTATGCGCTGGCGCAGGGCAACATTCTGGTTGGCGGCGCGGGCGCATCGGCGGGAGGCAGCAGTGTCCAGGTTAACCAACTGAACGGCGGACGGATCACTAATGGTGCGATTATTGAGCGCGAATTGCCCAGCCAGTTTGGCGCTGGCAATACCCTCAATTTGCAGCTCAATGAGGAAGATTTCACCATGGCGCAGGAAATTGCCGATACCATCAACCGCACACGTGGATACGGTAACGCTACGGCGTTAGATGCGCGAACCATTCAGGTGCGCGTGCCGAGTGGCAACAGTTCCCAGGTGCGTTTCCTTGCCGATATCCAGAATATGCAGGTTAATGTCATCCCGCAGGACGCCAAAGTGATTATTAACTCGCGTACTGGTTCAGTGGTGATGAACCGTGAAGTGACGCTGGACAGTTGCGCGGTAGCGCAGGGGAATCTCTCGGTTACGGTAAATCGTCAGGCTAATGTCAGTCAGCCTGACACACCGTTTGGTGGCGGGCAGACCGTGGTAACGCCACAAACCCAGATCGACTTACGCCAGAGCGGTGGTTCGCTGCAAAGCGTACGTTCCAGCGCCAGCCTCAATAACGTGGTGCGCGCGCTCAATGCGCTGGGCGCTACGCCGATGGATCTGATGTCCATACTGCAATCAATGCAAAGCGCGGGATGTCTGCGGGCAAAACTGGAAATCATCTGATGATTAGCGACAGCAAACTACTGGCGAGTGCCGCCTGGGATGCGCAATCGCTTAACGATCTGAAAGCGAAAGCGGGCGAAGATCCTGCGGCAAATATTCGCCCGGTTGCCCGCCAGGTGGAAGGGATGTTCGTGCAGATGATGCTGAAAAGTATGCGTGAAGCCCTACCGAAAGAGGGTCTGTTCAGCAGCGAGCACACTCGCCTCTACACCAGTATGTATGACCAACAGATTGCCCAACAGATGACGGCGGGAAAAGGTCTGGGACTGGCGGAGATGATGGTTAAGCAGATGACGCCAGAACAACCACTGCCAGATGAAGCGACGCCAGCGGCACCGATGAAATTCCCGCTCGAAACCGTGATGCGTTATCAAAATCAGACGATTACGCAGCTGGTGCAAAAAGCCGTGTCACGCAACTACGATGATTCACTGCCTGGTGACAGTAAAGCATTCCTCGCCCAACTCTCATTGCCCGCACAACTGGCAAGCCAGCAAAGCGGTGTGCCACATCATCTGATCCTCGCCCAGGCTGCGCTGGAATCAGGCTGGGGTCAACGGCAAATTCGTCGTGAAAATGGTGAACCAAGCTATAACCTGTTTGGCGTCAAAGCATCCGGCAACTGGAAAGGACCGGTGACTGAAATTACCACCACCGAATATGAAAACGGCGAAGCGAAAAAAGTGAAGGCGAAGTTTCGGGTTTACAGCTCTTATCTTGAAGCATTGTCGGATTATGTTGGACTGTTAACGCGTAATCCGCGTTACGCTGCCGTGACGACCGCCGCAAGCGCCGAGCAGGGGGCGCAGGCATTACAGGACGCGGGCTATGCTACCGATCCTCACTATGCCCGCAAACTCACCAATATGATTCAACAGATGAAATCGGTAAGCGACAAGGTGAGTAAAACCTACAACATGAGTATCGATAATCTGTTCTGAACAACTCAAGTCCGGCGGGTGTCTGCCGATAATGCTCTGTAATTGAAAGCTTATAAGGAACCTCCATGTCCAGCTTGATCAATAACGCCATGAGCGGACTTAATGCGGCTCAGGCGGCGTTAAATACGGCGAGTAATAATATTTCCAGCTATAACGTTGCCGGATATACCCGTCAAACGACCATTATGGCGCAGGCCAATAGCACTCTGGGTGCAGGCGGCTGGGTTGGCAATGGCGTCTACGTTTCTGGCGTGCAGCGTGAGTACGACGCCTTTATTACCAACCAGTTACGTGCGGCGCAGACCCAGAGTAGCGGCCTGACTTCCCGCTATGAACAGATGTCGAAAATCGACAATATGCTCTCTGGTAGCACCACGTCGCTGGCAACACAGATGCAGGACTTCTTCACCAGTCTGCAAACGCTGGTCAGCAACGCGGAAGATCCAGCAGCACGTCAGGCGCTGATTGGTAAATCAGAAGGGCTGGTGAATCAGTTTAAAACCACCGATCAGTATCTGCGCGACCAGGACAAACAGGTCAATATCGCGATAGGTGCAAGCGTTGACCAGATCAACAATTACGCTAAACAAATCGCCAGCCTGAACGATCAAATCTCACGCCTGACAGATGTGGGGGCAGGGGCGTCACCCAACGATCTCCTGGATCAACGCGACCAACTGGTTAGTGAATTAAACCAGATTGTTGGTGTAGAAGTCAGCGTTCAGGATGGCGGCACTTATAACATCACGATGGCCAATGGTTACTCGCTGGTACAAGGTAGCACGGCGCGCCAGCTTGCGGCAGTACCGTCCAGCGCCGATCCTTCTCGTACCACTGTCGCTTATGTTGATGGGACAGCAGGCAATATTGAGATCCCGGAGAAGTTACTGAATACCGGGTCGCTGGGCGGCATTCTGACATTCCGTTCTCAGGATCTTGACCAGACGCGCAATACGCTCGGGCAACTGGCGCTGGCATTTGCCGAGGCTTTCAATACCCAACATAACAAGGGATTTGATGCCAATGGTAAGGAAGGGCAGGATTTCTTTGCCGTCGGGAAGCCAGCTGTACTGGAGAATACTAAAAACCAGGGTAACAGCGCGATTAGCGCCACCGTGACCGATGGCTCCGCCGTGCTGGCGACAGATTACAAAATCTCCTTTAGCAACGATCAGTGGCAGGTCACCCGCCTTGCCAGCAATACCACTTTTACGGTGACGCCTGATGCTGACGGTAAAGTCACGTTTGATGGTCTGGAGTTGACGTTTACTGGCACACCAGACGCTAACGACAGCTTTACGCTGAAACCGGTAAGCGATGCCATCGTCAACATGGATGTTTTAATCACCGATGAAGCAGAAATCGCCATGGCGAGTGATAAAACGGCTGGTGAGAGCGACAACCGCAATGGTCAGGCGCTGCTGGATTTGCAAAGCAACAGTAAAACGGTGGGCGGGGCGAAATCCTTTAACGACGCCTATGCCTCGTTGGTCAGCGACATCGGTAATAAAACCGCTACCTTGAAAACCAGCAGTACTACGCAGGGTAATGTGGTGACGCAGCTTTCTAATCAGCAGCAATCTATTTCCGGCGTCAACCTCGACGAAGAGTACGGCAACCTGCAACGTTTTCAACAGTATTACCTGGCGAATGCGCAGGTTTTGCAGACGGCGAACGCCATTTTTGATGCGCTGATTAACATTCGCTAAGGGAGAGAAAAAATGCGTTTCAGTACTCAAATGATGTACCAGCAGAATATGCGCGGTATCACCAGTTCTCAGGCTGAATGGATGAAGTATGGCGAACAGATGTCGACGGGTAAGCGAGTCGTTAACCCTTCAGATGATCCCATTGCTGCATCACAAGCCGTAGTGCTCTCACAAGCGCAGGCGCAAAACAGCCAGTACACGCTGGCGCGTACTTTTGCCACTCAAAAAGTGTCACTGGAAGAGAGTGTGCTTAGCCAGGTGACCACTGCTATCCAGAATGCTCAGGAGAAAATTGTCTATGCCAGCAACGGCACCTTGAGTGACGATGACCGTGCATCGCTGGCAACGGATATTCAGGGGCTACGTGACCAGTTGTTGAATCTGGCGAATACCACTGACGGTAACGGGCGCTACATTTTTGCGGGTTATAAAACAGAAACCGCGCCGTTTAGCGAAGAGAAAGGTAAATATGTCGGCGGAACAGAAAGTATTAAGCAGCAGGTCGATGCTTCGCGTTCGATGGTGATAGGGCATACCGGCGACAAAATTTTTAATAGCATTACCAGTAATGCAGTAGCGGAACCTGACGGTAGCGATTCTGAAACCAATCTTTTTGCCATGCTGGATAGCGCCATTGCGGCGCTTAAAACACCGATTGCGGATAGTGAAGCGGATAAAGAAACCTCCGCTGCGGCGTTAGATAAAACCAACCGTGGCCTGAAAAACTCGCTGAATAATGTGCTCACCGTACGCGCGGAATTAGGCACACAGCTGAACGAGCTGGAGTCGCTTGATTCTTTAGGCAGCGATCGCGCTTTAGGCCAAACGCAGCAGATGAGTGATTTGGTTGATGTGGACTGGAACGCGACTATTTCATCTTACATCATGCAGCAAACGGCGTTGCAGGCGTCGTACAAAGCGTTTACTGATATGCAGGGGTTATCGCTTTTCCAGCTCAACAAATAAGCACTTTTTCAAACATATCATGAAACTGGGTATGTTTTGTCTGCCTGCTCTGGGATCGCCGGGGCGGGCATTTTTTTGCCTGATTTGAGTAGTTGGCTAGCAAGAATGCCATTTGATGAATTTGAATCTGTTGATTCAAAGATGAAATAAAAAGCCCCAGCGATTGCCAGGGCTTGATTACTTTGAGCTAATGATTACTCAACAGGTTGCGGACGCGCAGGAGCGGCAGAGGCATGATGCGTTGCCGTATGACCACCTGCGGCACCTTTACCTTCGAAGGCAAAAGTAGGGCGCTGCCAGTCACTGTGACGCGGTGCTTCCGGAACATATTCCGGAGCCGGAGCGCGTGTCATCGGCGCGGTAGCGTGGTTATGCTCAGCTGCGACCTCAGGTTCAACAGCGGCTACCGTTTCAACTTCTGCTGCGACTTCAGCAACCACAGGTGCGGCAGGTTGAGCGACAACTTCAGGTTCGGCAACCACAACCTCGGCAGTTTCAGCCACTTCTTCAATATCTGCCGTCTCTTCCTGTGGTTCAACCACTGGCTCCGCATGTTCTGCAACGTCCTGTGCTACAGCAACATCAGCCTCGGCAATCACCTGTGGCTGTTCAGTTACCGCTGCGGCAACCACTTCCGGTTGCGCTTGCGCAACCTGAACTGGTGCTTCTACGGTTTCGGTCACTTCTTCAATAACCGGCGCAGTAACGACGGGTTCGACGGCGGCGGCGACAGGAACTTCAGTCACCATCGGCTGCATCTGTACTTCTTCCTGTTCGCGTTGCTCTTCAACCTGTACATCTTGCGGACGTACTACCGGATAGCGAATCCAGACTTTGCCAGAGGCCAGTTCAGGAGACGCACACGCTACGGTTAATGGCATTGGTGACTGAACCGGATAACGCTCATCACGATAGCGGCGACGACGCTGACCACTCACGCGCAGGTGGCGCGGCGAGCGGCGAGAACGACGCGGCATACCACCGTTGTCACGGTTATCGGCATTGTTCTCTTCTTGTTGTTGTTCCGGCGCAGTTTGTGCAACGACTGGCAATGGTACTTTCACCAGTTCAGTACGCTGGGCAGGCGCTTCCGGCATAACAGGTTCGGCGGCGACGGTTTCTTCAACCACCGGTGCGGCGACTACTTCTTCCGCAACGCTTTGCTCGTAACGCACTTTCTGATTTAGCTGGCGCTGTTTACGACGCGGCTGAACCGGACGTACACGCTCCTCCTGTTCGGTTTCCTGAACAGATTGCTCTTCAACATTCAGTGCCTTCGCTTCTTGTTGTACCTGACGTTTATCATCGTTGCGGCGACGACTACGCTCACGACGCGGTGCTTGCTGCTCGTCGGTGGCACGCGCTTTTTCTGTTACATCAGTCTGCTGACGGCTCTCACGCGTCTCGGCAGTCTGCTGCTGTGACTGGCGACGATTACGACGGTTTTCTTCGCGATTATCGCTACCCTCTGTACGTTCGCTACGCGTGTCGCGGCGTTCATTACGGTCACGGCGATTATTCTGACGAGGCTTACGGCGATCCTGTTGACGTTCCGGTTTCGCTTCTGCTTTCGGTGCAGGCTGCTCGGTTGGTTTGGTTTCTTCACCACCGCTGAACAGCGATTTCAGGGCGTTGAAGAGACGGCTTAACAGGCCTGGTTGGGCAGGAGCCGCAGGCGTAGTCGGCGCTGCTTTAGGCGCCGGAGCTGCTGCAGGTGCTACAGGTTCAGCCGGGGCTGGAGCAGGTGGCACATCCGGCATGGCAAAAGTTGCCAGTGCAGGTTGTTCCGGACGTTTACGCTCCGCAAACTCTTCTTCTGACGGCAGCGCCATTGCTTCTTCATGCAGCTTCGGCAGCATGTAGCTTAAGGTCGGCGTCTCTTCCCCTTTACGCACGCGCAGTACGTGGTAGTGCGGAGTTTCCATCTGATCGTTTGGTACAATCACACAGCGCACGCCGTCCTGACGGGTTTCAATTGCATTTACCGCAGAACGTTTTTCGTTCAGCAGGTAAGAGGCAATAGGGACAGGAACAATAGCGTGGACTTCCTGAGTGTTCTCTTTCAGGGCTTCTTCTTCAATCAGACGCAGAATAGAGAGCGACAGGGATTCATTATCACGCACGGTGCCAGTACCAGAGCAACGCGGGCAGACGTGATGGCTGGATTCACCCAGCGACGGGCTCAGGCGCTGACGGGACATCTCCAGCAGGCCAAAGCGAGAGATATGACTGATTTGAATACGCGCACGATCCTGACGTACTGCTTCACGCAGACGGTTTTCTACGGCACGCTGGTGGCGTACTGGCGTCATGTCGATGAAGTCGATAACAATCAGACCGCCGAGGTCACGCAGGCGTAGCTGACGAGCAATTTCATCGGCAGCTTCCAGGTTGGTGTTAAACGCGGTTTCTTCGATATCGCCGCCGCGAGTTGCACGAGCGGAGTTGATGTCGATGGCGGTTAACGCTTCGGTGCTGTCGATAACAATGGAGCCACCAGACGGCAGACGGACTTCACGCTGGAAAGCGGACTCGATCTGCGATTCGATCTGGTAGTGGCTGAACAGTGGAATTTCACCCGTGTACAGTTTGATTTTGCTGCTGAAATCCGGGCGACCTAATGCAGCGATATGCTGACGCGCCAGTTCGAGTACTTTCGGGTTATCGATAAGGATTTCGCCGATGTCCTGGCGTAAGTAATCGCGGAATGCGCGAACGATAACATTGCTCTCCTGATGGATCAGGAACGGAGCAGGGCGACTTTCAGCGGCTTTTTTGATTGCTTCCCAGTGTTTCAGACGGAAGCTTAAATCCCATTGCAGCGCCTCAGCAGATTTGCCGACGCCTGCGGTGCGCACGATAAGCCCCATGCCTTCAGGCAGTTCGAGGCTCGCCAGTGCTTCTTTTAATTCGGTACGGTCGTCGCCTTCAATACGGCGAGAAATGCCACCCGCGCGCGGGTTGTTCGGCATCAGAACCAGATAGCTACCCGCCAGACTGATAAAGGTGGTTAATGCCGCGCCTTTGTTGCCGCGCTCTTCTTTATCGATCTGAACAATGACTTCCTGACCTTCACGCAACACATCTTTAATGTTGGGACGACCATGAGCACTGTAGTTAGCAGGGAAATATTCGCGGGCAATTTCTTTTAGTGGGAGGAAACCATGACGTTCAGCGCCGTAATCAACAAAAGCAGCTTCCAGACTCGGTTCAATGCGGGTGATTTTACCTTTGTAGATGTTCGCCTTTTTCTGTTCATGCCCTGGACTTTCGATATCCAGATCATACAGACGCTGCCCATCTACAAGGGCAACGCGCAACTCTTCCTGCTGAGTTGCGTTGATTAACATTCTTTTCATCGTAACTTACTCATTATTCTTACATTGACGACTAAGCTGCGGGCAAAGTAACGCCTTTCCGGGTGTGAACCGATGGCCTCGTGTCTAGTCGCGTCGCCAACCTCACGGTTATCGTCAGCTCAAAGAGGCGCAGAGTGTCGGTTGCCCGTTTTTCATGCGGAAAAACAGCGCAATTATCAGAGAAACAGACTGGGTATTACTCTCCAGAAATATTTCCATCTACCGGTAAGGACTGCAACCCGCAGCCCGCTAACTGCCTGAAAGATCAATACGTCTTACGCCATTGCTGCGTTGATGATCGGTCGGGCAAAATGGGGTATTCCGTAAAATTTCTTGTTTTAACAAGGTTGGACACGGAAACGTTCTCATTATTCCACTGCAAGCCTTGTTATAGCAAGATGACTTTTACCATTTATCACCCACTTACTCACAGTTTTTTCACTTCTTGCTGGCGATTGGTTTAATAACCATCAATTAAGTGATTGCACTGGGAAGTAATAAGGTGCAGAACTAAATATAAGCATAGAAAAATGAGTGGCGCGAATCCTGTTGGCTATTTAGAATCGCCCACCATGAAAACAGAGACTCCATCCGTAAAAATCGTTGCTATCACCGCTGATGAAGCGGGGCAACGTATCGACAACTTTTTGCGTACCCAATTGAAAGGCGTACCAAAAAGTATGATTTACCGTATTTTGCGTAAAGGCGAAGTGCGGGTGAACAAAAAACGTATTAAGCCTGAATATAAACTCGAAGCTGGTGATGAAGTGCGTATTCCGCCGGTTCGCGTTGCCGAACGGGAAGAAGAGGCCGTTTCGCCGCATCTGCAAAAAGTGGCGGCGCTGGCGGACGTCATCTTATATGAAGATGATCATATCCTGGTGCTCAATAAACCCTCAGGTACGGCGGTGCATGGCGGCAGTGGTTTAAGTTTCGGCGTTATTGAAGGGCTGAGGGCGTTGCGCCCGGAAGCGCGATTTCTTGAACTGGTGCATCGACTCGACCGGGACACTTCAGGTGTATTGCTGGTAGCGAAAAAACGTTCGGCGTTACGTTCTCTGCATGAGCAATTACGTGAAAAAGGGATGCAAAAAGATTACCTGGCGCTGGTACGCGGTCAGTGGCAGTCGCACGTGAAGAGTGTCCAGGCTCCGCTGCTGAAGAATATTCTGCAAAGCGGCGAACGTATTGTGCGTGTGAGCCAGGAAGGTAAACCGTCAGAAACGCGCTTCAAAGTGGAAGAACGCTATGTGTTTGCCACGCTGGTTCGTTGCAGTCCGGTTACCGGACGTACACACCAGATCCGTGTGCATACTCAATACGCTGGTCATCCGATTGCGTTTGATGATCGTTACGGCGATCGTGAGTTTGATCAACAGCTCACTGAGACCGGAACGGGGCTGAAGCGTTTGTTCCTGCACGCGGCAGCGTTGAAGTTTACCCATCCGGGAACGGGTGAGGTGATGCGTATCGAAGCGCCGATGGATGATGGTCTGAGGCGTTGTTTGCAGAAACTGCGTAATGCGCGTTAATACAAACATATAAGCCAGATATAATGGGTGGTAGACCTGATAAGGTGTTTACGTCGCGTCAGGCTGCCAGAACCGATTGCCGGATGCGGCGTAAATGCTTTATCCGGCAGACAAAACTACCCCATCAGCGGGTTTTTCCCTTCCCGACGTAACATCTGACAGAGCGCGATAAGCGGCAAACCAACCAGCGTGTTAGGGTCACGTCCTTCTAAACGCTCGAATAGCGTAATGCCAAACCCTTCACTCTTAAAACTGCCAGCGCAGTGCAGGGGATGTTCTTTACGCACGTAATTATCAATCTCCGCCTCGCTTAAGTGGCGGAAATGAACGTCAAAAGGTTCCACTTCCGTTTGCAGATGCCCGCTCGCCGAATTAAACAGCGCCAGCCCAGTATAGAAGGTGACAATATTGCCGCTGGCTTTGCGTAATTGCAGACGCGCATTTTCTTCCGTTAACGGTTTACCGGTGATTTCGCCATCAAGAACACACACCTGGTCTGAACCGATAATTAAATGAGAGGGATAACGTGATGCTAAGGATTGCGCTTTTTCTTGTGCCAGCCGGAGCACCAGCTGGCGCGGCGATTCATCGCTATGCGGGGTTTCGTCGACCTCCGGAGCGGCACATTCGAAAGAGATTTGTAGTTTTTCAAGTAAGGCGCGGCGCCAGGGCGAAGTGGAGGCTAAAATAAGTTTAGACATATTTTTTTCCATCAGATATAGCGTATTGATGATAGCCATTTTAAACTATGCGCTTCGTTTTGCAGGTTGATGTTCGTTATCAGCACTGAACGAAAATAAAGCAGTAACCCGCAATGTGTGCGAATTATTGGCAAAAGGCAACCACAGGCTGCCTTTTTCTTTGACTCTATGACGTTACAAAGTTAATATGCGCGCCCTATGCAAAAGGTAAAATTACCCCTGACTCTCGATCCGGTTCGTACGGCTCAAAAACGCCTTGATTACCAGGGTATCTATACTCCTGATCAGGTTGAGCGCGTCGCCGAATCCGTAGTCAGTGTGGACAGTGATGTGGAATGCTCCATGTCGTTCGCTATCGATAACCAACGTCTCGCAGTGTTAAACGGCGATGCGAAGGTGACGGTAACGCTCGAGTGTCAGCGTTGCGGGAAGCCGTTTACTCATCAGGTCTACACAACGTATTGTTTTAGTCCTGTGCGTTCAGACGAACAGGCTGAAGCACTGCCGGAAGCGTATGAACCGATTGAGGTTAACGAATTCGGTGAAATCGATCTGCTTGCAATGGTTGAAGATGAAATCATCCTCGCCTTGCCGGTAGTTCCGGTGCATGATTCTGAACACTGTGAAGTGTCCGAAGCGGACATGGTCTTTGGTGAACTGCCTGAAGAAGCGCAAAAGCCAAACCCATTTGCCGTATTAGCCAGCTTAAAGCGTAAGTAATTGGTGCTCCCCGTTGGATCGGGGATAAACCGTAATTGAGGAGTAAGGTCCATGGCCGTACAACAGAATAAACCAACCCGTTCCAAACGTGGCATGCGTCGTTCCCATGACGCGCTGACCGCAGTCACCAGCCTGTCTGTAGACAAAACTTCTGGTGAAAAACACCTGCGTCACCACATCACTGCCGACGGTTACTACCGTGGCCGCAAGGTCATCGCTAAGTAATCACGCATCTGCGTGATGAAGCTTAGTGAGGATTTTCCCCAGGCAACTGGGGAAAGACCAAACCGGGCGGCGACGATACCTTGACACGTCTAACCCTGGCGTTAGATGTCATGGGGGGTGATTTTGGCCCTTCTGTGACAGTGCCTGCAGCTTTGCAGGCACTGAACTCTAATTCGCAACTCACTCTTCTTTTAGTCGGTAACCCCGACGCCATCACGCCATTACTTGCTAAAGCTGATTTTGAACAACGTTCGCGTTTGCAGATTATTCCTGCGCAGTCAGTTATCGCCAGTGATGCCCGGCCTTCGCAGGCTATCCGCGCCAGTCGCGGTAGCTCAATGCGCGTGGCGCTGGAGCTGGTGAAAGAAGGTCGAGCGCAAGCCTGTGTCAGTGCTGGCAATACCGGGGCGCTGATGGGGCTGGCTAAATTATTACTCAAGCCCCTGGAGGGGATTGAGCGCCCGGCGTTGGTGACGGTGTTACCGCATCAACAAAAGGGCAAAACGGTGGTTCTCGATTTAGGAGCCAACGTCGATTGTGACAGCACAATGTTGGTGCAATTTGCCATTATGGGCTCAGTTTTGGCTGAAGAGGTGGTGGAAATTCCAAATCCTCGCGTGGCGTTGCTCAATATTGGTGAAGAAGAAGTAAAGGGTCTCGACAGTATTCGGGATGCCTCAGCGGTGCTTAAAACAATCCCTTCTATCAATTATATCGGCTATCTTGAAGCCAATGAGTTATTAACTGGCAAGACAGATGTGTTGGTCTGTGACGGCTTTACAGGAAATGTCACATTAAAGACGATGGAAGGTGTTGTCAGGATGTTCCTTTCTCTGCTGAAATCTCAGGGAGAAGGGAAAAAACGGTCGTGGTGGCTACTGTTATTAAAGCGTTGGCTACAAAAGAGCCTGACGAGGCGATTCAGTCACCTCAACCCCGACCAGTATAACGGCGCCTGTCTGTTAGGATTGCGCGGCACGGTGATAAAAAGTCATGGTGCAGCCAATCAGCGAGCTTTTGCGGTCGCGATTGAACAGGCAGTGCAGGCGGTGCAGCGACAAGTTCCTCAGCGAATTGCCGCTCGCCTGGAATCTGTATACCCAGCTGGTTTTGAGCTGTTGGACGGTGGCAAAAGCGGATCTCTGCGGTAGCAGGACGCTGCCAGCGAACTCGCAGTTTGCAAGTGACGGTATATAACCGAAAAGTGACTGAGCGTACATGTATACGAAGATTATTGGTACTGGCAGCTATCTGCCCGAACAAGTGCGGACAAACGCCGATCTGGAAAAAATGGTGGATACCTCTGACGAGTGGATTGTCACTCGTACTGGCATCCGCGAACGCCACATTGCCGCGCCAAACGAAACCGTTTCTACCATGGGCTTCGAAGCGGCGACGCGTGCAATTGAAATGGCGGGCATTGATAAAGACCAGATTGGCCTGATCGTTGTGGCAACAACTTCTGCCACGCACGCCTTCCCGAGCGCAGCATGTCAGATTCAAAGCATGTTGGGCATCAAAGGTTGCCCGGCGTTTGACGTTGCTGCAGCCTGTGCAGGTTTCACCTACGCGCTGAGCGTAGCCGATCAATATGTGAAATCTGGTGCGGTGAAGTATGCTCTGGTCGTCGGTTCCGATGTGCTGGCGCGCACCTGCGATCCAACAGATCGCGGGACCATTATCATTTTTGGCGACGGCGCGGGCGCTGCGGTGCTTGCTGCCTCTGAAGAGCCTGGAATTATCTCCACGCATCTTCATGCCGATGGCAGCTATGGTGAATTGCTGACATTGCCTAACGCCGACCGTGTGAATCCAGAAAATTCAATTCATCTGACCATGGCGGGCAACGAAGTCTTCAAGGTTGCGGTAACCGAGTTGGCGCACATCGTTGATGAGACGCTGGCGGCAAATAACCTTGATCGTTCCCAACTGGACTGGCTGGTTCCGCATCAGGCGAACTTGCGTATTATCAGCGCGACGGCGAAAAAACTCGGCATGTCGATGGACAATGTCGTCGTGACGCTGGATCGACACGGTAATACCTCTGCCGCTTCTGTGCCTTGTGCACTTGATGAAGCTGTACGCGACGGGCGTATCAAGCCTGGACAGCTGGTTCTGCTTGAAGCCTTTGGCGGTGGGTTCACCTGGGGCTCCGCGCTGGTTCGTTTCTAGGATAAGGATTTAAAGATGACGCAATTTGCATTTGTGTTCCCTGGACAGGGCTCTCAAACCGTTGGGATGCTGGCTGATATGGCGGCGAGCTATCCTATTGTCGAAGAAACGTTTGCTGAAGCCTCTGCGGCGCTGGGCTACGACCTGTGGGCGCTGACCCAGCAGGGGCCTGCCGAAGAACTGAATAAAACCTGGCAAACCCAGCCTGCGCTGTTGACTGCATCTGTTGCGTTGTACCGTGTGTGGCAGCAGCAGGGCGGTAAAGCACCGGCGATGATGGCCGGTCACAGCCTGGGTGAATACTCCGCGCTGGTTTGCGCTGGTGTGATTGATTTTGCTGATGCAGTGCGTCTGGTTGAGATGCGCGGCAAGTTCATGCAGGAAGCTGTACCGGAAGGGACAGGCGCAATGGCGGCAATCATCGGTCTTGATGATGCGTCTATTGCTAAAGCTTGCGAAGAAGCTGCAGAAGGTCAGGTGGTTTCTCCGGTAAACTTTAACTCTCCGGGGCAGGTCGTTATTGCCGGTCATAAAGAAGCGGTTGAGCGTGCAGGTGCTGCCTGTAAAGCTGCGGGCGCAAAACGTGCGTTGCCGTTGCCAGTGAGCGTACCGTCTCACTGTGCGCTGATGAAACCGGCTGCCGATAAACTGGCTGTTGAATTGGCGAAAATCACCTTCAATACCCCAACCGTCCCGGTTGTGAATAACGTTGATGTGAAATGCGAAACTAATGGCGATGCTATCCGTGATGCGCTGGTACGTCAGCTGTATAATCCGGTTCAATGGACGAAATCTGTTGAATACATGGCAGCGCAAGGCGTTGAACATCTTTATGAAGTGGGACCAGGCAAAGTGCTTACTGGCCTGACAAAACGCATTGTCGACACCCTGACCGCCTCGGCGCTGAACGAACCTTCAGCGATGGCAGCGGCGCTCGAGCTTTAAAAGAGGAAAAACATGAATTTTGAAGGAAAAATCGCACTGGTAACCGGTGCAAGCCGTGGGATTGGTCGCGCAATTGCGGAAACGCTCGCAGCTCGTGGCGCGAAAGTTATCGGTACTGCGACCAGTGAAAGCGGTGCTCAGGCGATCAGCGATTATTTAGGTGATAACGGTAAAGGTCTGATGTTGAATGTGACCGACCCGGCATCTATCGAATCTGTTCTGGAAAAAATTCGCGCAGAATTTGGTGAAGTCGATATCCTGGTCAATAATGCCGGTATCACTCGTGATAACCTGTTAATGCGAATGAAAGATGATGAGTGGAACGATATTATCGAAACCAACCTTTCATCTGTTTTCCGTCTGTCAAAAGCGGTAATGCGCGCTATGATGAAAAAGCGTCATGGTCGTATTATCACTATCGGTTCTGTGGTTGGTACCATGGGAAATGGCGGTCAGGCCAACTACGCTGCGGCGAAAGCGGGCTTGATCGGCTTCAGTAAATCCCTGGCGCGCGAAGTTGCGTCACGTGGTATTACTGTAAACGTTGTTGCTCCGGGCTTTATTGAAACGGACATGACACGTGCGCTGAGCGATGACCAGCGTGCGGGTATCCTGGCGCAGGTTCCTGCGGGTCGCCTCGGCGGCGCACAGGAAATCGCCAACGCGGTTGCATTCCTGGCATCCGACGAAGCAGCTTACATCACGGGTGAAACTTTGCATGTGAACGGCGGGATGTACATGGTCTGACCGCGATTTGCACAAAATGCTCATGTTGCGCGCAGTCTGCGTGGTTATGAGTAATAATTAGTGCAAAATGATTTGCGTTGTTGGGGGGTATGGCCTCAAAATAACGTAAAATCGTGGTAAGACCTGCCGGGATTTAGTTGCAAATTTTTCAACATTTTATACACTACGAAAACCATCGCGAAAGCGAGTTTTGATAGGAAATTTAAGAGTATGAGCACTATCGAAGAACGCGTTAAGAAAATTATCGGCGAACAGCTGGGCGTTAAGCAGGAAGAAGTTACCAACAATGCTTCTTTCGTTGAAGACCTGGGCGCGGATTCTCTTGACACCGTTGAGCTGGTAATGGCTCTGGAAGAAGAGTTTGATACTGAGATTCCGGACGAAGAAGCTGAGAAAATCACCACCGTTCAGGCTGCCATTGATTACATCAACGGCCACCAGGCGTAAGTGAACATCTCCAGGCGGTCGTTCGACCGCCTGAGTTTTATCTTTTTGTCCCACTAGAATCATTTTTTCCCTCCCTGGAGGACAAACGTGTCTAAGCGTCGTGTAGTTGTGACCGGACTGGGCATGTTGTCTCCTGTCGGCAATACCGTAGAGTCTACCTGGAAAGCTCTGCTTGCCGGTCAGAGTGGCATCAGCCTAATCGACCATTTCGATACTAGCGCCTATGCAACGAAATTTGCTGGCTTAGTAAAGGATTTTAACTGTGAGGACATTATCTCGCGCAAAGAACAGCGCAAGATGGATGCCTTCATTCAATATGGAATTGTCGCTGGCGTTCAGGCCATGCAGGATTCTGGCCTTGAAATAACGGAAGAGAACGCAACCCGCATTGGTGCCGCAATTGGCTCCGGGATTGGCGGCCTCGGACTGATCGAAGAAAACCACACATCTTTGATGAACGGTGGTCCACGTAAGATCAGCCCATTCTTCGTTCCGTCAACGATTGTGAACATGGTGGCAGGTCACCTGACTATCATGTATGGCCTGCGTGGCCCAAGCATCTCTATCGCGACCGCCTGTACTTCCGGCGTGCACAACATTGGTCATGCTGCGCGTATTATCGCGTATGGCGATGCTGACGTGATGGTTGCAGGTGGCGCAGAGAAAGCCAGTACGCCGCTGGGCGTTGGCGGTTTCGGCGCGGCACGTGCATTATCTACCCGCAATGATAACCCGCAAGCGGCTAGCCGCCCGTGGGATAAAGAGCGTGATGGTTTCGTACTGGGCGATGGTGCCGGTATGCTGGTGCTCGAAGAGTACGAACACGCGAAAAAACGCGGTGCGAAAATTTACGCTGAACTCGTCGGCTTTGGTATGAGCAGCGATGCCTATCATATGACGTCGCCGCCGGAAAATGGCGCAGGCGCAGCTCTGGCAATGGCAAATGCTCTGCGTGATGCAGGTATTGAAGCGAGCCAGATTGGCTACGTTAACGCGCACGGTACTTCAACGCCTGCTGGCGATAAAGCCGAAGCGCAGGCAGTGAAAACCATCTTCGGTGAAGCTGCAAGCCGTGTGCTGGTAAGCTCCACGAAATCCATGACCGGTCACCTGTTAGGTGCGGCGGGTGCGGTAGAGTCTATCTACTCCATCCTGGCGCTGCGCGATCAGGCTGTTCCGCCGACCATCAACCTGGATAACCCGGATGAAGGTTGCGATCTGGATTTCGTACCGCATGAAGCACGTCAGGTCAGCGGAATGGAGTATACCCTGTGTAACTCCTTCGGCTTCGGTGGCACTAATGGTTCTTTGATCTTTAAAAAGATCTAAGTTGCTATTTCCCACCTGTATAAAAGGTCCGCTTGCGGGCCTTTTTTCTTAGGTTTTATTCAGACTTGTTCCGCAGTGAACATGCTGCCACACTAACAATCCTCTGATAAGGAGCCGGTATGTTCTTAATTAACGGTCATAAACAGGATTCGCTGGCAGCAAGCGATCGGGCAACGCAATTTGGCGATGGTTGTTTCACTACAGCCAGAATTATCGACGGTGAAGTCAGTTTGTTATCCGCGCATATACAGCGACTACAGGAAGCCACTCAGCGGTTAATGATCGCCTGTGATTTCTGGCCGCAGCTTGAGCAAGAGATGAAAACGCTGGCAGCAGCACAGCAGAACGGTGTGCTGAAAGTGGTGATCAGTCGCGGCAGTGGTGGGCGAGGATACAGCACATTGAACAGCGGTCCGGCAACGCGCATTCTCTCCGTTGCGGCTTACCCTGCACATTATGACCGCTTACGCAAAGAGGGCATTACTCTGGCGCTAAGTCCAGTACGCCTTGGACGCAATCCTTATCTCGCAGGTATTAAACATCTTAATCGGCTTGAGCAAGTGCTAATTCGCTCTCATCTTGAGCAGACAAACGCCGATGAGGCGCTGGTTCTTGACAGCGAAGGGTGGGTTACGGAATGCTGTGCGGCTAATTTGTTATGGCGCAAGAGCAACGTAGTTTATACGCCGCGTCTGGATCAGGCTGGTGTCAACGGTATTATGCGACAATTCTGCATCCGTTTACTGGCACAATCCTCTTATCAGCTTGTCGAAGTACAAGCCTCGCTGGAGGAGGTGATGCAGGCAGATGAGATGGTAGTTTGTAATGCGTTGATGCCAGTGATTCCCGTGCGTGCCTGTGGCGAGGCCTCCTTTTCGTCAACAACGCTATATGAATATTTAGCCCCACTTTGTGAGCACCCGAATTAGTCATGAAAAAAGTGTTATTGATTGTTTTGTTATTGCTGGTGGTACTGGGTATCGCCGCTGGTGTGGGCGTCTGGAAGATTCGCCACCTCGCCGACAGCAAATTACTTATTAAAGAAGAGACGATATTTACTCTGAAACCAGGGACCGGACGTCTGGCGCTCGGTGAACAACTTTATGCCGATAAGATCATCAATCGCCCACGGGTATTTCAATGGCTGCTGCGTATCGAGCCGGATCTTTCTCATTTCAAAGCCGGGACTTACCGCTTTACACCGCAGATGACCGTGCGTGAGATGCTGAAATTGCTGGAAAGCGGTAAAGAAGCACAGTTTCCACTACGCCTGGTGGAGGGGATGCGTCTGAGCGATTACCTCAAACAATTGCGTGAGGCGCCGTATGTCAAGCACACGCTGAGCGACGATAAATACGCCACTGTGGCACAGGCGCTGGAGCTGGAAAACCCTGAGTGGATTGAAGGCTGGTTCTGGCCAGACACCTGGATGTATACCGCCAATACCTCCGATGTCGCGTTACTCAAGCGAGCGCACAAGAAAATGGTGAAAGCGGTCGATAGCGCCTGGGAAGGGCGTGCGGACGGTCTACCTTATAAAGATAAAAACCAGCTGGTGACGATGGCATCAATTATCGAAAAAGAAACCGCCGTTGCCAGTGAACGCGATCAGGTTGCCTCGGTATTTATCAACCGTTTACGCATTGGTATGCGCCTGCAGACCGACCCAACCGTGATTTACGGGATGGGAGAGCGTTATAATGGCAAACTTTCTCGTGCAGACCTGGAAACGCCGACAGCGTATAACACCTATACCATTACCGGTTTGCCGCCAGGTGCGATAGCTACGCCGGGGGCGGATTCGCTGAAGGCTGCTGCGCATCCGGCAAAAACGCCGTATCTCTATTTTGTGGCCGATGGTAAAGGTGGTCACACGTTTAATACCAATCTTGCCAGTCATAACAAGTCTGTGCAGGATTATCTGAAAGTGCTTAAGGAAAAAAATGCGCAGTAAGTATATCGTCATTGAAGGGCTGGAAGGCGCAGGCAAAACCACCGCACGCAACGTGGTGGTTGAGACGCTTGAGCAACTGGGTATCCGCGACATGGTTTTCACTCGGGAACCCGGCGGTACGCAACTTGCCGAAAAGTTAAGAAGCCTGGTGCTGGATATCAAATCGGTAGGCGATGAAGTCATTACCGATAAAGCCGAAGTGCTGATGTTTTATGCCGCGCGTGTACAACTGGTAGAAACCGTCATCAAACCGGCACTGACAAATGGCACATGGGTGATTGGTGATCGCCACGATCTCTCCACTCAGGCGTATCAGGGCGGTGGTCGTGGTATTGACCAGCATATGCTGGCAACGTTGCGTGATGCCGTTCTTGGGGATTTTCGCCCTGATTTAACGCTCTATCTCGATGTTACTCCAGAAGTAGGCCTTAAGCGCGCGCGTGCGCGCGGCGAGCTGGATCGCATTGAGCAAGAGTCTTTTGATTTCTTTAATCGCACCCGCGCTCGCTACCTGGAACTGGCTGCACAAGATAAAAGCATTCACACTATTGATGCAACACAATCGCTGGAAGATGTCATGGACGCGATTCGCACCACCGTGACTCACTGGGTTAAGGAGCAGGGCGAATGAGATGGTATCCATGGTTACGACCTGATTTCGAAAAACTGGTAGCCAGCTATCAGGCCGGAAGGGGTCACCATGCGCTACTGATTCAGGCATTACCTGGCATGGGCGATGATGCCTTAATCTACGCTCTGAGCCGTTATTTACTTTGCCAACAACCGCAGGGCCACAAAAGCTGTGGTCATTGTCGCGGATGCCAGTTGATGCAGGCGGGGACGCACCCCGATTATTACACTCTTGCTCCCGAAAAAGGGAAGAATGCTCTGGGCATTGATGCCGTGCGTGAAGTCACCGAAAAGCTTAATGAACACGCACGATTAGGCGGTGCGAAAGTTGTCTGGGTCACCGATGCCGCCTTGCTGACCGATGCCGCTGCCAATGCCTTGCTGAAAACACTGGAAGAGCCGCCAGCGGAAACCTGGTTTTTCCTCGCTACACGAGAACTTGAACGCTTACTGGCAACACTGCGCAGCCGTTGTCGCTTGCATTATCTTGCACCGCCGCCGGAACAGTACGCAGTGAGCTGGCTTGCGCGTGAAGTGACAATGTCACAAGAGGCTATGCTAACCGCATTGCGCCTGAGCGCCGGTTCGCCTGGCGCTGCATTGGGGCTGTTTCAAGGGGATATCTGGCAGGCACGTGAGACACTTTGTCAGGCGTTGGCAAACAGCGTGCAATCTGGCGACTGGTATTCGATGTTGTCGGCACTTAACCACGAACAAGCTCCGGCGCGTCTGCACTGGTTGGCAACTTTGTTGATGGATGCGCTCAAACGCCATTATGGCGCTTCACAAGTCACCAATGTTGATGTTCCTGGCGTTGTCGCCACGCTGGCAAACCAGCTTTCTCCCTCTCGCCTGCAGGCTATACTGGGGGATGTTTGCCAAAGTCGTGAGCAGTTAATTTCTGTCACAGGCGTAAACCGCGAGCTTGTCATTACCGATCTTTTACTGCGTATTGAGCATTACCTGCAACCGGACGTTGTGTTACCGGTTCCTCATCTTTAAGAGAGACATTATGTTTTTAGTCGACTCACACTGCCATCTCGATGGTTTGAATTATGAATCTTTACACAAGGACGTGGATGACGTTCTGGCGAAAGCCGCCGCGCGCGATGTGAAATTTTGTCTGGCGGTCGCCACGACATTGCCCGGTTACCTGCATATGCGGGATCTGGTTGGCGAACGTGACAACGTCGTTTTTTCTTGCGGTGTGCATCCGCTAAACCAGAATGATCCCTACGATGTGGAAGATTTACGCCGTCTGGCAGCAGAAGAGGGCGTTGTTGCGCTGGGTGAAACCGGGCTGGATTATTATTACACGCCGGAAACAAAAGTCCGTCAGCAAGAATCCTTCATTCATCATATCCAGATTGGTCGCGAACTGAACAAGCCGGTTATCGTCCATACGCGTGACGCCCGCGCCGATACGCTGGCTATTCTGCGTGAAGAAAAAGTGACGGATTGTGGTGGCGTACTACACTGTTTTACAGAGGACAAAGAAACGGCGGGCAAGTTACTGGATCTCGGATTTTACATCTCCTTTTCCGGCATTGTGACCTTCCGTAATGCGGAACAACTGCGCGATGCCGCGCGTTATGTCCCGCTGGATCGGCTACTGGTGGAAACTGACTCGCCTTACCTGGCGCCAGTGCCACATCGAGGAAAAGAGAATCAACCTGCGATGGTTCGTGACGTTGCAGAATACATGGCTGTGTTGAAAGGTGTTGCCGTTGAAGAACTGGCGCAGGTAACCACCGATAACTTCGCCCGTCTGTTTCACATCGACGCTTCCCGCCTGCAGTCCATCAGTTGAATGAATTTTTTTTAAGCTCGTAATTAATGGTTAAAACGAGTAAAGTTCACCGCCGCAAATTGGGCGGTGGCTAACCATGTTTGAAACATTTTGACATATGTTTTGTCAAAATGTGCAACTTCGCTAAAGACCTGAAGTTGAAACGTGATAGCCGTCAAACAAATCGACACTGAATTATTTTACTCTGTGTAATAAATAAAGGGCGCTTAGATGCCCTGTACACGGCAAGGTTCTCCCCCCTTGCCACGCGTGAGAACGTAAAAAGCACCCATACTCAGGAGCACTCTCAATTATGTTTAAGAATGCATTTGCTAACCTGCAAAAGGTCGGTAAATCGCTGATGCTGCCGGTATCCGTACTGCCTATCGCAGGTATTCTGCTGGGCGTCGGTTCCGCGAATTTCAGCTGGCTGCCAGCCGTTGTATCGCATGTTATGGCAGAAGCAGGCGGTTCCGTCTTTGCAAACATGCCACTTATTTTTGCGATCGGTGTCGCCCTTGGCTTTACCAATAACGATGGCGTATCCGCTCTTGCCGCAGTTGTTGCCTATGGCATCATGGTAAAAACCATGGCTGTGGTCGCGCCGCTGGTACTGCATTTACCTGCTGAAGAAATTGCCGCTAAACATCTGGCGGATACTGGCGTACTTGGGGGGATCATCTCCGGTGCGATTGCAGCGTACATGTTTAACCGTTTCTACCGTATTAAGCTGCCTGAGTATCTTGGCTTCTTTGCCGGTAAACGCTTTGTACCGATCATTTCTGGTCTGGCTGCCATCTTTACTGGCGTTGTGCTGTCCTTCATTTGGCCGCCGATTGGTTCCGCAATCCAGACCTTCTCCCAGTGGGCTGCTTACCAGAACCCGGTAGTTGCATTTGGTATTTACGGCTTCATCGAACGTTGTCTGGTGCCGTTTGGTCTGCACCACATCTGGAACGTACCTTTCCAGATGCAGATTGGTGAATACACCAACGCAGCAGGTCAGGTCTTCCACGGCGATATTCCGCGTTATATGGCGGGTGACCCGACTGCGGGTAAACTGTCTGGCGGCTTCCTGTTTAAAATGTACGGTCTGCCGGCTGCTGCGATTGCTATCTGGCACTCTGCTAAACCAGAAAACCGCGCTAAAGTTGGCGGTATCATGATCTCCGCTGCGTTGACCTCGTTCCTGACCGGTATCACCGAGCCGATCGAGTTCTCCTTCATGTTCGTTGCGCCGATCCTGTACATCATCCACGCTATTCTGGCTGGTCTGGCATTCCCAATCTGTATTCTGCTGGGAATGCGCGACGGTACTTCGTTCTCGCACGGCCTGATCGACTTCATCGTACTGTCTGGTAACAGCAGCAAACTGTGGCTGTTCCCGATTGTCGGTATTGGTTATGCGATTGTTTACTACACCATCTTCCGTGTGCTGATTAAAGCTCTGGATCTGAAAACGCCGGGCCGCGAAGACGCAACTGAAGATGCGAAAGCAACCGGTACTAGCGAAATGGCTCCGGCTCTGGTTGCCGCATTTGGTGGTAAAGAAAACATCACTAACCTCGACGCATGTATTACTCGTCTGCGCGTCAGCGTTGCTGATGTGTCCAAAGTGGATCAGGCTGGCCTGAAGAAACTGGGCGCAGCGGGCGTAGTGGTTGCTGGTTCTGGTGTTCAGGCGATTTTCGGTACTAAATCCGATAACCTGAAAACCGAGATGGATGAGTACATCCGCAACAACTAATCAGTAGAATGTTGGGGAGACTAAGGCAGCCGAATGGCTGCCTTTTTTACAGGTGTTAATCAGAATTGATACGTGCCGGTAATACTGAAATTACGTGGTGCGCCGTAGACGATAGAACCTTCCACATTGGTATCGTAGGTTTTGTCGAACAGGTTATTGACGTTCCCCTGCAACGAGAAGTTTTTCGTCACCTGGTAGCGGGTGAACAGATCCACCAGCGCGTAGCTACCTTGCTCGGCGCGGAAGGTGCCATACGGTGTCACGGTGTCGGTATACACCCGATTTTGCCAGTTAACGCCGCCGCCGACCGTCAACTCTGGCATGACAGGCGACCGATAGCTGGTAAACATTTTAACCGTGGTACGTGGCAGATTCGGATTAACGGCATTCCCCTCGTTATCTTCCGCCACATAGCGCGTTGCGCCAAACGTCAGCTGCCAGTTGTCGGTAATTGCGCCGTTAAGTTCAAATTCCACGCCTTTACTTACTGTCCCATCCACCGCTTTATAGGCGGTTTCGCCGTTACTGCCGGGGATAGGCATTCCGGTGGACTGGGCGACATTATCCTGCTCAATACGGAAGATGGCTAACGTGGTGGTCAGACGGCTATTCATCCAGTCTGATTTTAGACCCAGTTCGTAGTTGTTACCGGTGATTGGCGCCAGATATTTGCCCGAACTGTCGCGATCATTTTGCGGCTGGAAAATAGAGGTATAGCTGGCATAGGTCGACCAGTTGTCATTGATGTCAAACACCAGACCCGCATAAGGCGTAGTGTGGTTTTTCTCCATGCTGTAAGTCAGCGTATCAACCCGCCAGTTGGTATAACGTGCGCCGAGGATAAGATGCAGCGGATCGGCAAGGGTGACACGAGTGGCGGCATATAACGATTTCATATGTGTGGTATCGTCCTGCGCCAGGCTTTGCGGCGCCCAGTTAGTCTGCGGGAAGTTACCGTTGAAGTTGTAGAAACTGCCAATTTCATTGGGGAAAACGTTAGCCCAGGAGCTGAAATAGCGGTTGTTTTGTTTACTGTAGCTACCGCCGAGCATCAGATTGTGCTGGTGACCAAATAATTCATAACTGCCGTCGGCAAACAGATCCAGCGCGTCAACTTTACGTTTGCCACTGTTCCAGCCAGTGCCGCCAACATAATCAAATCCGGGGCCATAGCTGCCATATGGTCCCACCAGCGTTCCATCTGCTTTATTTACGTAGGCATCGACATACATCATTTTGCTGTCAAATTCGACTTCGGAATGGGTAGCATTCAGCGTCGCCTGCCAGGTATCGGCAAATCGCTGCTTCAGTGACAGAAAGACTTTGTTGATCTCTTTGTCGTTATACGCCCAGTCAGGCGCGGTACTGCGGGCGCGATCGTAACTGTTGCTGCTGCCATCGGTATTCCAGCGTGGCAGGCCGCCCCAGGTCGGGCTGTTAACATCAATACGTTGATATTCATAACCGGCAGAAAATGTGGTCAGCTCGCCCAAATCAGCATCCACAATGCCGGAGAAGAAAGTTTTTTCGCTATTGTAGCGATCCAGCCATAAATCGTTGTTCTGATAGCCGCCAACAATTCGTGCGCGGACTTTACCATCTTCCGTGAGCGGACTTTGTAAATCCGCCACATAACGTTCTTTGTTCCAGCTACCGTATTCCGCCGAGACATCGCCTTTAAATTCACGGCTGGTGGCGTGTTTGCGGACCATATTAATCGCCGCAGAAGGATTGCCGGTGCCGGTCATTAGCCCGGTCGCGCCACGCACCACTTCTACACGCTCGAACAGCGCCATATCCGTGAGTGCGTCGCCCAGATTCCAGCGCGATTCAAAATAGGTGGGGATGCCATCGACCATATAGTTATCGATCTGGAATCCACGCGAATAATAGAGGGTGCGGTCGGAGTCGGCCTGGCTTTTGCTTATCCCCAGAGTGTTTTCCATCACTTCGCCCAGCGTTTGCAGTTGCTGATCTTCCATTCGCTGCTGGCTGACAATAGTGACCGACTGTGGAATATCACGTTGAGTCATCTGCATTTTAGTACCTACAGGGGTAGACGTTACGCTGTAATCATTTTCGTCATTAACTGGAGCATTGGCAGCCCCTTCAACAATCACTGTTTCTTCGGCGGTTGGCACGGCCAGTGTAGCGGAAGGAAATAAAGCCAGAGCAATGCAGGCTGCGAGCAGCGACGGCGTGGCTGCGGCTTGATGCTGATTATCCCTGTTAAATTGTGTCGAAAGCATCTGAAATCTCTTGATTTATGTTGTAGTCAGGCTCATTCCAGAGGAGGGCGATGAGCAGTAATATTTAGCGCGCTAATAATTTTTCATGGTAATGCAAATGAGAAATATACGCATTCATATTTAACATGTAAACCAAAGAGAAAGTGTGTTTTCGGTTCATTCGCAGGCATAAAGGGGAATAATGGCGATGTATGCGGCAGTAAAACGGTTTTTTGCTTAATAAATCGTGGGTTAAGGTTGAAAGAGCGGGTTTAACTCGACCATACTCTATACTCGCAGTGTGGCGCGGCGTAGCATGGCGCAACGCATGACTATTTGAAAAAGGAAAATGTCGTGGCAGAAGAAACTATTTTCAGCAAAATTATTCGTCGTGAGATCCCCTCCGATATCGTCTACCAGGATGATCTGGTAACGGCGTTTCGCGATATTTCGCCGCAAGCGCCAACGCATATTTTAATCATTCCTAATATCCTGATTCCTACCGTAAACGACGTCTCTGCCGAGCATGAGCAGGCGCTGGGACGCATGATCACTGTAGCGGCAAAAATTGCTGAGCAAGAAGGCATTGCCGAAGATGGCTATCGTCTGATCATGAACACCAACCGCCATGGCGGGCAAGAGGTGTACCACATCCATATGCACTTGCTGGGTGGCCGTCCTCTGGGCCCAATGCTGGCGCATAAAGGTCTGTAACGATGAGAAAAGGATGCTTTGGGCTGGTGTCTCTGGCGCTGTTATTGCTGGTGGGGTGTCGTTCACATCCGGAGATTCCGGTGAATGAAGAACAATCTCTGGTGATTGAGTCATCTCTTCTGGCTGCGGGCATCAGTGCAGAAAAGCCCGTTCTTTCAATGTCTGATATTCAGCCTTCTGCATCCTCGACGCTTTATAACGAAAGGCAAGAACCCGTTACCGTTCATTATCGTTTTTACTGGTATGACGCCAGAGGACTGGAGATGCATCCTCTGGAAACGCCCCGCAGCGTTACCATTCCCGCACGTTCGGCGGTAACTCTGTACGGCAGCGCCAATTATCTGGGGGCGCACAAAGTCAGACTTTATCTATATTTGTAAGGGGTGAATCTTGATGACAAAAATGAGTCGCTACGCCTTAATCACCGCGCTGGCGATGTTTCTCGCCGGGTGTGTGGGGCAACGAGAACCAGCACCGGTAGAAGAGGTGAAACCTGCGCCGGAGCAACCTGCCGAGCCGCAACAGCCTGTACCAACCGTGCCATCGGTGCCGACGATCCCGCAGCAGCCAGGGCCAATTGAGCACGAAGATCAAACCGCACCGCCTGCGCCGCATATTCGTCATTATGACTGGAACGGTGCAATGCAGCCGATGGTCAGTAAAATGCTTGGGGCTGATGGTGTGACCGCAGGCAGCGTTCTGCTGGTTGATAGCGTTAACAACCGTACTAACGGCTCGCTGAATGCCGGAGAAGCGACCGAAACGCTACGTAATGCGCTGGCCAATAACGGTAAATTTACACTCGTTTCTGCCCAACAGCTTTCAATGGCCAAGCAGCAGTTAGGTTTGTCGCCGCAGGACAGTTTAGGCACTCGCAGTAAAGCGATTGGCATTGCCCGTAACGTCGGCGCTCATTATGTGCTGTACTCCAGTGCCTCTGGTAACGTCAACGCACCGACCCTGCAAATGCAACTCATGCTGGTGCAGACGGGTGAAATTATCTGGTCAGGTAAAGGTGCCGTTCAGCAACAATAATCCCATCACGCGCGACGAATTATTGTCGCGCTATTTCCCGCAGTATCATCCCGTCGCGACGTTTAATCATGGACTTAGCGGCGGGAGTTTTCTCATTGAACATCAGGATCTGCGTTTCGTTGTGCGTCAGACTCACGATCCTGATGCACCGCAGTCCGTGTTCCTGCGCCAGTATCGGGCGTTATCACGATTACCGGCATACCTTGCACCGAAGCCACATCTCTATATCCGTGGCTGGATGGTGGTTGACTATTTGCCCGGCGAGGTAAAAACGCAATTGCCGGATACCGACGAACTGGCAGGCTTGCTGTATTATCTGCATCAACAACCGCGCTTTGGCTGGCGAATAACCCTGCTGCCGTTACTGGAAAGGTACTGGCAGCGAAGCGATCCTGCGCGGCGGACAGCGGGTTGGCTGCGACTATTAAAACGTCTGCGCAAAATACGGGAACCACAGCCATTACGCTTAAGCCCATTGCATATGGATGTTCATGCCGGAAACTTAGTGCATAGTGCTTCTGGGTTAAAACTCATTGACTGGGAGTATGCTGGTGATGGCGATATCGCGCTGGAACTGGCGGCGGTGTGGGTGGAAAATACTGAGCAGCACCGGCAATTGGTCAATGACTATGCCGTGCGCGCAAAGATCAATCCGGCGCAATTATGGCGTCAGGTCAGGCGCTGGTTTCCCTGGTTGCTGATGCTCAAAGCAGGGTGGTTTGAGTACCGCTGGCAACAAAGCGGCGATCAACAATTTATCAGGCTTGCCGATGACACCTGGCGGCAGCTATCAATAAAACAATAAGGAGAGCAGTGTGGGTCCAGTAATGTTGGATGTTGAAGGTTACGAACTGGACGCGGAAGAGCGTGAAATACTGGCGCATCCGCTGGTGGGTGGGCTGATTCTCTTTACGCGTAACTATCATGATCCTGCCCAGTTACGCGAACTGGTGCGCCAAATCCGCACAGCTTCGCGCAATCATCTGGTGGTGGCGGTAGATCAGGAAGGTGGGCGCGTGCAGCGTTTTCGTGAAGGTTTTACCCGCTTGCCAGCGGCACAATCATTCGCTGCGCTGTTGGGAATGGAAGAAGGCGGCAAACTGGCACAAGAGGCAGGCTGGTTGATGGCCAGCGAAATGATCGCCATGGATATTGATATCAGCTTTGCACCCGTGCTGGATGTAGGGCACATTAGCGCGGCGATTGGCGAGCGTTCTTACCATGCCGATCCCGAAAAAGCCCTAGCAATCGCCAGCCGGTTTATTGATGGTATGCATGAAGCCGGAATGAAAACCACTGGTAAACACTTTCCAGGCCACGGTGCAGTAACGGCAGACTCGCACAAAGAGACGCCGTGCGACCCACGTCCGCAAGCGGAAATTCGCGCCAAAGATATGTCAGTCTTCAGTACGTTAATTCGCGAAAATAAACTCGACGCCATTATGCCTGCGCATGTGATCTACAGCGATGTTGATCCGCGTCCGGCGAGCGGTTCTCCCTACTGGCTGAAAACCGTTTTACGTCAGGAGCTGGGGTTTGACGGCGTGATTTTCTCAGACGATTTATCGATGGAAGGTGCCGCGATTATGGGCAGTTATGCCGAACGTGGGCAGGCATCACTGGATGCGGGTTGCGATATGATCCTGGTCTGCAATAATCGTAAGGGAGCCGTCAGCGTGTTAGATAATCTGTCACCGATCAAGGCAGAGCGTGTTACACGTTTGTATCATAAAGGTTCATTTTCGCGACAGGAGCTGATGGACTCGACTCGCTGGAAAGAGATCAGCGCCCGTCTGAATCAGTTACATGAACGCTGGCAGGAAGAGAAAGCAGGTCACTAACCCTGGCTTATGTGAGGAAGCGATGATTATCTATTTACACGGTTTTGACTCTAACAGTCCGGGTAACCACGAGAAAGTTTTACAATTGCAGTTTATTGACCCGGATGTACGCTTGATAAGCTACAGCACTCTGCATCCGAAACACGATATGCAGCATCTGCTCAAAGAAGTAGACAAAATGCTGCAACTGAATGTTGACGAGCGCCCGCTAATTTGCGGTGTCGGGCTGGGCGGTTACTGGGCAGAACGGATTGGTTTTCTCTGCGATATCCGCCAGGTGATCTTCAACCCCAATTTGTTCCCTTACGAGAACATGGAAGGGAAGATTGATCGCCCGGAAGAGTACACCGATATCGCGACTAAATGTGTGACCAATTTCCGTGAGAAGAATCGAGATCGTTGTCTGGTGATTTTGTCGCGTAACGATGAGGCGCTTAACAGTCAGCGGACATCTGAAGAGTTGCATCATTATTACGAGATTGTCTGGGACGAAGAGCAGACGCACAAATTCAAAAATATCTCCCCGCATTTGCAGCGCATTAAGGCGTTCAAAACCCTCGGTTAAAAGCTATCGTCGGTCGCATCAGGTAACCTTGCTGGTATCTGATGCGCCCCGGATTCTGTAGGTTGGATGAAGCGTCCACGCCATAGCCGACAGCCGTGCACCAATGCCTGATGCGATGCTGCGCATTGTATCTGGCCTACCAAATGCCCTCCATATACGCCTCACTCTCCCGATCCAGCTTAAATAATAAACAACAATCTCTGTTTTTTGATCTCACCCAGTAAATCCGCCTATCTTTTCAGCAACAAAACTTGATTCATATCAATTTTGGTATGACCAATGCACCATTCATGTTATTCTCAATAGCGAAGAGCATTTTCATCATTGTAACCTGCTGTTAATTAAGGGCTATGCACATAACCATTAATTAACAATTGGTTAATAAATTTAAGGGGGTCACGTTGACTACGCCATTGAAAAAGATTGTGATTGTCGGCGGCGGTGCTGGTGGGCTGGAAATGGCGACACAGCTTGGACATAAGCTGGGACGTAAGAAAAAAGCCAAAATTACGCTGGTAGATCGCAACCACAGCCACCTGTGGAAACCGCTGCTGCACGAAGTAGCGACTGGCTCGCTCGATGAAGGCGTCGATGCACTGAGTTACCTGGCTCATGCGCGTAATCATGGTTTTCAGTTCCAGTTGGGTTCTGTGGTTGATATCGATAGAGAAGCGAAAACAATCACCATTGCTGAACTGCGCGACGAGAAAGGCGAACTGCTGGTGCCGGAACGCAAAATCGCTTATGACACGCTGGTGATGGCGCTGGGCAGCACCTCTAACGATTTCAATACGCCGGGTGTAAAAGAGAACTGTATTTTCCTCGATAACCCGCATCAGGCGCGTCGTTTCCATCAGGAGATGCTGAATCTGTTTCTGAAATACTCTGCCAACCTTGGCGCGAATGGCAAAGTGAATATTGCGATTGTTGGCGGCGGCGCGACTGGCGTAGAACTCTCCGCTGAATTGCACAACGCCGTCAAGCAACTGCACAGCTACGGTTACAAAGGCCTGACCAACGAAGCGTTGAACGTAACGCTGGTTGAAGCGGGCGAACGTATTTTGCCTGCGCTGCCGCCACGTATCTCTGCTGCCGCCCACAATGAGTTAACGAAACTGGGCGTTCGCGTGCTGACGCAAACCATGGTCACCAGCGCCGATAAAGGTGGTCTGCACACTAAAGATGGCGAATATATTGAGGCTGATCTGATGGTGTGGGCTGCCGGGATCAAAGCGCCAGATTTCCTGAAAGATATTGGCGGTCTCGAAACCAACCGTATCAACCAGCTGGTGGTGGAACCGACGCTGCAAACCACGCGCGATCCAGACATTTACGCTATTGGCGACTGTGCGTCATGCCCGCGTCCGGAAGGGGGTTTTGTCCCGCCGCGCGCTCAGGCCGCACACCAGATGGCTACCTGCGCAATGAACAATATTCTGGCGCAGATGAATGGCAAACCGCTGAAAAATTATCAGTATAAAGATCACGGTTCGCTGGTATCGCTGTCGAACTTCTCCACCGTCGGTAGCCTGATGGGTAACCTGACGCGCGGCTCAATGATGATTGAAGGGCGTATTGCGCGCTTTGTGTATATCTCGCTGTATCGGATGCATCAGATTGCGCTGCATGGCTACTTCAAAACTGGACTAATGATGTTGGTAGGTAGTATCAACCGCGTTATCCGTCCGCGTTTGAAACTGCATTAATCAACTTGTACTGGCGGATGCGGCGTAAACGCCTTATCCGCCCAGGATAAATGGTACGAGCGGCAGGCCTGATAAGACGCGTTAAGCGTCGCATCAGGCATTCCCTCAGACTCCTCCGAATCCTTAAGTATTTCCTGCTATTCCTGCGCTTTTCATCTTCTGTCTGATGGTTGTTTCACCCCTTCGATTGCATGATTGACATAACTGCAAAGAAGGAGGTGTTCCCGTGAATAAATCAATGTTGGCGGGTATCGGGATTGGTGTCGCGGCTGCGCTGGGCGTAGCGGCAGTGGCCAGCCTGAACGTGTTTGAACGTGGCCCGCAATACGCTCAGGTTATTTCTGCAATCCCAATCAAGGAAACAGTTAAAACACCGCGCCAGGAGTGCCGCAATGTCACAGTGACCCATCGCCGGCCGGTGCAGGATGAAAATCGCATCGCTGGTTCAGTTCTGGGCGCTGTGGCTGGTGGGGTGATAGGGCATCAGTTTGGCGGTGGTCGCGGTAAGGATGTTGCTACAGTCGTTGGGGCGCTTGGTGGTGGATATGCTGGTAACCAGATCCAGGGCTCTCTCCAGGAACGTGATACTTACACCACCACCCAACAGCGTTGTAAAACGGTGTATGACAAGTCAGAAAAAATGCTCGGTTATGATGTGACCTATAAGATTGGCGATCAGCAGGGCAAAATCCGCATGGACCGCGATCCGGGTACACAAATCCAATTAGATAACAACGGGCAACTGATTCTGAATAACAAAGTATAACAAGGCTGTACTCTGCAATTTAGCCCCTCATTCGCTCAGGCTGAGGGGCTTTTTTTGCGTTTTATTTCACCAGTTCGGGCCATAAACGCAAAGTGGTTTGGGCAATCTGCATCAGTTTTTCCAGCGATGCGCCTTCGCGGGCGCTGATCGACATCCCCTGAATAATACAATTAAGGAATTCCGCCAGATGCGTCACGTCACAGTGGGTCGGGATTTCCCCGCGCGCCTGTCGTTGACATAAAAACTGCTGCAAGGTGCGTTCTTGCATCGCGTGGCGTGATTTCAACGTATTGGCGATATCTCCTGAATCCGGGGAGAGCGTGGTGCAGTTGTTGATCATAAAGCAGCCAGCAGGGGTATCTTTGCTGGTAAAGCAGTTGGCGATGGCAGCGAAATAGTCAGTCAGCGCAGACACCACGCTTTTCTCTTCACAAAACAGTTGTGCTTCGTGCTTTGCGGCAAAACGGTCGATATAGCGATCCAGTACGGCGCGGAATAATCCCTCTTTATTGGTGAACTCCGCGTATAGCGTTGGCGCTTTGGCTCCGGTCGCTTCGACGAGATCGGCAAGAGAAGTCGCTTCATAACCGTGCTGCCAGAACAACTTCATGGCCTTATCAAGCGCGTCTTCCCTGTCGAACACTTTTGGGCGACCACGGCTTTTTTTTACACAATGTGTTGAGTCAGTTGCCATGATGCCGTTGTACCTTTTAGCTGTGAATGAATGGTTATTATAAAAATAATCACTTCCGTTCACCAGTCCAGAAGTCAGAAAAATAATTGTTCTCTATTTAACTGAAATTTAAAGAATTTTAATTTAATTAATGAATGTTATAAAAAACATCTTGTATGTGATCTAGATCACATCTATCATTTAGTTATCGATCGTTAAGTAATTGCTTGCGACGCCATTCATCTGCATAAGGTCACTATTATGAAAAACGTAAAAACCCTCATCGCTGCGGCGATTTTAAGCTCCATATCATTTGCCAGCTTTGCGGCTGTTGAAGTCCAGGCAACACCGGAAGGTCAACAAAAAGTGGGTACTATCAGTGCTAACGCGGGGACAAATCTGGGATCGCTGGAAGAACAACTGGCACAAAAAGCGGATGAGATGGGTGCTAAATCTTTCCGTATAACTTCAGTAACCGGTCCGAATACCCTCCACGGAACGGCAGTAATTTATAAATAAGCATTAACCCTCATTAATGCCTGTTATTGCTGCTTTTTCCCCGCAACACCCTGTGCTGCGGGGATTTTTTTGCTCGCGATTTACAGCGTCTGTTGATTCACTTGATGGCGGCGCACATCAACCGGCATTCCGGAACGCACGTCCATTACGCGCTGCATCACCTCGGCGTCAGTTTGCGCAGCATTTTTAAATGCCTGCATCGTACTGTTGAGCGTAATCGGCAACAATTGCGGATCGTCATCTATCTTCTCTGACAGCGGCTGATGCACTTCCACCAGACGTGCGCCGTTTGGTTCGGTGGAGACTTTAATCGGCGTGTTGATAATATTCACTTTGGTGCCGGGGTTGACCTGGCTGAAAAGTGTTTTGATATCGTCATCGCGCAAACGGATGCAGCCAGAGCTTACCCGCATACCAATACCGAAATCGGCGTTCGTACCGTGAAGCAAATAGACACCGCCATAGGCCGCCAGACGAATCGCATGATGGCCCATCGGGTTATCCGGTCCTGCCGGAACGACTGGTGGAAGCTCAATCCCCTGGGCTTTATAACGGGCGCGGATGTTTGCAGTCGGCGTCCAGGTTGGGTTTGCACGCTTGTCCGAAACGGTAGTCACCATTGTCGGCGTCAGTGTGTCACCCCCCAACTGACCAATGCCGATGGGGTACACGGTCACTGAATTTTTGCCCGGTGGGTAGTAATAGAGACGCAACTCCGCAATGTTGATCACAATGCCTTCACGCGGCGCGTCTGGCAGTAAAGTTTGCAATGGAATGGTTAACACACTGCCTGCGCGCGGTACATACGGATCAATACCGGGATTAGCCTGTAACAGAGCGAGGAAGCCGACGTTATATTTTTTCGCGATAGCTTCCAGCGAACCACCATCGTTTTCCACCACATGAAATTTGTTTTCGCCAACCAGACGACTACCCGCTGGCGGTAGCGGCCAGGTGTTGGCTTTTGCCGGTAGCGCCAGAGCCACGGCAGCGGCGAACGTAAAAAACGTTAGCCAGCGAGAAAAACGCGTTTTGATCATCACCAAAAATCCATAATAAATATAAGGTTATTGTAATAAAAAGATAAGTCTGAATTATGGATGGTGGCAGTGTCGGATAGTGCAGGGAAGTGCAAAGAATTTGTAAATGTTGGGGATGGGGGCGCAGAAACGCCCCCGATTTGCCATTATGCGATCGCGTTCTCTTCCAGTTCACGCATAAACTGGCGCACCCATTCGATACGTTTTTTCCGTTCGCCCAAATCCTGAATAAACTTCAGGCGCGTCGGGCCATCGAGACGATAGTGCTGTGGCTGCTTTTGCAGCAAACCAATCAGCCAGGCAGGATTCACGTGATTCTTCTCGGCAAATTCGATCACGCCGCCTTTCTCATTCCCTTCCAGCTTCCTGATCCCCAGCTTCTGCGCTTGCTGGCGCAGACGGGCAATATCCAGCAGGGTTCGCGCCGGATCTGGCAGCAGACCGAAGCGATCGATAAGTTCGACTTTGATCTCTTCCAGTTCGCTTTCCGTTTTGGCGCTGGCAATACGTTTATAGAACGACAGACGGGTATTTACATCAGGAATGAAGTCATCCGGCAACAGCGACGGCATCCGCAGTTCGACTTCCGTTTGCTGGCTGGTGAGATCTTCCAGCGACGGCTCGCGTCCGGCTTTCAGTGCATCGACGGCGTTTTCCAGCAACTCCATATACAGCGAGAAACCGATAGTTTCCATCGAACCACTTTGTTCTTCGCCGAGCAGTTCACCGGCGCCGCGAATCTCCAGATCGTGCGTTGCCAGCGCAAATCCCGCGCCAAGGTCTTCCAGAGACGCAATCGCTTCTAGACGTTTTTGCGCATCGGTAGTCATCGCTTTCGGATGCGGCGTCAGCAGCCATGCATACGCCTGATGATGCGAACGTCCGACGCGGCCACGCAACTGGTGTAGTTGCGCCAGACCGAAGTGATCCGCGCGTTCAATAATAATGGTGTTGGCGGTAGGGATGTCGATCCCGGTTTCGATAATCGTGGTACAAACCAACACGTTAAAACGCTGATGATGGAAATCATTCATCACCCGTTCCAGTTCGCGTTCGCGCATCTGCCCGTGACCGATGGCAATCCGCGCTTCAGGCACCAGTTCCGCCAGCCGTTCGGCGGCTTTCTGGATGTTTTCCACATCATTGTAGAGATAATAAACCTGTCCCCCGCGCAGAATTTCACGCAGGACAGCCTCTCTGACCACCAGACTGTCATACTCACGGACAAAGGTTTTAACTGCCAGACGACGGGCGGGCGGCGTGGCGATAATCGACAGATCGCGCATTCCGCTCATTGCCATATTCAGCGTACGTGGGATCGGCGTTGCGGTAAGCGTCAGAATATCCACGTTCGCGCGCATCGCTTTAATGCGCTCTTTATGACGCACCCCGAAGCGGTGCTCTTCATCGACAATCAGCAGGCCTAAATCTTTAAACTTGACGTCACTTTGCAGCAGTTTGTGCGTACCGATAAGAATATCGATTTTCCCTTCCGCCACTTCCGTAAGGATTTGCGTCTGCTCTTTGGCGCTGCGGAAACGGGAGATCATTTCGATGCGTACCGGCCAGTTGGCGAAACGGTCGCGGAAATTGTCGTAATGCTGCTGTGCGAGAAGAGTCGTTGGCACCAGTACCGCCACCTGCTTGTGGTTCTCTACTGCCAGGAAAGCGGCGCGCATCGCCACTTCTGTTTTACCAAAGCCAACATCGCCGCACACCAGACGATCCATTGCCAGCGGCTGACACATGTCGCTAAGCACCGCATTAATCGCCTGCGCCTGATCCGGCGTGGTTTCGAACGGGAAGCTGTCGCAGAACAATTGGTATTGCTCGCGATCGTGTTTAAACGCGAAGCCCTCTTTGGCGGCGCGTTGCGCGTAGATATCCAGCAATTCCGCTGCCACATCACGCACTTTTTCCGCCGCTTTCTGCCGCGCCCGCGACCAGGCATCGCCGCCAAGTTTATGCAGTGGGGCATTTTCTTCCGCGCCACCGGCGTAACGGCTAATCAGATGCAGCGACGACACCGGGACATACAGTTTGGCGTCGTTGGCGTAAGTGAGCATCAGGTACTCGCCGGTAATGCCGCCAGCCTCCAGGGTGGTCATTCCGGCATAGCGCCCGACGCCGTGCTCCAGATGCACCACCGGCTGACCAATGTGCAGCTCCGCGAGGTTACGGATCAGTGTATCGGGGTTGATGGCACGGCGAGAATCCTGACGACGACGGGCAACGCGTTCACCGAGCAGATCGCTTTCGCAAATCAGCGCCAGATTACGTACCGTATCAACAAAACCATGTTCGGCAGCGCCAATCATCAGATAACGCCCACGGTCACTGGCCTCATCGAGACGCATAATACGTTGTGGAGCTATTTTTATACGGGCGAGCAGTTCACCGAGTGCTTCACGGCGACCTTCACTTTCTACCGAGAACACAACAGGGCCGTCGAAAGACTCGAGGAATTTACGCAACGCATCCAGCGGGGCTTTTTGTTGCGCCTGAATGGCAAGGTCTGGCAACTTCTGAAAGCCTAAATTGGCATTCGCTGCTTTTGTCGGTAAATGTTCATTTTTTAGCTGTACACGCGGCCAGTTTTTCAGCTCTGAGAACAGTTCATCGACCCGCAGCCAGAGCGATTGTGGCGGCAGCAGTGGACGCATCGGATCGACGCCGCGATTCTCAAAACGCGCCAGCGTGTCAGCCTGGAAACGTTCGGCACTGTTTTCCAGATCGCCAGTATTCACCAGCAATGTATTGGCAGGGAAATAACTGAACAGTGGCGGCAACGGTTCGCTGAAGAATAGCGGTTGCCAGTACTCGATCCCGGCAGGCAATGTGCCTTTGCTCACTTGTTGATAAATATGTTCTGGATCGCGTTTTACTTCGAAAGAATCACGCCACTGACTGCGGAACAGTTCAATTGCCGCTTTATCGGTCGGAAATTCGTGTGCGGGCAGCAGGTTGATAGCTTCAACTTCCTCCAGCGTGCGTTGGCTATCGACATCAAATACTCGCAGGCTGTCGATTTCATCATCAAAGAAATCAAGACGATAAGGTAGCTCACTACCCATCGGGAAGAGATCCAGCAATGCGCCGCGCGTGGCGTATTCGCCGTGCTCCATCACCTGATCAACATGGCGATAACCGGCGCTGTCCAGTTGGGTACGCAATGCATCTCGTGACAGGCGCTGACCTTTTTTCATCACCAGCGCATGACCGTGGAGAAAACTGTGCGGGCAAACGCGCTGCATAAGCGTATTCACCGGAACAATCAGTACGCCACGTTGCATCGTTGGTAACTGGTAAAGGGTGGAAAGACGCGAGGAGATAATATCCTGATGAGGCGAAAAACTGTCGTAAGGGAGGGTTTCCCAGTCCGCCAGATTCATCACCATCTGGTCGGTGAACTGGCTGATTTCATCATGCAAACGTAGAGCATTTTGCATATCTGGTGCAATGAGCACCACCGGTCCGGTGTGACGTTCGGCAATTTCCGCTACCAGCGTCGCGCAGGCAGCGCCGGTTAACTCGCCCAGCAGACGCTGTTCACCCGCTTTGACGGGCAGCGTATAACGATATTGTTCAGGCATAACGGTTGTCAGATTCTCGTTAGGATATGCCTCAACATATGGGGACATATCTCTGATAAGCAATGCTGTTCATTATCCGGAATCGACATGGTTTAGCAAATTGAATCGCCCCGGCTGGGGCGATGGCTTAGCGAGAATAACTGGTTGCAGGCAGAGAAGGCGGGGAGAACAACAGGTCGCTGAATGCGCGTTGTGAAAATTTTCGTACCAGCAAGCCAGCCAGTGTACAAATCAACAAACTGACAAAGGGATAAACCAGCAGGAGCGCCAGTTCGAGTTGCGGCGACCAGCGCGCCGCGTTCATTTGCGGAATCAGACTTAAGCTGAATATCTCTACCAGAATGCGATGGGTGGTGTAGATGGCAATGGTGTTGGAACCAATCACATTCAGCAGGCTGGAGGAGCGCATACCGAAACGCTGCTCGTACTGATAAAACAGCTTCATGATCACCACAATCGACACCAGCGACAACAGCAACGAAATATTAAACAACCAGGCACTGACCGCCAGAACGGCCAGCAGCGAAGACATCAGCAGATGGCGACGCAACGGTACTTCTTTAACACAGGTCATTAATGTTGCGCCAAACCATGCGCCAAGGCTGTAATAAGGCAAATTGCGGATCACACTGTTCATTCCCCACCACGGCGTGGGAACGAAATTAACAGCCACACTCATCAGTACAAACAGGGCGAATAACGGCAGAGCCTGGCGATTAAAAATTTTACATATCACGAAATAGACAATTAAAGCGTACAGATACCACAAGCTGGTGCTGGCGGTGAGCATCCCGTGCAGGAATTCACCGGTGGAATCGGCATAAGCGGCATTGGAGGCATTGCTTAAATCGCGCTCAGGTGCCAGCCACTGATTCAGTGCGCTTAGCGCCAGCCACTGCACCACGCCCCAAAGCGCCAGCACCCAGAAGATGCTCCAGATGCGTTTATCGAGACAATTTCCCCACGGCACACTGTCGATATAGCGGCGAATCAAATAGCCGGAGATAAAGAAAAAAACCGGCATACGGAAGGGCGCAAGGTAAAGATTGAAATAGATCCAGCATTTACTCAGTACTTCCGATAACGGATGCTGAAAAGTGGTCAGATGCGGGTAAAAGGTGATTACCGAGTGATAAACCACCACCAGACAGATGCATAACCCTTTGATCTGGTTAATCCATAGTTCTTTTTGTTTCATCAGAACAACACGCTCTTTTATTTAACATGCTGTTGATCCTGCGGGGCGAGTCGCGTGGTGTAATGCGTATCTGTCTGTATTTGGTTATTTTTCAGATAAAGATCAGGCCACAAGGCCGATGAGAAAATGAGACCCTTTAGCCGATTGATTTACTGATGCTTTTCAGATTAGCCCTGATGATCACTTACAGTTCAGGCGTTTACCCATCCTGCTTTCGCTTATATACTCGTGTCTTTGCTAACAGCAACCAGACGGATTTCATGTACCAACCTGTCGCTCTATTTATTGGCCTGCGTTACATGCGTGGGCGTGCAGCGGATCGCTTCGGTCGTTTCGTCTCCTGGCTTTCTACCATCGGCATTACCCTCGGGGTGATGGCGCTGGTCACAGTATTGTCAGTGATGAACGGCTTTGAGCGCGAACTGCAAAACAACATCCTTGGCCTGATGCCACAGGCGATCCTCTCTTCGGAGCAGGGCTCTCTTAACCCGCAGAAACTCCCGGAAACGGCAGTCAAACTGGACGGCGTAAATCGCGTCGCGCCTATCACTACTGGTGATGTGGTGCTGCAAAGCGCACGCAGCGTGGCGGTAGGCGTCATGCTGGGTATCGATCCGGCGCAAAAAGATCCGCTAACCCCGTATCTGGTCAATGTGAAACAAGCCGACCTCGAGCCAGGGAAATATAATGTCATCCTCGGTGAACAGCTTGCTTCACAGTTGGGCGTTAATCGCGGTGATCAAATCCGCGTGATGGTGCCTTCTGCCAGCCAGTTCACGCCGATGGGGCGTATTCCAAGTCAGCGCCTGTTCAATGTGATTGGTACTTTTGCCGCTAACAGTGAAGTCGACGGCTATGAAATGCTGGTGAATATTGAGGATGCCTCGCGTCTGATGCGTTATCCGGCAGGCAATATCACCGGCTGGCGTCTGTGGCTGGATGAGCCGCTGAAAGTGGACTCGTTAAGCCAGCAAAAACTGCCAGAAGGCAGTAAATGGCAGGACTGGCGCGACCGTAAAGGTGAGCTGTTCCAGGCCGTGCGCATGGAAAAAAATATGATGGGCTTGCTGCTGAGCCTGATTGTCGCCGTTGCGGCGTTTAACATTATTACCTCGCTGGGGCTGATGGTGATGGAGAAGCAGGGCGAAGTGGCAATCCTGCAAACGCAGGGTTTAACTCCGCGACAAATCATGATGGTCTTTATGGTACAGGGTGCCAGCGCCGGGATTATTGGTGCGATCCTTGGAGCGGCGCTTGGCGCACTGCTTGCCAGTCAGCTGAATAATCTGATGCCGATAATCGGCGTCCTGCTTGATGGCGCGGCGCTGCCGGTCGCTATCGAACCTTTACAGGTCATTATTATTGCGCTGGTGGCGATGGCTATCGCGCTGCTTTCTACGCTTTACCCTTCCTGGCGCGCTGCCGCCACTCAACCCGCTGAGGCTTTACGTTATGAATAAGATCCTGTTGCAATGCGACAACCTGTGCAAACGCTATCAGGAAGGCAGTGTGCAAACCGACGTGCTGCACAATGTCAGTTTCAGCGTGGGCGAAGGCGAAATGATGGCTATCGTCGGTAGCTCTGGTTCTGGCAAAAGCACCTTGCTGCACTTGCTGGGTGGGCTGGATACGCCAACTTCCGGCGATGTGATTTTTAACGGTCAGCCGATGAGCAAACTATCGTCGGCGGCGAAAGCAGAACTGCGTAACCAGAAGCTGGGCTTTATTTATCAGTTTCACCACCTGCTGCCGGATTTTACCGCGCTGGAAAACGTGGCTATGCCGCTGCTGATTGGCAAGAAAAAGCCCGCTGAAATCAACAGTCGAGCGTTGGAAATGTTAAAAGCGGTGGGGCTGGAGCATCGCGCGAATCACCGTCCATCCGAACTTTCTGGCGGCGAACGTCAGCGTGTGGCGATTGCCCGTGCGCTGGTTAATAACCCGCGTCTGGTACTGGCGGATGAACCTACCGGTAACCTTGACGCACGTAACGCCGACAGCATCTTCCAGTTGCTTGGGGAGTTGAATCGCTTGCAGGGCACCGCTTTCCTGGTGGTTACTCACGACCTGCAACTGGCGAAACGTATGAGCCGCCAACTGGAAATGCGTGATGGTCGTCTGACGGCGGAACTGAGCCTGATGGGGGCGGAGTAATGGCGATGCCTTTATCGTTATTAATTGGTCTGCGTTTTAGTCGCGGACGGCGGCGTGGCGGCATGGTGTCGCTGATCTCCGTCATTTCTACCATTGGCATTGCACTTGGCGTGGCGGTATTGATCGTCGGCTTAAGCGCGATGAACGGCTTTGAGCGTGAACTGAATAACCGCATTCTGGCGGTAGTACCGCATGGCGAAATTGAAGCGGTGGATCAGCCGTGGACTAACTGGCAGGAAGCACTGAATAACGTGCAAAAAGTGCCAGGTATTGCCGCCGCTGCGCCGTATATCAACTTCACGGGGCTGGTGGAAAGCGGTGCGAATCTGCGCGCGCTTCAGGTAAAAGGGGTTGATCCGCAACAGGAACAGCGCCTAAGTGCGCTGCCCTCGTTTGTCCAGGGCGATGCCTGGAACAATTTTAAAGCCGGTGAGCAGCAGATTATTATCGGCAAAGGCGTAGCGGATGCGTTAAAAGTGAAGCAGGGCGATTGGGTGTCGATCATGATCCCAAATTCGAATCCCGAGCATAAACTGATGCAGCCAAAACGTGTGCGCTTGCAAATTGCCGGAATTTTGCAGCTGAGCGGTCAACTCGATCACAGTTTTGCCATGATCCCGCTGGCGGATGCCCAACAATATCTTGATATGGGTTCCAGTGTGTCAGGTATTGCCCTTAAAATGACGGATGTTTTTAACGCCAACAAACTGGTGCGTGACGCGGGCGAAGTGACCAATAGCTATGTTTATATCAAGAGCTGGATCGGCACTTACGGCTATATGTATCGTGATATCCAGATGATCCGCGCCATTATGTATCTGGCGATGGTACTGGTGATTGGTGTGGCCTGTTTTAACATCGTCTCCACTTTAGTGATGGCGGTAAAAGACAAGAGTGGCGATATCGCAGTATTAAGAACGCTGGGCGCGAAAGACGGTTTAATTCGCGCCATTTTTGTCTGGTATGGATTGCTGGCTGGGTTGTTCGGCAGCTTGTGCGGTGTGATTATCGGCGTGGTGGTTTCGCTGCAACTCACTCCGATTATCGAGTGGATTGAAGATCTGATCGGCCATCAGTTCCTCTCCAGTGACATTTATTTTATTGACTTCCTGCCATCGGAATTGCACTGGCTGGACGTCTTCTACGTACTGGTCACAGCATTGTTGCTGAGTCTTTTGGCAAGTTGGTATCCGGCGCGGCGCGCCAGTAATATTGACCCTGCGCGAGTCCTTAGCGGCCAGTAAAGGCAGTACATTAAAACAAGGAGCGGCAATGTATTACGGGTTTGATATTGGTGGAACAAAAATTGCGCTAGGTGTGTTTGATAGCAGTCGGCAGTTGCAGTGGGAAAAGCGGGTGCCGACGCCGCGTGACAGCTATGACGCATTTTTGGATGCAGTGTGCGAGCTGGTAGCCGAAGCTGACCAGCGTTTTGGCTGTAAAGGTTCTGTCGGCATCGGTATTCCGGGAATGCCAGAAACAGATGATGGCACGCTGTATGCCGCCAATGTCCCCGCCGCCAGCGGTAAACCGCTGCGTGCCGACCTGAGCGCACGTCTTGAGCGCGATGTGCGACTGAATAATGACGCTAACTGTTTTGCCCTTTCTGAAGCCTGGGATGATGAATTTACCCAATATCCGCTGGTGATGGGATTAATTCTCGGTACTGGCGTTGGCGGTGGACTGGTATTCAACGGTAAGGCGGTGACGGGTAAGAGCTACATTACCGGCGAGTTTGGTCATATGCGTCTGCCGGTCGATGCGTTAACCATGATGGGGCTGGATTTCCCATTACGCCGCTGCGGCTGTGGTCAGCATGGCTGCATTGAAAATTATCTGTCTGGTCGCGGTTTTGCGTGGCTGTATCAACACTATTATCATCAACCGTTGCAGGCTCCCGGAATTATTGCGCTTTATGATCAAGGCGATGAGCAGGCAAGGGCGCACGTTGAGCGTTATCTGGATCTATTAGCGGTTTGTCTGGGAAACATCCTGACCATTATTGACCCTGATCTGGTGGTCATTGGCGGTGGGTTATCCAATTTCCCGGCAATCACAACGCAACTGGCGGACAGGCTGCCTCGTCATCTCTTACCTGTAGCTCGTGTTCCGCGTATTGAACGCGCGCGCCACGGTGATGCAGGCGGAATGCGTGGAGCTGCCTTCCTACATCTAACCGATTAAACAACAGAGGTTGCTATGCTGTCGCGTCGGGGTCATCGGTTAAGTCGTTTTCGTAAAAATAAACGCCGCCTGCATGAGCGTTTACGTCAGCGTATTTTTTTCAGAGATAAAGTGGTGTCGGAAGCAATGGAAAAACCAAGAGTACTCGTACTGACAGGGGCTGGTATTTCTGCGGAATCAGGTATTCGTACCTTTCGCGCCGCAGATGGCCTGTGGGAAGAGCATCGTGTTGAAGATGTTGCGACGCCAGAGGGCTTTGATCGCGACCCGGAACTGGTGCAAGCGTTTTATAACGCTCGTCGCCGACAGTTACAGCAGCCAGAAATACAGCCTAACGCCGCGCATCTTGCGCTGGCTAAACTGCAAGATGCCCTCGGCGACCGCTTTTTGCTGGTGACGCAGAATATCGATAACCTGCATGAACGCGCAGGCAATACCAATGTGATTCATATGCATGGAGAATTGCTGAAAGTACGTTGTTCACAAAGTGGGCAGGTTCTCGACTGGACTGGCGATGTTACGCCAGAAGATAAATGTCATTGTTGCCAGTTTCCGGCTCCGCTGCGCCCGCACGTGGTGTGGTTTGGTGAAATGCCGCTCGGCATGGATGAAATTTATATGGCACTGGCGATGGCGGATATTTTCATTGCCATTGGTACATCCGGGCATGTTTATCCGGCCGCCGGGTTTGTTCATGAAGCAAAATTGCATGGCGCGCACACCGTGGAACTGAATCTTGAACCGAGCCAGGTTGGTAACGAATTTGCCGAGAAATATTACGGTCCGGCAAGCCAGGTAGTGCCAGAGTTTGTTGAGAAGTTGCTGAAGGGCTTATAAAGCAGGCAGCATTGCCTGATGCGCTACGCTTATCAGGCCTACGATGGGGCGCAATTAATTGAATTTGCGGGTTTTGTAGGCCGGATAAGGCGTTAACGCCGCATCCGGCATAATACACGCGCACTTTACCGGCCTCTTTTAACTTTTACTCGTCCATAACAGTGCTGCAAAAAACGTACAGACTCCAATCAGCCCCGCCCAGAGCGGCGATATTTTAACAATCGCAAAGCTATTATCGATATACAGGCATAAAGCCTGATAGCCCATATTGGCGACAGTCATGGCCACTGCAAATTTTAACGCATAAATAAAACGTGTCGTGTAGTAAAAGATCCAGGAAAATAAGACAAACGCTGCAGCCCAGGAGATAAAACCTAATGTCGAGGTGCTGCCTGGCGGATCATTCTCATGCTTTTGTTCGGGATGCGGATAATAGACATTGACTCTGTCACCTTCGCTATCTTCATAAAAATCACTACCAATACTCGAATTAAAAATTAGCGTGTAATCTGGTGTAGGGCGAAAGGCAACCACTGGATACCAGGAACCATTATCACCGACGTCGTTTGAGTGATTGTTGTACCAAACGGCATCAACAATGATTCCTTCTGTATGAACCGCGCTTTTGGTAAAAGTAAAATGGTAATAAAAGATAATTGCAGAAATAACGAGCAATATCAGACCAATACCGAGAAAAGCGCGGGATAACACTTTACTGTCCTGACTCATAAGCCACATTCTTGCTAAACAAAAAACGGGCGGTAATACCACCGCCCGTTTGCTGAATTAACGTCCTGCTTTCAGCTTCTGATAATACTCTTCATAAATGCTGCTGGCTGCGCCAACGTCATTCTGCCATTCACCATTTTTAATGGTTTCAGCATCCGGGTAGAGCGTTTTATCGTTCGCCACTTCCGGGCTTAACAGCTTACGCGCCGCAAGGTTTGGCGTTGGATAACCGATAGTTTCGGCAACCTGTTTTGCCACATCCGGGCGCAGCAGGAAGTTGATTAGTTTCAGCGCGCCTTCTTTATTTTTGGCATTTGCCGGGATCGCCAGGCTGTCCATCCAGAAAATGCCGCCTTCTTTCGGCCACACCACATCAATTGGCGTGCCCGCCTGGCGTGCAACGAAAGCAGAACCGTTCCAGATCATGCCGAGGTTAACTTCGCCTTCCATGTACGGGTTAGCCGGGTTATCGGAGTTAAACGCTGCCACGTTTGGCATCAGTTTTTTCAGCTCGTTATACGCAGCTTCAATCTCTTTCGGGTCGGTAGTGTTACCGGAGTAGCCCAGCTTACGCAGCGCCATCTGGAATACTTCACGGGCATCATCGGTCAGCAGCAGGCTGCCTTTGTACTCAGGCTTCCACAGATCGGCCCAGCTGGTAACAGACTTCGGATCCACCGCATCACCGTTAACGCCAATCGCCGTCGCACCCCAGATATACGGAATGGAGTAGTCGTTATTCGGGTCAAACGGCTTGTTGAGCATGTCTGGATCGAGGTTGCTGAAGTTGCTTAACTTCGACTTGTCGATCTTCTGGATCATCCCTTCTTTACGCATTTTATCGACGTAATAGGTTGAAGGAACCACCAGGTCATAGGCACCGTCTTTGTACGTTTTCAGTTTTGCGTACATGGTTTCATTTGACTCGTAAGTCGAATAGATAACCTTAATACCGGTTTCTTTGGTGAACTGTTCAAGCAGTCCTGGCGGCACGTACTCGGTCCAGTTGTAGAAATACAGCGTGTTGTTGTCATCGGCGTGAGCGGCGCTCATGCCCAGTGCCAGAGCACCCGCCGCGAGCAGGTGGCGTGACCATTTTTTCATTTAACGTCCCCTGTGTTACCTTTCGTTTTATCACGAGCAATAAGCTGGCTGGCAATAACCATCACCAGCGACAGCACCAGTAATATGGTTGCCAGCGCGTTAACTTCTGGCGATACGCCGACTTTGACCATCGAATAAATTTTTAACGGCAGAATTTCATAGCTCGGTCCGGTGACAAACGACGAAACTACCACATCGTCCATCGACAGGGTAAAGCTTAGCACCCAGCCCGCCGCCACAGCCGGCATTGCCAGTGGCAAAATGATTTTCCGTAGAATGGTAAATTCGCTGGCGCCGAGATCTTTCGCCGCTTCCAGCATCCGCACATCAAAACCTTTCAGGCGCGAATACACCGTCACCACCACAAATGGCAGGCAGAAGGTGATATGCGAGAACAATAGCGACCAGAAGCCAAGCTGAATACCCAACAGCATAAACAGCACCAGCAGAGAAATCGCCATCACGATATCTGGCGACATCATCACCACAAACAGCATTCCGCTAACGAACGGCTTACCGCGAAAGCGATAACGGTACAGCGCAACCGCTGTCAGTGAACCGATAAGCGTAGCAAACGTCGCCGAGAACACCGCCATCGTCAGTGAATGTTGCGCCGCCTGTAACAAGCTGTCGTTGTTCATCAGCAGGCTATACCATTTGGTGGTAAAACCCTGCCAGTTAATGCCAAAGCGCGAGCTGTTGAAGGAGTTCACAATCAAAATAATGATTGGGATATACAGGTACGCGTAGATAGCGGTCATAAAACCGCCGCGAAGCAGTCGACCGATCATTCGAGTTCCACCTTCTTATTCATAAGGTGGAGCACTTTCAGGATTTTGAATTTATTCAATTTTTTCCTTTCTCCAAAATCTCTCCAAAACGTTTCCCCAAAACTAGGCCACGCATTTTACAACACTTTTTTCCTGAGATGGTGACGGATATTTCATATGGTGTTTGTCAAATAACCAACTTAACCCATTCCTGACCTCGAGTATCGTTATAGCGATCGGTGGTTGCCTGGATTTTATGTCCTAGTAATGTTTTTGTATCGATACCCTGTGCACGGTACAGCCGTTCTGATAGAGAGCGTTGTTCATGAAATGTTGGCGGTGTTTTTCCGGCTGGTGGAATTATTCCAGCCAGATCCCGCGCTTTGGCAAAGTAATCGCTCAGGTTGTCTTTACTCATTGGTTTTGGTTGTTTCTGGTGCCGACTATGAATCAGGTATGGACTCAATATTTTGTCCCTGCATCCATTAATCACTTCTTTTAGCGATATCCCGATGGCATCACAGCGTAGCGTAAGCGGTAACGCAAGACGCATTCCAGTTTTTCCCTGGGTAATATGCAGGTGATCGTTCCACACATCTGAAAAACGCATGTGGCAAATATCATCACGGCGCTGGCCAGTAACAATCGCAAGAAGCATTGCGTTACGGATAAAGTGTTTTTCAGGCGTTGCGTTGTAAATTTTTTGCCAGTCTTCCAGAGTGAGCCTGGCTCTGGTTACTTTAGGGATCGGTTTACGGGTAGCCTCCGGAGGATTCCATCCGGGAGGGACTTCCCCTGCATGCTGTGCTTCTTTATAAATATCAACCCATAATCCGCGATTTACTCTCGCTGTGCTGACCATGTCTTTATCCAGCCACTCGTCCAGTATTAATGCAAAGTCTCTTACTTCCAGTTCTTTCAATGGGTGGTTTCCCAGACGGGAAACCAGGAATGCAGCCATTCGCGCTTTTTCTTTGTGGGTTGTAGCTGCAATATCTCCATTTTTCAGCCGCGCGTCCTGTATTTTCAGATATCGATCAACCCATGCCTTTAATCTGATACCCCGACGTTTTGTTGCTGACGGGCTTTCATCAATTTTGCGCATGAAATATTCGGCTTCTGCTGCAGCTATTCGCTGATTGGCTGTGGAAGCGATTCTTTCAGCTTTGCCTTTGTCTGTTCCGAGTCCGTGAAATTTTCCAGTCACAGGGTTTTTATACTGGTAGTAAACTCTGCCAGTTCTGCGATCAAACTTTTCGTAAAGACCGGCTACGTCAGTGCTGTTTTTTCGTGGCCTCGGTGACATGAGTTAAAATCTCCTTCAGTGCATCATCATCGCCAGTATGAATTTCCGGCGCAATTCCCGTTTCACCAGGTCCAACAAATACTGCCCGGCGATCTATCAGCCAACGTCCACGAATTTTTTGTGGTCTTGGTACGATGTATCCAAGTTTTCCGTATTTCACCAGGGTAGTGTTTGTTATTGGGAGACTGAACCGTTTGGGTTTCCACTCATCGAGCGTTATCAGGTACTGTTCGCTCATGGTTATCACTCCGGAACGCGCCAGTTGCAGAATACCAACTACAACTGGCGACGGTTGAACATTAAAAATCAGTCTGATTCGGGATCAGTTTTTGTATCGTGGCTGTAACGTATTTCGCCTGGTGACGGGCATCATCCAGCGCATGGTGGCGCACGCCTTCAAATGGAATAACTGTTCTGGCATCGAAGCCGATAGTTTTTCCCAGTTCAACGATTGTACGTACATCGCGATCGTTGTAGTAACGCCACGGGCAGGGGATGTTCAGGCGTTCGTACGAGGTTCGTAAAATAGTGTTGTCGAAAGTTGCACCATTGCCCCATACCTGAACGAATTTTTCATCTGAGTATTCGTTGATGAACTCCCGAAACCGCGAAAGGGCATCCTTCAGTTTTACCTGGTCTGTTAAAATGGCAGCTCTGGCTTCACTGGACTGCTTCAGCCACCATTCGATGGTGCCACCGTCAGGAACAGCCCCTGTATTCATTGCGTCAGTCAGACTGATAACGATATAAAATACTGGCCCGATTTCCCCTGTTTGTGGGTCGAAGAAAACCGCACCAATAACCACGATGGGCGCATTGGCGTTGGTTCCCATTGTTTCAAGGTCGATCATCAGGTGGTACCACACTCTGCTGGTGGATGTGATAATGTGATGACCGTTCACCGCAATTAAGGGATCTGCCGTCTCGCCAGTTTTATTATCGCTGGCGTGGTCCTGAGCGCTGCCAGCATTCTTCTTGTGTGAATGTTCAGCGCCTTCCATTTCCTCCGGATCATCTTCCTGAACTTCAACCTGATACTCTTCATCGAATGTTTCCTGGTATGTTGCGTCGCCCATCACCGCGCCACAATCAGGGCAGTTGCCGCCGCCGGTTTGACCGCAGGCGGTGCAGACTTTTTCCGGTTCCTGTTGCGCTACTGGCTCAGGTTGTTTCGTTTCTGGCTCGTTTTGTAACGCATTTGGGCCGTTTTGTTCCGCTTTCTGGTCGTTCTGTTCCGTTTCTTGCTGGTTCTGATTCACTGAATCGCGGGTTTCAATCCCCTTCACCCATTTCGGATCATTCGGGTCGCTAATCCCTGCAACAAATTCACCACGTGATACAGCAAGCAACTTATCGGCGTCAGGCTGGCTGATATTGGCTGCCTGCATAATTTTGTTTACTTCGTCAGCGGTAACTTTTACCGGCTCTGGTTGTACGGTCGTGTCAGATGCACCAGTATTTTGTTGTGAACCTGAGTACGTGCCGTTTTTACGTGCGAAGTATTCCTCTTTTGTGATTTCCGTAGCTCCCAAAGCCAGCGCTTTTTCCAGACCAGAAAGTTTGTTTGCACGACCATATTTTTCGCCATCCTTATCGGTGAAAAGGAAGTAGAACGGCCCCTCACGCTCTACAGATGGTTCAGTTTCCAGCGTGCTTTCATTTTTTTGGGTATCAGATACTTCAGTTTCCACTGCATCAGTTTGTGCTGCTGACGGCTGGAGAATATCAGCAGTGCTCTGGTCTGTTTCTTCATCCTCAAACACGCCCTTTGTCGCCAGGTATTCAGTGATGTATTTGTTCAGTGCCACGGGATCCTTGTGAATGTCGAGCGGACGCTCACGGACAAGACCAAAAATAGTCTGACGGTTGTAGCGAATGGCATCAGGCTGTTTGCGCATTGATGCGGAAATGCGCTTCCAGTCTTCGCGGTCTTTGGCGATAACTTCATTTTCTGCCCAGCGAAGGATGTTACCGTCAATGCTTCCGGGGTCCGTATCACCAGGCCAGAGATAGCAGGCCAGCTCCCTGTCCAGCGCTTTCCATGTCTGCTTATATTCGCGACGAATGGCAGCAGTGGCAGGGTTGATTTTTTCTGCTGAGTTTTCAGTGTGCTGTCGGTTGACTCTGACGCGGGCAAGGTCAACAACAGACGTGTATTTTCCAGTCTCTTTGCGCTCTGCGTCCTGCCGTTTTTTCCAGTTACGTAATTCAGCCTGAATTTCGGGCCATTTGGCACTCGGCTTGCATTTGTGCTTAACCCATCCGATAGCGAACAGTTTGCGTTCCGGATACATAGCGTTAATTTCAGGCGTTTTCATCAATGCCTCAACGATATGCCCGTCGAATGTTGCCATGTCCTCCTGCAACAATTCCTGTGCACTAATCACCATATCAACGGTGATGTTTTCACATGTACCGAACTTAACCAGGACCGCGTTCTGTACTTCAAGGGACAGCTTGTCAAAATTGACGTTCATCGGATCGGATTCTGGTTCGACCGGAATAAAGGAAGCGGATTCCTCATCCCAGCGGTTTTCCAGCATATATTCGGTATCCCAGGAGTCGATGGCAGGGCGGGGCATGCCGGGTTTATCCTCGCAGACAAGAAATTTATAAGCGCAGTCCTGAGCAGCCGGATATTGCTCCAGGAATTGCCAGGTAAATTTGGCACGGGCGCGACGTTCGTCGCCGGCTTCAATGGCAGTGGCTACAGCGACTGCACCTTCTTCCTTTATTGCCTGTTCGTCCGGAATGGCGGCGCAAATAAAGACTTTACTCATTTTGTTTTAACCTCATTACAGATTTAAGGGTGAACAAATCCCTGCCATTGCTGGCATATATAAAAAGAATCTGATTTTTGAATTACCGCACTCAGGATTTTGATGCAGGTGTTTCAGTAAAATTCTGGTGTATGATTTTTTCTACCGGATAACAGTTACCGGGAATTTTCTGTTCTTTCATTGCGGCAATACATTCCTCCTTGCTGTCATAAATACCCGTTACCATATCAACCGGTTCGCTGTTAGCCATAAAAACAAGCATGACCGAGGCCCACATTACACCCATGATTTTTTCTCCTGGAAAATGCCAAGTTTAAGAAGGGCGAGTCGGGAAAGCATGGAATTATCATTGAGAAGATAAGGTTCATATTTCCTCATATTAATGGCATCCTCAGTGAAGTCTTTATTGCTGAGCTGAATGCCAATATCAAAACAACCTTCAGATGTATTAACGTTTGGTAATAACGTTTCCATTATCGCGTCCTCAACAATGAATTTTGTGATGCGGTGCCTGGTGCCTCCAGGTGACGTTAACCAGTTAACAATTAACGCCGGAGTATTTCACCCATAAGGTTGCTTGTTTTAACTGTTCCGCGTGCGCTGAGCCGCATTCACCGCATCACAAAATTCACTTTAAAAAGGGCGGACATCAGCCAGCAATGAAACTGATGCCGCCAAAAGGTAATCAACATGGGTTGTTGCAGCGGGGTTGTCACTCAGGCGTATGGTCAACCTGACAACCCGGTGTTATCTCGAGGAAAAGATAGCCTCGCCATACTTACCGCCGCGCCATTTCGCGGATTGCCACAACCGGAAGCGCACGGTCGAAGATGCCGGTGGCACGCAACAGAGGGAGAAATAACTTCGCCGTGCGCTTTCGCGTTATGCCCTGACTTTTCAGGGATATATCCTTTCAGTAAACTGTCAGTGCCGGATTCTTATCCGTGTCCGGCGCACGACAACACGCTGTCACGTGTGGTCTCCATTCTCAACCAGTAACCTCAATGGAGGATAAAATGCCAACAAAACTATGCCCAGCCTGTAATTCTTCGTCTGATTTCTCAGAGAAGAATGGTTATTATATTTTTGATTGCCCGAAACACGGTGTATTCCATATATCAAAACTTGATGGGATATTTGTGAAACCAAGTCAGTATCAGGCTGACAAGTTAAATAAAATTCTCAATGCCAAAAGAGCGCCAGGCTATACGGGACCTATAGAGGTTTTACCGCGTCCTCGTCTTGTGGAACTGGATTAAACCAGTGCTCCTGAATCGCTCGTATTTTTACCCTCGGATGATTGCCGGGGGTGATTATTAATTCTGGCGGACATGGTTCTCCATTATGACAAATTGCGCTATAAGTGAAATCAGCCAGAGCAGTGCCGGTCATTATTATTCCGAACTTATCAAGCAGCGAGAGCAAATCACGCAAACAGGAGTTATCAGTTTTTTCGTTATAAAATGAATCCCCTGATGCAGAGAGCATTTCACCTCGCTCTGCGATGCGTTTGACCATTTTCCAGAATTCTTTTTTTGAATACTTTTCCTCGACATAAAAACCCATCGCCGAGGCAATCCGCTTTGCAGCTTCTTCAGTATCCTGGTTGTTTGTTACCGAAACAGAGTACAATCCGATAAACGCATCGCGCACATTACGAGCCATATTATCAGTGTCTTTTTTCGTTACCGATTCCAATGCAAGTTCGTTCAGGTGTTGACGGAGTGTCTGTGCTGCAATCTCCTGGATTGATAGTGGTAAATCTTTAAATTCCATCTTTAACCCCGTTAGCCGTTAGATTTTGCCGAACTGGAAAGCGCCTGTTTAAACTCACTGAAGCTGAGAGCTTCTTCGCCTTCGGCAAGGCCTTCGAAGTATTCTTCGTAAGCCTTTTCCATGATTGTGTCGAAATCCATATCACTCACCTGAGTTTCTTTCCAGCCAGCGACGGGCACCATTTTCGGTTTTAAACGTTTTGCTTTTGGTATACGTCATCGCGGTGAACGTACCGTCCTGGTTGGGGAACACGCCACATACCAGAGATTCGCTGTTGCCAAGATCGATAGTATCCATGCTGACCTCATTTCCCCTTAACGCCGGGGTAGCGGAACTGTTTGCTGAGAACACCGTGCGGTGTCTTGATGGATGGTAATTTAGTTTTCTCATGAAAATTGGTCAAGTGTTTTTGATGAGAAAACTCAATATTTAATGCAAAATAAAGCCAATACATTGAAATGTAAGGCTTTAAAATTAGTGAAGGGGGGGGTTATTGATGTTTGTTACGTTTGCGAGCTTCTAGTAGCTCGGTGAATAGGCGATTAAAATTCTCAACGCGGGCACGGAGTTCGCTGATTTGTGCTTGCTGCTCTGATTTTGGAAGTGCGCGATACAATCGCAACATCTCCAACTCATCTTCCGATAAGTCTAAGGCGCTGTTGAGTGCAACTGGTGGATCTGGTGTTTTATCCTCGTCACCAAACAGTATCCAAGTTGGTGAACATTGCAATACCTCAGCCAGGCGATGCAAATTTTGCCCGCGCGGGGCTGTATGGTCGCTTTCCCATAGTGAAATTGATGAGCCAGATACGCCAGCAGCTTTGCTTAAATCGTTTTGACTTAAACCAACCTGTTTGCGTCTTTCTCTAATTCGTTGGCCTAAAGTTTTCTCGTTCATATTTAGATATCTTAATAACCCTTGACTTGAGATTCCTTGAGTGATTACCATTGAGAAAACTCAACTTTGGAGGGGTGATGTTTAAATCAGACGTAATTAATTTTTATGGGACGAAAGCCAAAGTAGCGAAAGCTGCTGGTGTTGATCCATCTGCTGTTTCTCAATGGGGAGAACTGGTTCCTGAAGGTCGCGCGATGCGCCTGCAAGAGGCATCTGGCGGGGAACTTCAGTACGATCCCAAAGTTTATGACGAATATCGTAAGGCAAAGCGTGCGGGGCGGTTGAACAATGAAAATCACCCCTGAACAGGTTTGTGAGGCTCTGGATGCCTGGGTATGCCGACCAGGAATGACACAGGAGCAGGCGACGATATTAATCACAGAAGCCTTCTGGGCCCTGAAAGAACGCCCGAACATCGATGTTCAACGCGTCACGTTTGATGATGGCGCGGTTGATCAACGGGCGCTGGGCGTTAACCGGGTGAAGATATTCGAACGCTGGAAAGCTATCGACACCAGGGATAAGCGTGAAAAATTCACGGCGCTGATTCCGGCAATTATGGAGGCTATCCGGATCAGCGATTTCAGGTTGTATTGTGAAATTACTGACGGAAAAAGCATTACGTACATGATCGCCGGGTTAAACAAAGAATATGGCGATGTGGTGGAGTCCGGGCTGCTTTTTGCGGATCCAGCTGTTGTGGAACGTGAGACTGACGAGCTTATAGAAAAAGCTATTGCTTTCAAGCACGCGTATCGTCAGCAATACCAATATTACTTTGCAGATAAACAAATATCTGTCTGGGGTTCGTATGAGTATCGATGCACTACGATGGGCTAAAAAGGTGAAAACCGGCAGTTCATCCAGTAAGTCAGTATTGACCTGGCTTGCTGATATGTGCGGTGCCGATTTGTGTGCATACCCGTCTGTATCAGCCCTGGCAGAAGTAACGGAACTGAACAAAAAGACTGTGCAGGACAGCTTACGACACCTGATGGAGATTGGGTTAATTGTTGATACCGGTGAGAGAAAAGGCAGAACAAAGCAAATTGTGGTGTACCGACTTATCGGTGTAGAAGAAAGTGTTGCCGAGCCTGAATACACCCAAAAACGGGAGTCTTTAAAGGTGGGTAAAATTGGTGCTGTTAATAAAAACAGTACCGAAAACGGTTATGTTTCAGCACAAAACAGACCCAAAAACGGAACTCTTAACTGCATGGAAAATAACCAAAGACACCCAAATTTTCCATTAAAGACACCCAAAAACGGATCACGGAACCCAAAGGAACCCAAAGATCTAAACCCCACACATAACGCACGCGAGAGTGCTCCGACCAGTGAGCAGGATGTTTTGTCGTTACAGGCAACGCCCCCTGTATTCCTGGATGGCCTGAGCGAACCCATCGGAAAATTTCCGATGACCGATAGCTGGCATCCGTCGCGGGATTTTCGGCGACGGGCTGCGTTGTGGGGGATGGCTTTGCCGGAACCAGAATTTACACCTGCTGAACTTGCCGCCTTCCGGGACTACTGGGCAGCGGAGGGGAAAGTTTTCACGCAGGTTCAGTGGGAGCAGAAATTCGCCCGTCACGTAAATCACGTCAGGGCGCAGGCTAAACCAGTCAGCAAGGGGGTAAACCATGCAGCAGCACCAGGTGGCACCGCATCACGGGCAGTTCAGGAAATTCGGGCAGCACGTGAGCGGTGGGAGCGTGAAAACGGATTTATCAACGACGGAAACTGCCTGGAAGCTGTGGGAACTCATGGGGGAGGTTTATTCGAACCGCTGGACCCAGAAGAACGGGGCCGCACCTTCGAAGCTCTGGATTGCACAGATTGGCGCGATGACTGAGCAGCAAATCCGGCAGGTCTGCCGCCAGTGCATGGACCGTTGCAGGGCAGGTGAAACATGGCCTCCGGACCTGGCTGAGTTTGTGGCGCTGATTTCGGAAAGCGGGGCCAATCCATTTGGTCTGACGGTGGATGCTGTGATGGAGGAGTACCGACGCTGGCGCAATGAGTCCTGGCGATACGACGGAAGCGATAAATATCCGTGGCCTCAGCCTGTGCTGTATCACATTTGCCTCGAGATGCGTTCAAAGGGGATTGAGCGCCAGATGACCGAAGGTGAGTTAAAACGACTTGCAGAACGGCAACTGGCGAAATGGGCAAAGCATGTTGGTGACGGCTTCAGCGTTCCGCCCGTACGGCGGCAACTGGCAGCACCAAAACGCCCGTCGGGGCCAACACCAATTGAGTTGCTGAAACAGGAGTATGAACGCCGGAAAGCGGCTGGTTTTGTATGAATTGTGAAGGTGATTTTTTCAGGAGGATTTATGGCGAAACCTTTTTCTCTCGAACAGCGGGAAGAGCTGAAGGCACGAATTATCGGATTGGTACGCAAAAATGGACGCATGACGATGTCACAGCTGGAGAGAGCGACGGGAGCAGGCTGGCATTCGGTTCGACGCTGCCTTGTGGATGTGCTGGCTTGTGGCGATTTATACATGTCCGGTAAATACGGTGTTTTTTGCATCAGAGCAGGCGTATCGCGTATGGCGTAAGACACCGGAGAAAAGAACCGACCTGACACTGATTCGAAAGTTACCAGACGGAGAAATACGCCGCTACGACAGGCGTCAGAACATAATCTGTAGCGAGTGCCGGAAGAGCGAAGCTATGCAGCGCGTACTGGCGTTTTATCAGGGTAATTTTCAGGAGGTGGTGCGGTGAGTGAATCAAAATGCCAGGTTAAGGGCAACAAGATAGAACCATGTGCAGCACTGGCAAAGTCCCTTGAGCATGATGCTGAATACACGATGCGAAAAGGTCTGCTGATATACAAAGTCTGGAATGAGAATTTAACTCGCGCCCCTGATTTGGTGATGTTGCGTTCCGGTGAATTTTCTAAATCACCTATTCGAGTCTCATTTTGCCCGTTCTGTGGTGAAAGTCTGAAAACATGGAAAAAGGAGACAACCAGTGAGCAAGATTGACTATCAGGCACTGCGTGAGGCGGCGGAACGTGCAATTCCAGCAATGGAACGCCTGTTAATGTTGCCAGCTGATGATGATTTGTTAAGTGAACAGGAACTTAAAGATTACGGTGTGGATATTGATGCGCTCAACGCCTTCAAATTTCTGGCCGGACCAGAAACCGTGCTGGCACTACTGGATGAACGGGAAAGAAACCAGCAATACATAAAACGCCGAGACCAGGAAAACGAAATGATGGTTGATGCCATGCACGCGGCTATTGCCCTGACAAGTGTTGGAATAGACCTGGACGATTACGACGAATGCGTCTTGCGACTACATGAATGGGGCGCTTTACCTGACTATTGCATTGCGCTTTATGTGGATTTCGTTCACGGAATTGTATCGAAAAACAAACTTCTGGATTTTGGTTATATCAACGGTGCACCGGTATGGACGTTGCGTGATGAGCTGGAAGCCGCAGAGAACAACCTTATTGATAGTGAGTGCCATGTTGCTGAACTGGAAGAAGCGCTACGCGATAAGCAGGCGTTACTTGAAGCATCAGAGAAGCGCATAGCAGAACTGGAAACAAAAGCGAACCAGCAAACCAGAATAAGCGATAAGGGGCTGACAAAGCTGATTGCCGATGCTGACAAAATGCTGGGTATGCGTTCGCCGGTTATAGACAGCGAGTGGTGGACGCTTTTACGGCAGTTCCTGATTGAACTTCAGGATCGCCGCAGAAACAGCATTTCTGAATCTGGAATCCGTGCTGAAACCCTGAATGATTTAATCCGACATATTGACAGAAACCTGGATATTGACGCGATGAAATCGCCGTTTGAACTGTCATCTGAAATTGTGGATTACGTTAATAGGCAACTGCACAAGGAGAATTCGTAATGCAGGTGGCATTTGTTGGCTTGTTACCGCATCCGATCCGCCTTTGGGCGGATATGTCACTCATAAAAACGCATTTTTTTACTACTGATGGCGGCATTCCGGCACCAAAGCGCCGCCATACCGGTATTGCAGCGGCACGACGAGCAGCAAAGAGACGCAGGAGAGCAAAACGATGAAAAACCGTAAAGCAAAGATTCTGTTAGCTCGCAGAAACGGTGTTGGGGTCTGGCGATGGTTGAGGATTAGTAACAGACGAGTGAGGTTGACGGGGTGTTGCGGGGTGATGGGTCACAGCTGTTGCAAAAAGCCCAGCGCGGCGCAAAACCGCTGGAAAAACCACTTGCGCACTAAAGGAGAGTGATATGGCACTGACGAAAAAACAACGTGCAGAACTGCGCATGAAGTTCGGCGGTCGCTGCGCTTATTGCGGCTGCGAACTTGGCGAAAAGTGGCATGCAGACCATGTAAAACCGGTCATTCGTTTTGATGGAAATATGCTTCACCAGGAACGTGACGATATATCCAACATGGTTCCGGCATGCCACCCATGCAATCTGCACAAGCATTGCAGTAGCCTGGAAGATTATCGGCGAATTATCAGTGATGGTCGTCGTGAATTCCTTGCGTCCGGGAAAGGCAAAGCGCTGGTTCGTATGGGATTGGTTGAAATGAAACCTGACCCGGTTGTGTTCTGGTTTGAAAAATATCAAGAAGGGGCTACAGCATGACGACTTTTACCAGAGAGCAGTTAATAGCTCACGCAGAGGAGACTATTGAAGCACAGAGACTGTGCATACCGGGCACAATCGACCATGACATCATCCGCACATATAAGATGGATATTGCTGTTCTGGAAATCGCACTGGTATCGCTGGCAGCAGAGCCAGCCGGTAAATTGCATGAATACAAACCAGTGGGATATCAGCGTCTGGTTGATGAGTTAATCATGCTGGTAAAGCAGTTAACCTGGCAACTGAGGAAAGCGAAGCCAGACTGCAAATTACCGGATAAGGCGATGAGTTATCTGGAGCGGAACGGACTGATAAGCGTGGAGGATATTTTACGATGACTGGCCTGAAGCATTCACAACGGTAGGAATTGCGATGGCAGTGGCGCTGGTGGTGTATTCGATTTGCCGCTGGGGATAAAAACGGTTTGCGGGAAAAAGGGAGTTAAGTAAAATTGCTGCGGGTGCTTGAGGCTATCTGTCTCAGGCATGAACACCAAAAGGCAGATAGAGAAAAGCCCCAGTTAACATTACGCGTCCTGCAAGACGCTTAACATTAATCTGAGGCCCAATCTATGTCTCACAAATGTAGGTTAGCCTCTTACGTGCCGAAAGGCAAGGAGAAGCAGGCTATGAAGCAGCAAAAGGCGATGTTAATCGCCCTGATCGTCATCTGTTTAACCGTCATAGTGACGGCACTGGTAACGAGGAAAGACCTCTGCGAGGTACGAATCCGAACCGGCCAGACGGAGGTTGCTGTCTTCGTAGACTACGAATCTGAGAAGTAAGAGTGACCAGGCGGGAGAGTAATCTCCCGCCACCTCTGATGTGTCGGCATCCTCAACGCACCCGCGCTTAACCCGCTTCGGCGGGTTTTTTGTTTTACGTATTCTGGTTTACAATCCACAGGCCAGCCTGAACAACTGGCACCTGCTGCGCCAGCAGAGAAAACCGATGGCGCACAATACCAAACATCACAATTCTGATACCGACCTTGCCAGCAGGCACGGGCGGCGTTCTCATGCATTCAAATCTGACTGGTTCCAGCATGATCCATGCACTGAAGAACAGGCCGAATGGCTGATTCAGAACTACCGCAGACGTGGTTACGAGTTTCAGAAAGACCTCAGCCTCGACTTCCGACACTGGATCATCTCAGTCAGACTGCCTTACTCTGAACGCCCACCGCGTCCGTCCCGCACATTCCAGCAACTGATCTGGAGGTAACGTGCGGGTATTGCTTCGACCTGTTCCGGTACCGGAACTCGGGCTGGTGGTCCTTAAGCCTGGTCGTGAATCCATGCAGGTATTTCATAACCCTCGAGTGCTGGTGGAGCCTGAACCGAAAAGCATGCGCGGGCTGCCGTCTGGGGTCGTTCCTGCCGCTCTCCAGCCGCTGGCGGAAGATAAATCTCTGCTGCCATTTTTCAGCAATGAGCGGGTGATTCGTGCTGCCGGCGGCGCAGGTGCACTGTCTGACTGGCTCCTGCGTCATGTTAAATCCTGCCAGTGGCCTCATGGTGACTACCATCACAGCGAAACCGTCATACATCGTTACGGTGCTGGTGCGATGGTGTTGTGCTGGCACTGCGATAACCAGCTGCGTGACCAGACCTCCGAATCACTCGGGCAACTTGCTCATCAAAACCTGTCAGCATGGATGACTGACGTCATCCGTCACGCAATGAATGGCACACAGGAGCGGGAATTATCGCTGGCTGAATTATCCTGGTGGGCGGTCTGCAATCAGGTGGTGGACGCATTACCTGAGACAGTATTGCGTCGTTCTCTGGGGTTACGTGCGGAAAAAATCCGCTCAATGTACCGTGAAAGCGACATCGTACCGGGAGAGCAGACCGCCATCAGCATACTGAAGCAGCGCACAAAAAATCTTGCGCCGCTGCCTCACGCCCACCAGCAAAACCCGCCACAGGAAAAGACGGTGGTCAGTATTGCCGTTGATCCGGAGTCTCCTGAATCTTTCATGAGGCGGCCTAAACGTCGCCGTTGGGTAAATGAGAAATATACGCGCTGGGTGAAGATACAGCCGTGTGCGTGTTGTGGTCAGCCAGCCGACGATCCCCATCACCTGATTGGTCACGGTCAGGGAGGGATGGGGACAAAAGCCCACGATATTTTCACGCTACCGCTGTGCCGGGAGCATCACAATGAACTTCATGCTGATCCGCTGGCATTTGAAGAAAAGCATGGTTCCCAGATTGATTTAATTTTTCGTTTTCTTGATCACGCCTTTGCAACCGGCGTGCTCGGGTAAAAGAGGTTACTGATGCGTATAGAGTTTGTTTTGCCTTACCCGCCGACGGTGAACACCTACTGGCGACGTCGTGGCAGTACATATTTTGTATCAAAAGCCGGTGAGCGTTATCGCCGTGATGTGGCGCTCATTGTTCGCCAGCAGCGGCTGAAATTAAACCTGTCCGGAAGGCTGGCGATAAAGATTATTGCAGAGCCACCGGATAAGCGCCGCCGTGACCTGGACAATATACTGAAAGCACCACTGGATGCGCTGACGCATGCGGGACTGCTTATCGACGACGAGCAGTTTGATGAAATTAATATTGTGCGCGGACTGCCCGTTCCCGGTGGTCGGCTGGGCGTGAAGATTTACGAAATAATGCATGACGGGCAGGTCAAAAAATGAAGCTGGAAGATTTACCGAAATACTATTCCCCAAAATCGCCTGGCCTGACTGATGCATCCGCCTCGACGTCAAAAGATGCGCTGAGCATCACTGATGTGATGGCTGCGCAGGGTATGACACAAAACCGGGCTGAGATGGGGTTTTCTGCGTTCCTGGGGAAAATGGGCATTAGTATGAATGACAGGGCGCGGGCAACAGAATTACTGGCAGATTATGCATTAAGTCAGTGCGATCGCGTGGCGGCGTTAAGAAAACTTCCGGTAGAAATAAAACCGGCAGTGATGCGCATTATGGCTTCGTACGCTTTTGAGGATTATGCCCGCAGTGCAGCGAGTAAAAAGCAATGCCCTTGTTGCCGAGGGGAAAAATTTATTGAAAGCGAGGTTTTTACAAACAAGGTTCAGTATCCGGATGGCAAGCCGCCAGTATGGGCAAAGTGTACGAAAGGTGTGTATCCGTCTTACTGGGAAGAATGGAAAAAAATCCGGGAGTTGGTGAAAGTTTCCTGCCCGGTATGCAAGGGGAAAGGAGAGATTTCCACTGCCTGTAAAGATTGCCGTGGACGCGGTGTTGCCATTCATCGTGAAGAGTCGGAAAAACAGGGCGTACCAGTTTTCAGAAACTGTCAGCGTTGTGGTGGTCGTGGCTATGAAAGGCTGCCATCAACGGAGGCATTTAATGCCATATGCAAAGTGACGAGTGCTATCACGCTTGATACGTGGAAAAAATCAGTGAAATGCTTTTACGATACATTGGTGGTTCGGTTTGACATTGAAGAGGCATGGGCAGAGCAGCAGTTAAAGAGGGTAACGCGATAGTGTTGTTGATTTTTCCCGAATCTGTGGTAAATTTGCCCTAACGATGGGCGTTTTATGCCTGACGTTAGAAGAATCTTTACAGCCCGCCATCGAGCGGGTTTTGTTGTTTCTGAGGCTCGCTATGGCGGGCCTTTTTCATATCCGCGCCACGCCCGGCGCACATCAAAAAACCACAGAGCCTTTCAGGGGTGAGCTTACGGGATGGTCAGTGTGACTTTCTCTGTGGGCTGGTCACTCCTGGGCGCAGGCTCACCCACTAAAAGGAAAAGTCACGATGTTTGGTATTTTCAAAAAGAAAACCCGCAAGGCCATTACTGAAGTGAAGAAGATGGAGAACCGCGACGCAGTGGAGGCGACCGTCTGGGGCGCGTATTCCATTGCATATGCTGACGGCACCTGTGACGCGAAAGAAATCGCGGTACTGGAGAAAACCATTGCGGCACTTCCTGCCTTTGCGCCGTTCTCCGGTGAGATTGCACAAATGAGTGCAAATATCCGCGCCCGTTATGAAGCGTCGCCGCGCTCTGCCAATGCTGAAGCCCTTCGCCAGCTGGCTGATGTTGCCGGTACTGATGATGCAGTTAATGTACTGTGCCTGTGTCTGGATATCGCAGACCAGGATGGCATTGGTCCGGATGAAGAAGCGCAGCTCAAGAAAATTGCTCAGGCGCTGCAGTTACCGCTGGAGCAGTACCTGTGAAAAGTGCGCGCCTTGTGCTGGCTGCCATCCTGCTGTTTCTGGTAGTGGCGGTGGATTTCACCGGACGGCTGATGTCGGTGCTGGCAGATGGTGTGCTGGTGGCGATGGCGCTGGTCGTGCTCCGGCCTTTACTGCGTAAATCTGAATAACACCACACAAAAGGCATCTGCGGGTGCCTTTAACGGGGTGTTTTTTACGGGCCGCTGGTGGCCCTTTTTTATTTACAGGAGAAAAAAGTATGTCTGAACCCTTATCCGGTTCCGGCACGGCTGCGGCGCTCGGTGGGGCGACGGTGTACGGGCTGTTTACCGGAACGGATTTCGGGATTGTGTTTGGTGCGTTCGCCGGGGCGTTATTTGTGGCAACGATGCCGCAGACGCTTTCAGCCTGGCGTGTTGCGGCGCATTTTCTGGTGTCGTTTATCGTGGGCGTACTGGGGGCAGAGGTTCTGGCATCCTGGCTGGTAAAGCATACAGAGTTTGACGGTGCACCTGTCGACGCATTGTGTGCAGTACTGGTGTCTGTATTGTCGGTAAAAGTGCTGTCCTTTGTGCACAGGCAGGACGTTATATCACTGATGTCCTGTCTGCTCTCCCGCCTGAAGAGTGGTGGAGGCGACAATGTTAAGTAACCTTCCCGGATTACTGAATGTGGCGTTATGCACGGTTATCGTGCTGACGCTCTTTTTTTATCGTCGCCGTGATTCCAGACATAAACCGCTGATGTCATGGCTGGCCTGGCTGCTGATGTTGCTTTATGGCTTTGTTCCACTCAGCTATCTGTGTGGTCGCCCGTTAGAAACAGACTGGTTCCAGGTGTTTTTTAACCTGCTGTTCTGCGTGCTGGTGATACGCGCACGCGGGAACGTCACAAAAATCTTTCCATTGTTGAGGTGAATATGTCGGGTAAATTCAGATTTAGTCGTCGCAGCGAAAAGAATCTGGAGGGCGTCAAACCACAGCTGGTTGCTGTCGTTCGCCGTGCCCTTGAGCTGACGGAGGTTGATTTCGGTATTACGGAAGGCCTGCGCAGTAAGTATCGCCAGAAACAGCTGGTCGCAGAAGGTAAGAGCCAGACCATGAACAGCCGCCACCTGACCGGTGATGCGGTGGATGTTGTGGCCTACATTGGCAGCCAGGTGTCATGGGACTGGCCTCTGTACGAGAAAATCGCGCAGGCATTTAAGCAGGCTGCCGCAGAGCTGGGAACCGCCATTGAATGGGGCGGGGACTGGAAAACACTGAAAGACGGGCCTCATTTTCAATTGAAGCGATAGCTTGCAAAACATACAGGGCCGCCATGAGCGGCTTTTTTATTGCTCAAAAAACGAAAGAACGGGGGTACGTATGTACGCACTGAAAAAAATCACGGTAACTGAAGATGGTCGTCAGGTTGAAGAAGTGCATGTTCTGGGGAATATGTATCGCCTGGAATTTTACCCGCGCAACACTCACCTTGCTGCCCAAGTGGAGTATTGCCGGGATGGAAATGTGCCATGCATTTTGGTGGAAAAAACGGATGAAGCCTACATCACCACGCTGGCTGGTGACACGGTGCGTTGTATCTGTCGCGGTGACAGTAAAGCCAGGGATGAAATAGCCAGATGCCGCACCCAGGGCAGTAAATAAAAAAAACAAAACCCCGGCTGCTGGAACAGTCCGGGGTTTTGAGTTTTCACGTCAGAGAGGAAATTGTGAGTAGTGAGTACGGAGAAAATCCTCGTGGGAAAGTATAAAAGATTCTTTTTGAGGTTGTCCATTATGAAAGGTATTGAAGTGGAAACTCCCGCGAGCCTTGATTTGACAAGGGCTGCGGCCTTTGCAATTCGCCTTGTGGCGGTCGCTGTTCTGATTTGGGCTGTGCGTTGGTGGTGATATGACGCGAAAACACTGGACACACAGAATGCCACGAACTGCGGCGAAATGGGCACTGGTAGCGATACTGGTGCCTTTTTTATTGGTGGGATGCGTTAGCCTGGATAAAGCGCGCCAGCTTTTCGATACCGCTTCTCTGGTCTGTGAAATTGTCGACGGTGTCCGGCAGTGTCTGCAGAACTGATCGCCTGTAAGAGCAGAATATTTTGCTGAAAAATGAAGGGGGGCGCCAGCGTCCGGAAAGCATGAAATTCTGTGTTTGTGGCTACTCAATAAAATAAATTCTTTCTGTCGCCGCGAATACTCAAATGTTGATCAGTGCCCGCTGCGGCGACGGGCTTTGATATCAGGAGACGATGATGAAAAAAACAGAAAGCAAACCGATTGTAATTGGTACCGCTGCTGTTCCGTTTAAGTTTGAGTTGTCACAACTGGTGGAGGTACGTATCAGTGATGAATGGGGGGAAGTGAGGGGGCGTGCTCAGTATGCAGGTAGTGAAAACCAGTACTTGATCCACTACAAAGCAGCTGATGGTCGCGCCATGACGGAGTGGTTTGGTGAGTCAATGCTGGAAGCAACAGAAGATGGTCGTTATCCGGGCTGTCCGGTATTTGCCTGCATGGAATTGCCGGAAGGCGCAGTAGTTGAACTGCAGCCGGGTGAGATGTTCGTGATGACAGACATCATTGATGGTAAACCGCAGTATTCGCGTATTGAAATGAATGGTAAGAGTGCTCGCCTGATTCGTGAGTAACAGGCATTACAGCAGCTCTTCAGCGAGGGGCTGCGATAATGTAGGTGTTGGAGTGTATGCAAATGATAATTGCTCCCATTTTCACGGGTCCTTCCTGGAATTTAGAACACCGAGGGGATACGGATGCGCAGAAATCGCCAAATTTTTGCATTTTCATCGTTCATCACCACCACTGTAATTTATTGATAATGAAAGGTTAAAAAATAGCTGGTGTCGAAAATGTTTGTTTTTTGTTCATCACTGGAGGGGTAAGTGGATAAGGAATTGAAACACCTTGTTCTTAATGTCAGCCAGTTAGCTGCGCTGTCGGGTGTGCACCGACAGACTGTCGCATCAAGAATCAAAAATGTCCGAACAGCGGGTGGGCATGAGAGTAACCTCAAGCTGTATAAACTTACTGATATTCTGGCAGAGCTAATGAAGTTGCCACCGCCTGTCGCTGAAGGGGAAATGGATCCCCATGACCGAAAAGCCTGGTATCAGTCAGAACGGGAACGTCTGAAATTTGAACAGGAGGTCGGAGAACTGATCCCTGCGTCTGATGTCGCCCGTGAATTTGCTGAAATGGCAAAGGCTATGGTGCAGGTTCTGGAAACTCTCCCCGATATTCTTGAACGCGATTGCGCTCTCGAGCCTTCGGCTGTCATGCGGGTGCAAAGCATTATTGATGATTTGCGTGACGAAATTGCGCGGCGGGTGGCAGATGACAGCAAACAGGAAGATACAGAGGAGGAAAATCAGGAGGACGAATAATGCCTGTGCAGGCGACCGCCAGATCGTTGAAACTGGATACGGGCCAGTTAATTAAAGCGCCGCGCAGGATGCCTGTTGCCGAAGCGGTACAAAAATTTATGCGAGTCCCTACATCTGGTGGCAACTCTGTTCCGTGGGATCCGCTGGTTGCACCGTATGTGATTGAACCCATGAACTGCCTGTCGTCCCGTGAGTTTGATGCGGTTGTTTTTGTTGGCCCTGCCCGTACGGGCAAGACTAACGGCCTGATTGATGGCTGGGTGGTTTATAACATTGTTTGCGATCCGTCAGACTTTTTGCTGGTGCAGATGACGCAGGATAAGGCGCAGGAGCACTCCAAAAAGCGCCTGGCAAGAACATTTCGTTGCAGTCCGGAGGTCAGAAAACGCCTCAGTCCACGCCGCAACGATAACAACGTTCATGACAAATATTTTCTGTCAGGCAGCTTTCTGAAAATCGGCTGGCCCTCCATCAATGTCATGTCATCCTCTGATTTTAAATGTGTGGCGCTGACTGATTACGACCGATTTCCTGAAGATATCGATGGCGAAGGTGATGGTTTCTCCCTGGCTTCAAAACGTACCACCACATTTATGTCAGCTGGTATGACGCTGGTGGAGAGTTCTCCCGGGCGTGAAATCACAAACAGCAAATGGCGCAGAACGTCACCGCATGAAGCCCCGCCCACCACGGGGATCCTTTCTCTGTATAACCGTGGCGATCGTCGTCGCTGGTACTGGCCTTGTCCGGATTGCGGTGATTATTTCCAGCCATCGATGGAGGCTATGACGGGGTATCGTGACAATCCTGATCCTGTAAAAGCCAGTGAAGCGGCTCATATATTATGCCCTCATTGTGGCAACCGAATCACCGCAGACATGAAACGTGAACTGAATGGTCGCGGCGTCTGGTTGCGTGAAGGTGAGCAGATTGACAGAGAAGGGAATGTTACCGGAACGCCACGTCATTCAAGGATAGCCAGCTTCTGGATGGAAGGCCCCGCTGCAGCCTATCAGACCTGGGCGCAACTGGTTTACAAACTACTGACTGCTGAGCAGGAATATGAAGCCACAGGCAGTGAGGAAACACTGAAGGCGGTGATTAACACCGACTGGGGATTGCCTTATTTGCCTCGTTCCGCCATGGAGTTGCGCAGTGCAGATGTTCTGATGCAGCGGGCTGAGGATTACGGTAAGCGCCTGGTACCGCCGAAAGTGCGTTTTCTTATTGCGGCTGTGGACGTGCAGGGCGGGAAGAACCGACGGTTTGTGGTGCAGATTATTGGCTATGGCGAGGACGGCGAACGCTGGCTGGTGGACCGTTATAACATCCGACAGTCATTGCGTTGCGATGAAAATGGCGAAGCATTACCTGTGCATCCCGGAGCTTACCCTGAAGACTGGCAGTTGCTGGTCACCGATGTACTGGAGAAAACGTATCCGCTCCAGTCCGATCCGGCCCGCAGAATGCCTGTACTGGCAATGGCGGTGGACAGTGGTGGTGAGGACGGGGTGACGGATAACGCCTATAAATTCTGGCGAAAATGTCGTCAGGATGGACTGGGGCGACGGGTTTTTCTGGTAAAGGGAGACAGCACGAAACGCCAGAAAATTATTACCATCACACACCCGGATAATACCGGGCGAAGCGATCGCCGTGCGGATGCTCAGGGGAAGGTGCCGGTATATCTCCTGCAGACAGATCTGCTGAAAGATCAACTAAGCAATAACCTGCAACGTGAAATGCCCGGACCGGGCTACATTCATTTTCCTGACTGGCTAGGGGAGTGGTTTTATGAAGAGTTGACCTATGAGGAACGTGGTGCTGACGGGAAATGGCGCAAGCCGGGAAAAGGGAATAACGAAGCGTTTGACCTTTTTTGCTATGCCCATGCCGTCGCCATTCTGCGTGGCTATGAAAAAATCCGTGACTGGAGCAACCCTCCCCAGTGGGCAAGAGGGCAGGATGCTGACGCGGGGACTTCGGCAGACAGACGTTCTTCCGACACAGTGGACAAGAAAAACGTTGTCGGAAGAGATGAGCGGCAAAAAGCAGCGTCGCCGGAAGCGTTATCCGGAAACTGGTTATCACTACCCCGAAACGGAGGATGGTTGTGAAAAAAGATGAGATTTTCCAGATGCTGGTTATCGTGCGACAGGCATACAGGGATTCCCTGGATGGTAAAAGTGTGTCTTTTACCGGGGTGAATGGCAGGGCGATCACCAACCATGATCCTGTTGCATTACGCAGGGAGCTTGAATACTGGGAAAAACGCTGGGCGGCGGCCTGCCAGCCCACAAGGAAACCGTACAAACTCGCCCGTTTCTCCTGAGGTTTTTTATGGGTTTTTTTGATAAAGCACTTGGCGCAATTGCGCCAGGGTGGGCAGTTTCGCGCGCCAGAAACAAAATACTGCTGAGAGCTTATGAGGCGGCGCAGCCTTCACGCCTGAATAAGGCGCGGCGCGAGAGCCGTTCTGCCGATACAGCGGTTTTTTCTGCCGGTACCTCGTTAAGGGAGCAGGCCAGGGCGCTGGATGAAGATCACGATATCGTGATTGGTCTGCTGGATAAGCTGGAAGAGCGGGTTATTGGTGCGCAGGGGATCCAGGTCGAACCACAACCACTGAGAAGCGATGGCACCCTGCATGAATCGCTGGCAGAGCAGATCTCGGCATTGTGGTCTGAATGGTCTGTTCGCCCTGAGGTCACGGGGATGTTCACCCGCCCGGAGGCCGAACGGATGGCATTGCGATCTGCTTTGCGTGATGGCGAGATGTTCGTACAACTGGTGCGTGGTCCTGTCGCCGGTCTGAATCATTCCACTGTGGTGCCATTATCACTGGAACTTCTCGAAGCAGATTTTGTTCCGGTCAGTCTGAACACGAACGCGGGTCAGCAAGTCCGCCAGGGCATTATTCTTAACAACTGGGGGCGGCCTGTAGGGTATCGGGTTTATAAATACCATCCTGCAAATATGCGTGGATTCAGCGCCGATCTCAAAACTGTTCACGCAGACAACATGCTTCATCTGGCGATGCGGAAACGGCTTCATCAGGTGAGAGGTGTCAGCCTGTTACATGGTGTGATTCGCCGGATTGCTGATCTGAAAGATTATGAAGAATCAGAGCGTGTGGCTGCCCGTATTGCTGCCGCGCTGGGTTTCTACATTAAGCGTGGTGATGCCGCCAGCTTTCCGACGGATAACGACTGGACACCCACAGAACAAAAACCCCGGTACTTTGATATTTCGCCGGGCATGATTTTTGACGAACTGGCCCCCGGTGAAGATCTGGGGATGGTGGAGTCGAATCGTCCGAATGTTCATCTTTATGAATTCCGGAACGGGCAGTTGCGTGCTGTGGCTGCCGGAACCCGTGGCAGTTATTCCAGTATTGCCCGTGACTATAACGGCTCCTACAGTTCGCAGCGTCAGGAGCTGGTGGAAGGTTACGAAGGCTACGGGGTTTTACAGCAGTGGTTTGTCGGTCAGTACAGCCGCCCGGTGTACCGGGCATGGCTGGAGCAGGCGATACCTTTTCTTGAAATTCCTCCTGATGTGGATATGTCCACGCTTTTCAATGCCACTTATCTTGGCCCGGTGATGCCGTGGATTGATCCGGTGAAGGAGGCTGCAGCATGGCGGGCCATTCTTCGCGGTGGTGCCGGGACGGAGGCCGAGTGGATACGTGCCCGTGGGCAGTCACCGCAGGAGGTCAAACGTCAGCGACTGCGTGAAACTGAATTTAACCGGGAAAACGGGCTGGTGTTCGATTCTGACGCCGCTAACGATAAAGGAGTGATCCCTGATGCAGCAAATGATAAACCCGCGTCTTCGCGGGACGATGATTAATCCCCGCGCCAGCCTTGCGGGGGTGGATGCCGCTAATGGTCAGTGCTGGTATGAAATCCGTGCACAGACTGCCGGGCGGGTGGAAATTTACCTCTATGACGTGATTGGCGGATGGGGCATCACCGCGCAGCAGTTTATTGCTGACTGTAAGGATGCGGGGGTGTTTGAGGCCAGCGCTATTGATCTGCATATCCACAGCCCGGGCGGTGATGTGATGCAGGGGTTTGCCATCTTTAACACGCTGTCACGGCTGAAAGCGAAGGTGGATATCTGGGTGGATGGTGTTGCAGCCAGCATGGCCTCCATGATTGTCTGCCTGCCAGGCGCCACAGTGCATATGCCTGAAAATTCCTGGCTGATGGTGCACAAGCCGTGGGGCGGGATCGCCGGTGATTCCGATGATATGCGTGATTATGCTGACTGGCTGGATCGCAACGAGGCGCTGATGCTGTCAGCCTACATGAATAAAACCGGACTCGGGCAGGAGGAGCTGGAAGCCATGCTGAAAGCAGAAACCTGGCTGAACGGTGCTGAAGCCGTGGAAAAAGGCTTCGCTGATACGCTTGAACCTGAATTACAGGCTGCGGCCTGTGTGAACCAAAATAAACTGAAGGATTACCATAATATGCCAGAACAGATTAACGCGCTTTTTGCTCCACGTGCAGAAACGACAAACGGACAGCCGCAGGAGCCGAAAGCAACCCCGCAAAATGCGCAACAGATCGCTGCTCAGCAGGCACCATCAACCGGAAATGTGGATATCAGCGCAATTGCTTCGCAGGTTCAGCAACAACTGATGGCAGCCAATGCGGAACGTGTGCAGGCTGTAACCGCAGTTTTTGCCTCTTTCCCGTCTTATGCCGCACTGAAAGCGGAGTGTCTGAACGACATGACCTGTACGGAAGCACAGGCCCGTGAAAAACTGTTGCAGGCGCTGGCAGCCGGAACGACACCAAGTGCAGGCCCGGGCGCTGTTCATATTCATGCCGGGAACGGTAATCTGGTCGGCGATTCCATTCGTGCGGCTGTGATGGCACGCGCCGGATATGCCGAAGCAGAAAAAGATAATGCTTATAACGGTTTTACACTGCGCGAGCTGGCGCGTGCTTCGCTGGTTGATCGCGGTATCGGTATCTCCGGTCATTCCGCACCGATGGCGATGGTGGGGCTGGCATTTACTCACAGCAGCAGCGATTTCGGCAATATCCTGATGGATGTGGCTCATAAAGCTGCGTTGCAGGGCTGGGATGATGCCAGCGAAAATTTTGACAAATGGACCCGCAAGGGAACGCTGACTGATTTTAAAACCGCGCATCGTGTCGGGCTGGAAACTTTCCCGACGCTACGAAAAGTATTGCCGGGGGCTGAATATAAATATGTGACCCTGAAAGATCGTGGCGAACCGATTGCACTGGCGACTTATGGCGAATTGTTCAGCATTGATCGCCAGACCATCATCAATGATGACCTGGATATGCTGACCCGTATTCCGATGGCAATGGGGGCGGCAGCGCGGACTACCGTGGGTGATCTGGTCTGGGCCGTGCTGACCAGCAATCCGAAAATGTCGGATGGCAAACCGCTGTTCCATGCAGATCATGGCAACCTGGTGACTGCAGATTTGTCTATTGAGGGGCTGGATTCCGGGCGTAAAGCCATGCTGCTCCAGAAATCGGGTGACCGCCGCCTGAACATTCGTCCTGCTTTTATGTTGACGCCTGTTGCCATTGAGTCGCGTGCCAATCAGTTGATTAAGTCTGCCAGCGTGCCCGGTGCAGATGCGAACAGCGGCATTATTAACCCGATTCAGAATTTTGCCACGGTTCTGTCAGAGGCCCGCCTTGATGACAGCAGCCCGACGGATTATTACCTGGTGGCAGCGCAGGGGCGTGACACGATTGAAGTGGCTTACCTCGACGGTATTGATACGCCGTATCTGGAGCAGCAACAGGGCTTTACGGTTGATGGTGCAGCATTCAAGGTGCGCATTGATGCCGGAGTGGCACCGCTTGACTGGCGTGGCATGGTCAAAGTGAAAAAACAATAAATAACCGCCGGACAGGGCGGTTTTTTTTATGGCTGAAGCGGCGCACTTTGCGCCGCATTTACCGGAGAAAAAAATGTCAAAAAATTTTGTTCAGGACGGAAAAAACGTCGACTGGGTGAACGGGACCGGGAAGGCGGTGTCATCTGGCGATCTGGTTGTTCAGGATAATCTTGTTGGTGTTGCTCACGCTGATATTCCGGACGGGGATGTGGGCATTCTGCATACGGTGGGGGTTTTCTCTTTACCTAAAGAGGCAGAGGCGCTAACGCAAGGCAAGCTGGTGTATTTCAAAGCGGATACGGCAACACTGACCGCAACGAAATCAGGTAATACGCTGGTGGGAACAGTATGGGCATCGGCTGAAGCCGGAGATGCCTGTGTTTGTGTGCGTCTGGGGTACTGATGCATCGATTTCATAAACGGCTGATGCGGGCAGATGCCCGCATTTCCCGGCTTTTTTCCGAGGAGTGTCCGGCGATACTGTCTATTGGCAGCGAGCGTCGCCCTGTTATGGTGATTTTTGAATCTCCGGATGCGCCGGTTCGTGTTCCGGGTGGTGGAGAAATTAACGATCAGGCTCCGGCATTCAGCGCACTGACAGAGGATATTAAGGGGCTCAGCACAAACTGCACAGTGGAGCTGAACCACGAATTTTACCGCGTCACGCATATTGGTGCGGATGAAATGGGGCGTACACGCGTAACGCTCGGGCGTGGACGGGGGACGTCATTACCGACCATCGAATGGAGTAAAAAATAAACTTCATAAGGAGATATCGCAATGGCGCGGGCATCACGCATCCGGCGAAATCTGTTGTTTGATATCGACGTCGAAGAATTGCGGGATATTGCGGCGCAGGCTGGTGCAACGCAGCACCAGTTCCGTCTGGCCTATTCCCGCGCACTGAAGCGAACGGCATCAAAAATGCGCATGAAGGCGCTTGCGGAACTGAAAACCGGCCTGGCTCCCCGCAAAATGGACACACTGGACAGGCGGCTTTTTTCCACCCGCATTACCCGGGGTAATGCTATGGATGAAGCCCGTCTCTGGTTTGGCCTTAATGCGATCAAGATAAAAGATTTGCGCGGACGCATTCGTGGGCAACGTGTCCGGCGTCATGATCTCCGTGATCCGGTAACCGGGCGGTTTATCAAAGAGAACCGTGTCCGGCGACGTCGCCGCAAAGCCAGCGATCCCGTTTTTGAACCCAACGGTTCGTTTTTATCTCCTGCCGCGTATGAAAACGGGCTGGTGATACGTAGTCGCAAAGAGAACCGACGAACAATCATCATCAAAAATCCTGAAACCGGGCGTGTCCGGGAGGCTGAAGCTGGTATTTATGCCAGCACGATGGATTATGTTGAAGATGTGGCTTTTGCGGAGTGCCTGGAAATTTTTATGAAAGAGTTCGAATCGGACATCCGGCGACGCGCGAAGTACGGCATTACCGTGGCCCCCCGATAAAATGTGAGGACGCAATGGCTGAACCCTTATGCATGGCATCCTGGCACGCTGCTGTGCTGGATGCCCTGAAAAAACTTAAATGGATCAATGATGCGGACACCTATCCGGAACGGGTCACGCAACTGGTCACTCCGGCGGTGTTTCTGGCGGTGGATGGCTGGGATGCGAAAAGCAATGCAGACGGGCAGATGACGGTGGTGTTGTCTGCCGCGCTGTGGGTACTGGTTGACCGTGCCGGTGAGTCGGATAAAGAAAAAAAAGAAGAACGCAGGGCGATAAAGCCGGATATTTTTATCCGTTCGGCGGCCGCCGCGTTGTCGCACTGGCTCGACGGGCAGACGTTCGGACTGGCAAATGTGGAGCCTGCCATTTTTATATCAGCGGACGCAGATGAAACCGATCCGCGTCTGGATGATTATCTGGTCTGGCAGATTTCATTTAACCAGACGGTGACGTTTGGTATGGATCCCTTTGCCACGGATAACCTGCCGTTACAGCGGGCCTGGCTGGGCGTGGCACCGGAGATCGGGCGACAGCATGTGGATGATTATCGGCTGATTTTTGAGGGAAAGCCACGTGAATGAGGTTCTGGGGGATTTACAGCGTCGCCTGGCAAATATGGTCCGGCGTGGGGTGATCCACTCGGTGCGGCTGGACGGTGGTTTTCCGGAATGCCGCGTGGATCTGGGGGATATTGTGACCACCTGGCTGCCATTGTGTCAGGGTTTTGCCGGGAAAAACCGGGCAGATTTTGAGCCGTTTGCTGTGGGCGATGCGGTCACGGTACTGTCAGAGGCCGGGGAGCTGAATAACGGTCGTGTTTTTCCCGGCTGGAATACCGGTGAGGCACCGGCTCCGCAGGGCAGCGACAGTGAGCACATCACCCGTTACGGAGATGGCACGGAAATTTGCTATAACCGGGAGACGCACTCACTGACCATTATTCTGGCGGAAGGGGGCACCTATGCCATTACCGGGAATGGTGTGCTGGACGGAAACGTCATGATCTCAGAAGACCTGATCGTGAACGGACGCACGATGGTTGAAGGTGAAGTGGTGGTGAAAAGTGATTTTTATGCAAAAGGCGAGGTGACGGATAAATCCGGCAGCATGAGCCGGATCCGGGAAACGTTTAATGGACACGACCATCCCGGAGACAGTGGGGGAACCACGAAAGTACCGAATCAGAAAATGTGACCTGCTGCGGCAGGTTTTTTTATGTCCGGAGAATGCAAATGGGGCAATTACATGGTGTGGAAACCATCGAGCTGACAGCAGGCACGGTGGCAGTAACCACAATAGAGACAGCCATTATTGGTGTGGTGGGAACCGCGCCGCAGGCTGCCGGAGCTGTGGCAGCGACACTGACAGCGGGAACGCCGCTGCTGGATAACGAGCTGACCTTTACGGCAAAAGCGGGGGGACGGAGCGGAAATACCATTACCGTTATTGCTGAACAGGCTGTCAAAGAAAAAAGTGCGGGTGCGGTTCCCACGTCAGCAAAATGGGAAAACGGAAGCCTGTTGATTTGGCTTGGATGCAGTGAAGAGGGGGCAGGCAATGCCACCGTCAGTGATGTTGTGACGGCGGTGAATGGTGTGGCGGGGGCCGGGGTGAGTGCCACCGGCAGCGGTGACGGTATTGTGTCGCCGTTTTCCGGCACACTGAGTGGCGGTGAAGATGAACCGTTTCCGCTGAACACGCCAGTGGCGATGGCGGGAACAACGGCGCTTTCACGTCTGGGGATCACCGGAACACTGAAGCAGGCGCTGACGGAGATTAACGACCAGCGTAACGCGCTGTCGGTGATCGTCCGGGTGGAAGAAAAAACGAAGCCGGAAGAGCAGCGTGCTGCCATTCTTGCGGGGATCAGCATGCTGTCATCGGCAAAATCCGTCACCACGTATCAGCCACGTATTGTGATTGCACCAGGATTCAGTGAAGACGATGCGGTGGGTAAGGCACTGGAAACGGTGGCCGGAAAACTGCGTGCAGTGGCGTACGTGGATTGTGCTGCGGGCGCGACACTGCAGGATGTGGTGCAGCGTCGCCAGTCTTACGGTGCCAGGACTGAATTACTGCGCCCGCGTGTGCAGGTCAGTAATGCAGAGGGGCAACTGGTGTATCGCCCGTATTCGGCCTTTGCTGCCGGACTGCGTGCCCGTATTGACTATGAAAAAGGGTGGTGGTGGAGCAAATCAAACCAGGAGGTTTACAACATCCTCGGTGTTGAGCAGGTGGATGAATTTATCCTCGGTGAGCGTAACTGCGATGCCAACCTGCTTAATATGCAGAATGTCTCCACCCTGATCCGCCGCGCCGGATTTAAACACTGGGGAAACCGGCTGTGCTCGTCCCATCCTCAGTGGCATTTCGAGTCCGTCCGCCGTACTGCGGATGTGATTGAAGACAGTATCCAGGAGGCGATGCTGGCGTATGTTGACCGCCCGCTCGATCGCCAGAATGCGGACGACATTATTGGCACCATTAATGCGTATATGCGCCGTCTGGTGGCAGAAGGTGCCATCTTCGGGGGGCGGGCATGGCTGGATCCGGAACTGAATACCGCCGAAACGCTGGCAGCCGGTGAACTGTACATCAACTATGACTTCGGTCCCAAATCGCCGACTGAACTTATCAGCATGCGGGTGAGCGTCAACAACGAATACGGCATTAAGGAGATGACGGCAACATGAGCAGTAAAAACACATTACGGGCCTGGACTTTTTTCCGCCAGGGGATCCGTATTCAGGGAGCGCATGAGTTCACGCCCCCCACGCTGTCCATAACCACCACTGATTTACGCACCGGGGCACAGGATGCCCCCACGCCGGTTGACGACGGCATGGAGGCGCTGACCTGCCAGATTAAATTCTATGGTCTGGATACAGACATGCTGTCCAGTCTCGGATTTGTCAGTGGCAACCGCTCCCGCTTCACGGCCTATCAGGGCTATCTGGCAAACGGCACCGCGCTGGGGACCACCGAAGAAATCGAAGGTTTTGTGAAAACGGTGACGCCGGATGCACGTGGAAACAGCAGCCTGTCAGAAAATGCGGTGACAGTGGAAATCGCGGTGAATTATTACCGTCAGACGCTGGAGGGGATCGAACTCATTATGATTGATACCGAGCGTTTTGAGCGTCGGATCAACGGCGTGAATGTTCTCGCCGGCCTGTCGGCAAAAGTGCGTCTCTGAGCACTGATTAACGCATAACGGCCTGCGGGCCGTTTTTTTTAAGGAGCAGATTATGAATATTCCGGGTGAAACCCGCACCATCACACTGTACACGCCGGTCACTCTGGGGGGCGGTGCTGTGCTGGAACGTATCACCATGCGCGAACCGCTGGTGCGCGATCGCATTGCCTTCACCAAAGACCGGGGAACAGAGGAGGAAAAAGAGGCGCGTATGATTGCGCAGCTTTGTAATCTGAGTGAGCAGGATATCTGGCTGCTGACCGCAGCGGATTATGCCCAGCTGACGGATGCCTTTAATGTTTTTATGCTGCCACCCGGGAAGCGACCGAAACCGAAATCTTCAGAGGGTTAAGGTTTCTCGGGCGGCGGCTGCATTTTCCTCTTTCCGATTATCTGTCCATGCCGTTCAGTGTGTTTACGGCATTTTTACTGGATGAAGTGGAGGCAGTAAAACGTGGGAAGCGTAAGCCAGAATCTTAAGGCCACCGTGTCGTTCGGGGGCAAACTGGACAGTTCGTGGCGTCGTTCGGCGACGGATCTGCGAAAAAATCTGCAGGATGTGGAGCAGCAGGCTGCGCGTTTGCGTAAAGAGCAGGCAGAGCTGGCGGCAGAAATGAAACGGGCGGCGCTGGCAGGGAAACGTTTTAAGTCGATGGAGGATGAATACGCCCGGCTCACGGCTGAAATTAAGAAAGCGGATGCGGCCCAGAAAAAACTGAACCGGAGCCTTGAGCGTCGCGATCGGCTCGGACGTTTTATGGGGAAGGGAAAAAGCCTGCTTGCCGGAACCGGTAAATTTGCCTGGAATGCCGGTCTGGCGATGGGGGGCGGTGCCGTGACCACGGCACTTGGTGCGCTGATTGCTCCGGCTGCCATGAATGCGCAGACGGCTGAAACAGCGGGTAAAGCGACTGCGTATGGCGTGGATACCCGCACGTACATGAACTGGGACGCCCTGGCAAAACAGTACGATATGACCGGCGATAATATCGGGGATCTGTTTGAGGAATACCTGCATAAGGCCGGGGAATATAAACAAAATGGCAAGCAGAGTTCGCTTTCTGACGCCTTTGAAACGCTGGGATTTGAGGAAGGCGATCTTGCCGGACTGAGTGATAAGGAACAGTTCGAAAAAATTATCGACAGGGCGCTGTCACTGAAGGATGAATCAAAGGCATCGTTTGCGCTGGATGCATTGTTTGGTGGTGAAGCCAGTAAACTGCTGATGCTGATCAAACGTTCTGGAAAAAGTTTTCAGGAACTGCTGGCTGAGCAGGATAAATATAACCTGGTGACAAAAGAGGGTGTGGCTGGCGCACTCGCCGGAAACAAGGCTGTTTCTGATTTGCAGCAGGTTTTTTCTTCTGCGGTTGCAGAAATTTCCGGACAACTGGGCGCAGAGCTGGCCCCCGCCATACAAGAGACAGCGGGTGACCTGGCAGAGTGGTTTAAAGGCGGAGGCATTAAAAAGGTTGTGTCTTTTCTGAGGGACACGCTGTATCCGGCGGCCCTGAAGTTCGGCGAAGGCGTCATTTTTGTCGGAAAAATTATTTTTGCAGTAGCCAAAAAACTCGCCTGGTTATTACCGGATGAACAGGGCGATCAGAAGCAGATTCTGGAGTATGTCGGGCGTGGTGACATGACCGCTGCCCGGACAGTGGCCCGGAACAGCGGGCAGGATGCCTGGCTTGATGAGCAACTGAAAAATAATCCGGATTTTGAAAAGAATGTCCGTGAAAAATATAACGCCGCGAAGGGCTTTATGGGCATTGTGGATACGGATGCGTTTCATGAATCGGTGAACAGTTACCTCACGCCGGAAAAAACGTTCGATTTTTCGTTGCCGGCAGCGCAGGCAGGATCTGCCGGAAAACAGGATGATCCTTTTGCCAGTGCGGGAGCATGGCAGGCTGCCGTGCAGGCCATTCCTGTTGAGGGCGGACAGTCCGGCGCACAGCTGAATGACAACAGCGTGAAGAATTATAACTTCAACATTGTTGCGCAGCCCGGACAGAGCGAACAGGGTATTGCGGACGCCATTGCCGGTATGACGAAAAACAACCCGGCCTTCAGTGGTAATAATGCGTTGTGGGATGGAGGAAGTGTCTGGTGAGTGTGGGTTCGGTTATTGCTCTCGCTGAAGACAGCCTTCAGCGTGACAACAGTTATCTCCGTGGTGCTGCAGATGCCAGAGTCATGCTGATGCTGGGGGATTTCGCCTTTTCCGTGGATACCACGGCATATAACCAGCTGACCCGTGAGGCGGGGTGGACCTGGAGCGAGCAGGCGCGCATCGGTCAGCAGAGTCTGCTGCAGTACACCGGGAAGAACGGGCGAACCGTTCGCCTTGAAGGGGAATCGCACGCCTTTTTGGGGAAGTCGGGGACGGAGGCGGTGAACACGCTGTATGACCTAGCGAATAAGGCTGAGCCGCAACTGCTGGTCAGCGGAGAAGGTGATGTGCTGGGATGGTGGGTGGTGGAGCGTTTTTCTGATTCCACCGACCGTTTTTTGCCTGGCGGTGGGCACCGTAACAAAAAGTGGAGTCTGGAGCTGAAACATTATGCCGACGATCTGGATAACCCGTGACGGGGATGTGCTTGATGCGATTTGCGCCACGCATTACGGCACGGAAAATCTGTCTGCCGTGCTCACTCTTGTGCTGGAGGCCAATCAGGGGCTGGCAGAGAAAGGCGCGGTTTATCCGGCGGGGATCCGCATTGCGTTGCCTGAAATCACACAACAGGTGTCTGAGTCGCCATACAGCCTGTGGGATTAAGGGAGGAGATGATGACGTCATTATCAGAACAGCTGCAGGCAATAAATGCCGCGTATCAGGCGTCCCTGAAAAATGAGAAAAAACAGGAAACCATCGCCACGACTGTCCGGGAATTCTGCCCGGCGTATCGGGTGACAGCTGAAGGGCGGGATATCACGCGGGTGCTGGCCCGTTATCTTGTGGATATCACCCTGACGGATTACGGCGGAGCCACCGCCAGGTCTGATGAACTGAAGATCACGCTGCTTTCTGAAAGACTGCCCCTGCCGACAAAGGGGGCGCGTCTGCGGGTGGCGCTGGGGTTTAACGGTAATCTGGTGGACAAGGGCTGGTTTGTGGTGTGCGGCGTGAGCAGCAGCGGCCCGCCGCGTCGGATCGAAATTTATGCTACTGCTGCCCCCATGAATGCGGAAAAGCAGTCCGGCGACGTGCTGAATCAGAAAACACGAAGCTGGGATAATCTCACGCTGGGTGATCTGGTGAAAACTGTTGCCACGGAAAACGGACTGAAGGCCCGGGTGGCGGAGAAGCTGGCGGGGATCCGCATTACCCATGTGGATCAGGTGGCAGAATCGGATGCCAGCCTGTTGTCCCGCCTTGCCCGGACGTATAACGCCGTCAGTAAACCTGCCGGAGGTTACTGGTTGTTTCTGGAGCAGGGTGCCGGAACCACCGTATCGGGCGCGCCCCTGAAGACCGTGACGCTGACACCTTCCGTGGTGTCATCCTGGAATTATCAGGAAGGTGAACGGGGGAGCTCTACCGGAGAAAAGAAGAAAGAAAAAATCACGGTTCGTTATTTTGACAAGGCTGACGGGCGAACCAAAACAGCAACCGTGGAGCATGACGGCTCGTCTGTAACCAGTCCGTACACGCAGCCGGAAAAGGAAACGGCTGAACAACAGGCAAAGTCAAAAAAAACACAGGCGCAACGCAACAGCCGGAAAATGACGCTGACAGGGCCGTGCCGTCCTTCATATGTTGCCATGACCGCCGAATCCGGCGTGGTGACATCCGGATTTGGTAAGCGGGAAGATCGCCGCTGGCTCGTGGAGTCACTGGCGTTTTCCCTCTCTTCTTCAGGCTTTACCTTCACGTTTAATCTGGTGGCTGAAATCAAAAGCAAAAAATCCGGTGATAAAACGCCGCCGGATTATTTTGGTACCGGATCAGGAAAAAAATAATCATGAATGGTGTGAACTGCCGGACGGGGAAGCGCCTGTCCGGTGCGGCGCATCTGCGCCAGTCAGTCAGCGATATTCTGAACACGCCAGTGGGAAGCCGTGTTCTGGTCAGGGATTACGGCAGCGATCTTTTTGAATTGCTGGACTCTCCCCGGGATGACCTGCTGAGGCTGCGCATAATTGCTGCCACGGCGACGGCGCTGGCGCGCTGGGAGCCCCGGCTGAAAGTGTCAAAAGTGATCGTGACGTTTCCGGAAGATGAGGCCGGATGTGTGGTGGATATCACGGGGACGAATACGGAAACCGGTACACAGGTAACAACAGGAGGAATAACCGTTTATGGCAGAAAGTTATGATGTGATCAATCTTTCGGATTTGCCCGTACCGGATGCCATTGTGGTGCCTGACGCATCGGTGATTTTCGGGGCCTGGCTGGCACGTCTGCGCGAACTGGATCCGGAATTTGATGCTCTGGTGGAATCCGACCCGACTTACAAGCAGGGCGAAGTGACCGCCTTTCAGCTCACCCTGGCTTTTCAGCGGGTGAATGATGCCGTGCGGGCTGTTTTTCTGGCAAGTGCGCAGAAGGCCGATCTCGATCAGATTGGCGCGGCGTTCAATGTCGGACGTATGGTGATTGTTCCGGCAAATCCGGATGCCGTGCCTCCGACGGATGCGGTTATGGAAGAGGACGAGGCTTTTCGCGAACGTATTCAGTTGTCCTGGTCGCAACTGAATACTGCAGGCGCCCGCAATGCCTATCGTTTTCATGCCCGCTCTGCTGATGAAAATGTGCTGGATGCTGATGCCTATGGTCCGGAAGAGCACGGGCGTGCGGGGGAGGTGGATGTCTACGTATTGTCCCGTGAAGGAAATGGCACTGCCAGCGAGGCGTTGCTGGATGCGGTCAGTGCGCGGCTGAATGCTGATGAAATTCGTCCGCTGACGGATTTTGTGACGGTGAAAAGCGCCATTATTAATGACTATACCGTGACGGCTGAACTGGAAATACCGGACGGCCCGGATGCCGGTGAAGTGCTGGAAAATGCGAAAAGCACGCTGATGTCTTATACCCGGCTGGCAAACCGGATTAATGGCATGGTGCCGCTGTCCGCCATTTACGCAGCACTTCAACAGACTGGTGTGGCGCGGGTTATTCTGTCCAGTCCCCGGGCTGATATCGAACCGGCAACCGGCACGGCTCCCCGCTGTGCTGCCGTTAATGTGACGCGCAGAGAGGTATAGTGATGGCGGAGACGTTTCGCTCACTTCTGCCGCCTTCCGCTGTCAGGCCGGAGCGGGCACAGGAGCAGGCCACAACAGAAAGCATCCTGACACTTGATACGGATATGGTCAGAAAGGTGAAAAATCCGGATACCTGTCCGTTGCATCTGTTGCCGTGGCTGGCCTGGGAGTTTGCTGTGGATTTCTGGCAGGATGACTGGAGTGAAGAGCAGAAGCGGCAAATTTTACGTGATGCGGCATATGTGCATCAGCACCGGGGAACGGCGGGGGCAGTGCTGCGGGCGCTCAGTGCGGTTGGTGTTCCGGCTGCAATCAAAGAGTGGTGGCAGGATTCACCGCGCAAAAAACCGTACACCTTTCGTGTGGAGCTGTTTTTGCGGGAAGGTGCTGACAGTGTGCTTTACAGTCAGGTCAGGGCGCTGGTCATTAAGGCCAAGAATTTACGCAGCGGTCTGAGCACCATTGACGTAAATACGGATATCGGAAAGGACAGCCAGTTTTATGTTGGTGGCGCGGTGACCGCGCATATTGATGTGGTGATTGAGGCGGGAGAATAACGTGACCACGAAACATTGCAGTATTCTGACAAACAGAGGGAAAGCGCTCGAGGCTGCGTCTGCGGCGGGTGGTGCGCCGGTGGTGCTGGACGGGTTTGTGGTGGGGGACGGAAACGGAAATGCTGTCACACCAGAGGCCGGGCAGACGGCGCTGGTCAGGGAAGTTTATCGCGGCACCATCTCACGTCTGACGGTATCGCCTGATCAGGAAAACCAGTTTATTGCGTATCTTGTACTGCCGGAGGGCGTGGGGGGGTTTACGGTCAGGGAAGCGGGGTTGCTGACCACCGATGGTGAGCTTTATGCCGTCGGAAGTTGTGCAGCCATTGAGAAACCGGTAAATGGCGTTACCGCCACACTGCAGTTCCGGCTGGCAGTGGAAGAAAGTGCGCAGGTCACGCTGAATGTGGCGACCGGGGATGGTCTGTTTCTGCGTCAGGACAGGAATCTTTCGGATGTGGAAGACAGGGATGAGGCCGTTGAAAACCTCGGATTAAAACCCACGGTGGACAAGGCAAAAAATGCCGTTCAGCGTGATGGTGACACCATGACCGGGGAACTGAAAATCCGTGGTGTTAATGCGCTGAGGATTTTCAACGAAGCCTTTGGTCTGATTTTTCGTCGTTCGGAAGAGTGCCTGCACCTTATCCCTACCAGTGAAGGTCAGGGCGAGAATGGCGATATTGGTCCACTTCGACCGTTCACTATTAATCTGCGGACGGGTGAAATATCCATGTCGCATAAAGTGTCTGTTGGCGGCGGTTCTCAGGTCAATGGTGCGCTGGGTATCGGCGTTCAGAACGCGCTGGGTGGAAACTCAATTGCTTTCGGGGATAACGATACCGGCCTGAAACAGAATGGTGACGGCCTGCTGGATGTTTATGCCAATGGTCAGCACGTATTCCGTTTTCAGAATGGCGCGTTACAAAGTAACCGGGCAGTGAATGTTTCAGGACGGGTAACACCGTCAGACTACGGAAACTTTGATGCCCGTTATCAGCAGCGAAATGGCGGTGTGCAGGATATCAGGCTGGGTAGTCAGAGGGTTGACGGGCACTATGACGATGATTTTACCGTTCCTTCGGGGTATGTCGTGGTTGGTGGTGATGTTGCCCCGTCATCAGCACTAAAACTGTATT
>Ga0209547_100004_pt1 | contig 102014 bp, 94 predicted proteins | sample UppTromicrDC3115_FD_185843 | JGI IMG/M metagenome (GOLD analysis project Ga0209547, IMG submission 185843) | Upper troposphere microbial communities from Oklahoma, USA - DC3-115 (SPAdes) (version 2) | ecosystem: Environmental > Air > Outdoor Air > Unclassified | place: USA: Oklahoma | collected...
TGAGACAACATCTGGCAAGGCTGGGACGGAAGTCACTGTCGTTCTCAAAATCGGTGGAGCTGCATGACAAGGTCATCGGGCATTATCTGAACATAAAACACTATCAGTAAGTTGGAGTCACTACCCGACGTTATTATTATCGAAGGGAAAGCGAAATCACCGGTTTGGCTGAATATTAAAGATGACAAAGTTACCCTCGAAAAAGCAGATTTCCTATGGGGTAAAGGGACGCGAGCCACGACGGAAGAAATTTGTCGTTTGACCAGCCCGGAAACCTGTGTGGCAGCTATTGGTCAGGCAGGTGAAAACCTTGTGCCGCTCTCTGGCATGTTGAATAGCCGTAATCACAGCGGCGGCGCGGGAACTGGCGCAATAATGGGTTCGAAAAACCTCAAAGCGATTGCAGTTGAAGGGACTAAAGGGGTCAACATTGCCGATCGTCAGGAGATGAAACGTCTCAATGACTACATGATGACCGAACTTATCGGTGCGAATAATAACCATGTGGTGCCAAGTACGCCGCAATCGTGGGCGGAGTACTCCGATCCCAAGTCTCGCTGGACGGCGCGTAAAGGTCTGTTCTGGGGAGCGGCGGAAGGTGGCCCGATTGAAACGGGCGAGATCCCGCCAGGCAATCAAAATACCGTGGGTTTTCGCACCTATAAATCCGTTTTTGACTTAGGTCCGGCAGCAGAGAAATACACGGTAAAAATGAGCGGCTGCCACTCTTGCCCGATTCGTTGTATGACCCAGATGAACATTCCTCGGGTCAAAGAGTTCGGCGTGCCCAGCACCGGCGGTAATACTTGTGTAGCAAACTTTGTCCATACCACCATCTTCCCGAACGGGCCGAAAGATTTTGAAGATAAAGACGATGGTCGCGTCATTGGCAATCTGGTTGGTCTGAATCTGTTCGATGACTACGGTCTGTGGTGTAACTACGGACAGCTACATCGAGATTTTACGTATTGCTACAGCAAAGGCGTGTTCAAACGCGTTCTGCCTGCTGATGAGTATGCGGAAATTCGCTGGGATCAGCTGGAAGCGGGCGACGTTAACTTCATTAAAGATTTTTACTACCGTCTGGCGCATCGCGTGGGTGAGTTGAGCCACCTGGCTGATGGCTCATATGCCATTGCGGAACGCTGGAATTTGGGCGAAGAGTATTGGGGCTACGCGAAAAATAAACTCTGGTCGCCGTTTGGCTATCCGGTTCATCATGCTAATGAAGCCTCGGCGCAAGTTGGTTCCATTGTTAACTGCATGTTCAACCGCGATTGCATGACGCACACCCACATTAACTTTATTGGCTCCGGTCTGCCGTTGAAATTGCAGCGTGAAGTGGCGAAAGAGCTTTTTGGCTCTGAAGATGCTTACGACGAAACCAAAAACTACACGCCGATCAATGACGCAAAAATTAAATATGCCAAATGGTCGCTGTTGCGGGTCTGTTTGCATAACGCCGTCACCCTGTGCAACTGGGTCTGGCCAATGACCGTTTCGCCGCTGAAGAGCCGTAATTACCGTGGTGACCTTGCTTTAGAAGCCAAATTCTTCAAAGCGATCACCGGTGAAGAGATGACCCAGGAAAAATTAGATTTAGCCGCTGAACGTATATTTACACTGCATCGCGCTTACACGGTAAAACTGATGCAAACCAAAGATATGCGTAACGAGCACGATCTTATTTGCTCTTGGGTATTCGACAAGGATCCGCAGATCCCGGTCTTTACTGAAGGAACTGACAAAATGGATCGCGACGATATGTACGCGTCTCTCACAATGTTCTACAAGGAAATGGGCTGGGATCCACAGCTCGGTTGCCCGACACGTGAAACGTTGCAACGTCTGGGGCTGGAAGATATTGCCACCGATCTGGCTGCACACAATCTGCTTCCAGCATAAGGAATGGGTGAGATGAACCATCAGGATGAGTTGCCGCTATCCGGAGTCAGCGACGTTGACGAGGCGAAGCGTCAATGGTTGCAGGGTATGCGTCACACCGGAGATACGGTCAGTGAAGACGTCGCAGAACCAGAACCGACGGAAGTTCTGGCAGAGTTTATCCGCCAGCATTCGGCTGCGGGTCAACTGGTGGCGCGTGCCGTGTTTCTCTCGCCGCCATATTCGGTTGCTGAAGAGGATCTGTCTTTTTTGCTGGAAGGCATAAAACAGAACGGAGACTACGCGGATATCGCCTGTATCACGGGAACTCACGATGATTACTATTACTCAACGCAGGCCATGAGCGAAAACTACGCGGCGATGTCTTTGCAAGTTGTGGAGCAGGACATTTGTCGCGCCATTGCTCACGTCGTTCGCTTTGAGTGCCAGACGTACCCGCGACCCTACAAAGTCGCCATGCTGAGGCAAGCGCCATATTACTTCCAGGAAGCGCAGATTGAAGCCGCGATCGCCGCGATGGATGTTGCCCCTGAATATGCCGATATACGCCAGGTGGAGTCATCGACGGCGGTGCTGTACCTGTTTAGCGAGCGGTATATGAGCTATGGCAAGGCTTATGGTTTATGCGAATGGTTTGAGGTTGAGCAGTTTCAGAATCCCTGAAATTTCAGGGAAATGTCATGGACAGGGTGGACAGTTGCAGCCACTGCATTAGGGGATAATCAGATGTCCTTCACTCGACGCAAATTTGTTCTGGGGATGGGAACAGTAATCTTTTTTACTGGCTCTGCGTCTTCTCTGTTAGCGAACACCAGGCAAGAAAAGGAAGTTCGGTATGCCATGATTCACGATGAGTCACGGTGCAATGGTTGTAATATTTGCGCCCGAGCATGTCGCAAGACCAATCACGTTCCGGCCCAGGGAAGCCGTTTATCGATAGCACACATTCCAGTTACCGATAACGACAACGAAACGCAATATCACTTTTTTCGCCAGTCATGCCAGCACTGTGAAGATGCTCCTTGCATCGACGTTTGCCCAACAGGGGCGTCGTGGCGTGATGAGCAGGGGATCGTACGGGTAGAAAAATCGCAGTGTATCGGCTGCAGTTATTGCATTGGCGCTTGCCCGTATCAGGTTCGTTACCTTAACCCTGTGACTAAAGTGGCGGATAAATGTGATTTCTGCGCCGAGTCCCGGCTGGCAAAAGGTTTTCCGCCCATTTGCGTCAGCGCCTGCCCGGAACACGCATTGATCTTTGGTCGCGAAGATAGCCCAGAAATTCAGGCGTGGTTACAGGAAAATAAATACTATCAATATCAGCTACCTGGTGCCGGGAAACCGCATTTGTATCGCCGGTTCGGTCAACATTTGATTAAGAAGGAAAATGTATGAACCCGTCGCAAAATGCTGAACAGTTTCAGAGCCAGTTGGCGAACTATGTACCACAGTTCACCCCTGAATTTTGGCCGGTGTGGCTGGTCATTGCCGGGCTATTGCTGGTTGGAATGTGGTTAGTCCTGGGGCTGCACGCTTTGCTTCGTGCTCGTGGTGTGAAGAAATCAGCCACCGATCATGGCGAGAAGGTTTATCTTTACAGCAAGGCGGTCAGATTATGGCACTGGTCGAACGCATTACTCTTCGTATTGTTGCTGGCAAGTGGGCTAATTAATCACTTTGCGCTGGTGGGCGCAGCTGCGGTCAAAAGTCTGGTTGCTGTGCATGAAGTTTGTGGATTCTTGTTACTGGTATGCTGGCTTGGCTTTGTTCTGATTAATGCCGCTGGGGGTAATGGTCACCACTATCGCATTCGTCGTCAAGGGTGGCTGGGGCGAGCGGCGAAACAAACGCGATTTTATCTGTCTGGCATTATGCAGGGGGAAGCGCATCCTTTTCCGGCGACAATGCAGTCTAAATTTAATCCCTTACAGCAGGTAGCCTATGTCGGGGTGATGTATGGATTACTGCCGTTGTTACTGGTGACGGGGCTGCTGTGTCTCTATCCGCAAGTCGTGGGCGATGTGTTTCCTGGCGTAAGATACTGGTTATTACAGGCGCATTTTGCTCTGGCATTTATTAGCCTCTTTTTCATCTTCGGTCATCTCTATCTTTGCACTACGGGGCGTACTCCGCACGAAACCTTTAAATGTATGATCGATGGCTATCACCGACATTAACGTATGATCATTACGCGAGAGAACCTGCGAGAGTGGCGTGTAGGAGCGGTAATGTACCGCTGGTTTTTGCGCCATTTTCCGCAGGACGGCAGCTATGCCGATGTTCACCATGCGCTGATCGACGAAGGGTATACGGACTGGGCAGATAGTCTGGTTGAGTATGCATGGAACAAATGGCTGACAGACGAAAACTTTGCCCGCCAGGAAGTTTCCTCTATGCAAAAGCTGGTCCCAGAACCGGTGGAACCAACATTTTGCCGCCAGCTCTCCAGTGCCGAGGATAACGCACGCGTCGGATGTTGCGACGATAACGCCAGAATAGTTACAGCAGGTTATGCGGCGCAAATTGCCAGCACGGGCTACAGCGTACGGATGGCTAGTGTGGGTTTTAACAGCCATATTGGCAGCTCAGGCGAGCGTGCCCGCGTGGCAGTGGCGGGTAACTCGACTCGAATCAGCAGTGCCGGAGATGGTAGCCGTATTGCGAATGCCGGGATGCGAGTACGCGTCTGTACTCCAGGTGAAAGGTGTCATGTTGCCAGTAATGGCGATCTGGTACAAATTGCCAGCTTTGGCGCACACGCGAAAATTGCTAACAGCGGTGATAATGTTCACATCATTGCCAGCGGTGCTAACTCAACAGTAGTCAGTACGGGCGTGGTTGACTCGATTGTCCTCGGGCCTGGTGGCAGCGCCGCACTGGCATATCATGACGGCGAAAGAGTGCGCTTCGCCGTCGCCATTGAAGGTGAAAACAATATCCGTGCCGGAGTCCGCTATCGTCTCAATGAACAGCATCAGTTTGTTGAGTGCTGATAGCTTTATCTTTAATCAACCGAAAGACGCCGACGTGCACGGGATGCAGGTTTTACAATGGCCTGCGCCATAGCCTCGCCAATTTCTGCACAAGCCGTAAGTCCCTGGACGAAAGGCCGGTTGTGCATCAGCCAGGGTAAAGCACCGAACGCCACGCGACCACGAATTTCTTCAGGTTGCTGTAGCGTATAATCTTCACCAACATCAGGGATTTCCTCGCCTGTTTTCTGCAATTGTTCGCGTAGCCCAGGGAAAGGAATATCTTTCACTTTGAGTGGACGTTGACCTCGGGCATCAATAAAAACATCAAACGAGTAGCTGTTATCCGCTGTTTTCAGAATTGTGCGTGTTTCGTTGTTTTCCATCTCGTAGTCCTCACCGAGGGCGAGAATATGAATGATCCCCGCTTCGCGTAAGGCCAGTAATCGTCTTATAGATTCTGAAGGGATTGCCGCATAATTATCGATAAAGACTCTGGCAAGACCTTTACTGAATCGCTTATGGTCGTGTTCATTCAGATGCGGCACAATTTCCTGTACAGCTTCATGCAAACGCAGAATGACATAACGCCAGGGGACGGTATGTTTTTGCCGTTTATTTTGCTCGACTTCGGCTAAGTTTTCTTCCGCCCAGCCAAAAGGGTCATGCTGTTTACGCTCGGCAAACCAGGTTTGCGCAAAGGTATCGACATTGAGGCGCTCTAACGCTATGCGTTGGCTCCAGTCTGGATCGGCAGAATTAATTTCTTGCTGTATCAATTTGAATACCCGATCCAACAGGCCTTCTGCACCTTTTTCTATTTCTGTATTTAAGGCCTGTTCTGTGACGATGCGTAACGGTTCGTAGGGAATGGGACAATAGAAATCGGCTTCCGGTAAAATGCCCGTGCGCGACATCAACGTAATGTGCAGATTTTCACTGTTGCTATCACGTTGAAAGCTAACTCGTTGTTTATCTTCTTCAATAAACGAACCATGCTGAATGGCCACTGCCATTGCCGCATCCAGTCCGCTCAAGGATGTTCCCATAATACCCACGTTACAGGCATCGACCTTTGCTTCCATCAGGCCCGACCACGGGCTGGGAAAATACGTTCGGGTTGCTTCTTCTTCATCAGGCCAGACGTGACCGGTGGCTATTACCGCTAAATCAAACGTCTCTGTGGGTAAATCCTGATTTGTAGCAAGCATCACGCCAGCATTTGTAATTTGCAGATCGGTAACCTGGCATGATTCATAAACAGCCACTTCAAATTTTTGCTGTCGCGCCTGATCTACTAATCGTAAAAATCGATCGCGGAAATATTCTCCCAACAGAATTCGCGGTAAAAACTGACGATCGTGCAGTGTTTCCTTTTTAACGCCGTAACGTTGTAGATGGCTGGCATCTTGTTTTTGTAACCATTCCAGATAAGTACAATAAATCGTTGGTATTTCAATGCTGGCAATATTTGCCAGCATTAATTTAGAGTTTTCTTCGTCGTTGTACGGCATCCCGACACCGGCCTCGTCAGCCTGTTCGAAGATGGAAATAGAAAGCGGCGTTGGTTGCTGTAAAAGCGAGAAGAGAGTGTAGATCCCTGTTGGCCCCGCACCCACAATGGCGATTTTTTTCATCATTACTTACCTGTATGTATTCTTTTGAATTTAGTGTTATCAGATAAGTTTGGTTGAAATCTTTAGAAAATGAGAAATTTCAGACAGGGATGAAAAGGGCGCCAACCGCCCTTCATGGAGACTTGTCAGGCGAGTTTGGCCTGATTGATTTTACTTAATGGTTCATTGACATCGAAAACTTTGGCGATAACTTCTGCAACGCCGAGGTTCTTCAGACGGGCAGTATGTTTATCCAGATAGGCAAGGGCACTTTTTTCATCAGTAAAAAGATAGATGCCACCAGCTTCGCGGTTCTTTTCACTTTCTGTCCACACTTTCCACAGAAAACCAGGTTCCTGATTAATCGACTCGGCAAGCGGTTTAAGCTGTTCGGCCATTTCATCGCCAAAGGGGCTATTAAATGCAAAGTGAAGCTGTAACAAAGTCGCCATAGCGATTCTCCTTCTGATAACACATACAAAATAGTATAAATTTTTTAATGTGTTGGATACAGAGAAGAAACAAGGGAATACAAGGAGAGAGGAGACCAGACTAAAAAATCTGGTGCGTCCGAGTGGACTCGAACCACCGACCCCCACCATGTCAAGGTGGTGCTCTAACCAACTGAGCTACGGACGCAGGATGGTGCGTTCAATTGGACTCGAACCAACGACCCCCACCATGTCAAGGTGGTGCTCTAACCAACTGAGCTATGAACGCAACGTTGTAGGTGACAACGGGGACGAATATTAGCGGCAGAGTGGGAAGGTGGCAAGAGGCAAAGCGTAATTTTCTGCGGTATTTCGACCGTTTGCAGAGCTTTTAAGCAAATTGGCTATATTTTGTTGATTTGCAAGGGTGATTTTTGGTCAGAGTCATTTTCACATCTGACACAACCCACTATCTCGCGCATCAGGATATAAATCCAGTCGTTTCCCAGCAAATCAATTCTATCGTGGATAAATCCTCCGTAGCCTTTACACTTAGGTAGCGATAAGGGCACACAGATGCAGCAAAGGAATAAATCATGGGATCTGATGCAAAAAACTTGATGAGCGACGGGAAAGTGCAAATTGTTAAGACCGGCGAGGTCATTAGCGCGACTCAACTCACTGACGGTGAGTTGCTCGTTGAGACAGGCGGAAGAGCTGAAAACACCGTAGTGACAGATGCGGGCTGGCTGAAAGTGGAAACTGGTGGGATCGTCAGAGGCACACAGTACGGCAACAATGGCACGTTATCAGTCGGTGACGGTGCAATTGCCACAGACATCATTCAGTCCGACGGTGGAGCAATTAGCCTCTCAACGCTCGCTACTGTTAATGGCCGCCATCCAGAAGGAGAATTTAGCGTTGATCAGGGCTACGCCTGCGGTTTGTTACTGGAGAATGGCGGTAATCTGCGCGTACTGGAAGGCCATCGGGCAGAAAAAATTATTCTCGATCAGGCTGGTGGTTTATTGGTCAACGGGACGACTTCATCTGCAATAGTGGATGATGGCGGTGAATTGCTGGTTTACCCTGGTGGAGAAGCTTTCAACAGCGCAATTAACCAGGGCGGAGTCTTTATGCTGGCGGGGAAAGCCTGCGATACGACGCTTGCGGGCGGGGCCATGAATAACATAGGCGGAGAAGATATTCATACCCTCGTTGAGAACGAAGCCGTTTATCGCCTTGGGACAGACGGTTTACAGCTCTATAGCTCCGGTAAGACAAAGGATTTGGCGGTTAATGCCGGAGGCCGTGCTGAAATTCATGCTGGTACGCTGGAAAATGCACTGCTGAAAGGTGGCTCGATGATTGTCATGTCTCCCACCAGCGCGGACGATAAATTTGTCGTGGAAGAGGGTTGTGCGCCAGTTGAACTGATGGGGAACGTTGCCGTACAAGAAGGTAGCTCTTTGATTATTGGTTACGGTGCTGATTTACAACAGTCAACGGTTACGGTACAGCCGGGAGGCGTGATGATCCTCGATGGCAGTACGGTAAAAGGTGACAATGTCACTTTTCGTGTTGGTGAATTAAACCTTGATGGCGGAAAAGTTTGGCTGATCACGGCAGCAGCCACACATGTGCAACTGAAAGTGAAACGACTGCGCGGAGAGGGAACGATTTGCCTGCAAACCAGCGCGAAAGAAATTTCACCTGACTTCATCAATGTGAAAGGGGAAATTAGTGGCAATATCCTCGTTGAGATAACGGATGCCAGTCGGCAACCAATTTGCGGTGCGCTTAAACTGCAACCTGACGAAGACAGGATTGGCGCAACGCTCCAGCCCGAATAAAAACTAAGGCGCAATCTGTGAAGGTTGCGCCTTGTTTTTTAGCGAGCTGCGCGTTGCAGAATGATGGCTGATGGCAGACGTTGCAGGAAACGCATACGCAGCATCATCATAATAGCGGCAGAAGTCAGGCCAATAATAAAGCCGATCCAGAAACCTGCTGGCCCCATTGGCTCAACCACCAGATCGGTCAGCGCCAGAATGTAGCCGCTCGGCAAGCCTAATACCCAATATGCCGTAAAGGTAATATAAAAAATCGACCGCGTATCTTTATAACCACGCAAAATCCCACTGCCGATAACCTGTATGGAGTCAGAAATCTGATACACCGCCGCCAGCAACATCAAATGTGCCGCCAGCGTTACGACCTCAGGATTATCGTTATACAGCAGGGCAATCTGCTCCCGTAGTGAAACCGTGAAAATTGCGGTCAGAGTCGCCATACAAACGCCAACCATAAGCCCTGTTCGCGCGGCTGTTTGTGCATCCAGCGTTGAGCCCTGACCCAGACGATAACCAACACGGATGGTTACCGCTGCGGCCAGCGACATTGGAAGAACGAACATCAACGAACTGAAGTTCAGTGCAATCTGGTGGCCTGCCACATCGATAATACCGAGTGGAGATACCAACAGCGCCACTACAGCAAACAGTGTCACTTCAAAGAACAACGCCAGCGCGATAGGTAGACCAAGCTGCACCAGCCGTTTCAATGCGGCAGGATCGGGTTTAGCGGTGCCTTTTTCGTTGCGGATATCGCGCATGGAACGGGCATGTTTAATATAAGAAACCATGGCGAGGAACATCACCCAATACACAGCCGCCGTCGCTACACCACAACCGACGCCACCGAGTTCAGGCATTCCGAAATGACCATAAATAAAGATATAGTTAACCGGAATGTTCACCAGCAGGCCAATAAAACCCATCACCATCCCAGGTTTGGTTTTTGCCAGACCTTCACACTGGTTACGCGCGACCTGGAAGAACAGATAGCCCGGAGCACCCCACAGCAGTGCACGCAGGTAACCTACCGCTTTATCGGCGAGTGCCGGATCGATATTTTGCATGGAGCGGATGATATAACCCGCATTCCACAGAACCACCATAATGAGCACTGAGACAAAGCCGGCTAGCCAGAAACCTTGTCGTACCTGATGCGCTATGCGCTCACGGCGACCAGAACCATTCAATTGCGCAATCACTGGCGTCAACGCAAGCAGCAGTCCGTGACCGAAAAGAATAGCCGGGAGCCAGATAGATGTACCAATGGCGACCGCCGCCATGTCGGTGGCGCTATAGCCGCCCGCCATGACAGTATCGACAAAACCCATCGCTGTTTGGGCGATTTGCGCGAGAATCACCGGGATTGCTAATGCTAATAACAGACGCGCTTCACTGATATACTTCTGCACGTGAACACCTTTTATATTGTTGTTATATGAGAGACTAAAAAGCCGCCTGAATGGGCAGCAAAAAGAAGAAGCAGGGGAAATTCAGTCTATTGTAGCGAGGATTTATTAATTCTCCAGTGAAAAAATAACCATTCAGCCCCCTTTACTGGTAAGGGTGTTTCCCACCTGCTATTGTGCTGAACAGAATGCCTTAACTGATTTCAGGAGTTGTAAGTATGTTTACGGGGATAGTGCAGGGCACTGCAAAACTGGTGTCGATTGACGAGAAACCAAATTTTCGTACTCATGTGGTTGAGTTACCTGACTATATGCTGGATGGTCTGGAGACCGGTGCGTCTGTGGCACACAACGGTTGTTGCCTGACCGTGACGGAAATCAACGGTAACCATATCAGTTTTGATCTGATGAAAGAGACGTTACGCATTACTAATCTTGGTGATTTACAGGTTGGGGATTGGGTAAACGTAGAGCGTGCGGCTAAATTCAGTGATGAAATTGGCGGACATTTAATGTCGGGTCATATTATGACCACCGCTGAAGTAGCGAAAATATTAACCTCTGAAAATAATCGCCAGATCTGGTTTAAAGTGCAGGATAGTCAGTTGATGAAATATATCCTGTACAAAGGATTTATCGGAATCGACGGTATTAGCCTGACCGTGGGCGAAGTAACGTCAACACGTTTCTGCGTACATTTAATTCCAGAAACGCTGGAACGTACCACTCTCGGTAAGAAAAAACTCGGAGCGCGCGTCAATATTGAAATCGATCCACAAACTCAGGCAGTGGTAGATACGGTAGAACGTGTGCTGGCGATGCGGGAAAAGGCGCAGAATCAATAACGGACTGAAATATGATATCGCCCCCAAACGGGGGCGATAGAATAACATTTAGCGTGCAACCCGAAGGCCGTTTTCAACCCCTCGAGAGAACACCACTTGCCAGAGCTGAATATCACGGGCGCGGAAAGCACCAGCGCAAGCATTCAGATAATAGGTAAACATCCGTTTAAAGCGTTCACTGTAATTATCCGCAATTTCCGGCCATGCGGCGAGGAATCGCTCATACCAGGCCATCAGCGTGGTATCGTAATCGGCGCCAAAGTTATGCCAGTCTTCCATCACAAAGTGTGGTTCGCTGGATTGAGCGATCTGGCGTACAGAGGGCAGACAACCGTTCGGGAAAATATATTTATTAATCCATGGATCAACATTCAGATCGGTTTTTTTCGAGCCGATAGTATGTAACAGGAAAATACCTTCCGGTTTCAGATTGCGATCCACCACCTCAAAATAGGTGTTGTAATTTTTCGGCCCGACGTGTTCGAACATTCCCACTGAAACAATGCGGTCAAATTGATCGTTCAGGTCACGGTAATCTTGCAGCAAAATGGTGACATCCAGACCTTCACAGCGATCCTGAGCCATTTTCTGCTGTTCAGCAGAAATGGTGACACCTACCACGCTTACGTCATAGTTAGACGCCATGTAGTGCGCCAGTCCGCCCCAACCGCAGCCAATATCCAGCACACGCATCCCTGGCTTCAACTGCAATTTTTCGCAGATCATTTTAAGCTTCGCTTGTTGGGCAGATTCCAGATTATCGGCATCTTTCCAGTAAGCGCAGGAATATTGCATGAAGGGATCAAGCATACGGCTGAACAGATCATTACCCAGATCGTAATGCTCTTTGCCAACTATCCAGGCACGTTTTTTACTCTGCAGATTGAAGAGACGAGCGCCAGCGATGCGCAGAGTGTCTTTGAAATGATGGGGGAGTTGGTTTTCGAGACCTGCGCGTAAGACTTTGCTAAAAAACATATCCAGTCGTTCACATTCCCACCAGCCATCCATATAACTTTCGCCTAACCCCAACGAACCTTCCTGTAGAACGCGTTTAAAAAAATCGGGGTTTTTAACACGAATATCCGCCGGGGCAGAACCGTTGATGGCTATACCGGCGCGGCTAAGTAATTCGTTGGCGATTCTGTACCAGTTGTCATCCGGTACGCTGACTTCTTCTATACACGATGAACTCATAGTTTCTCCATCACTGGTCGGTGATCAGAACCTTAAAACAGCGTAGACGCTTTTTGGGCTTTGTGAGAAATCTCGCAGAAAATCCGCGAGTCTATAATCCGACGTAGAACAGAGGGAAAGGAGGAACCCTTGCCGAAATGACCATCCATAGCAATCCGGGAACGCTCCTGTCCCCGTAAAAACATAATATTTATCGTAATCTTAACAACTGGAAATTAGTATAGGCCGCTAATTTCAATCATACAACAAAATTTTGTTAGCAGCCTAAGTATAAAGATGTCGATATAGATCAATGTGATTCGCTATGAGCGACTTCGGCATTGCCATGATTCTGGCAACCAGATTCTTCACAACGTTGCATCATGTAACCCAGAGAAGCCAGTACCACGGTCGATAACATCACGCAGGTGGTGGTGAGCAGTGGTGTGCTAACGCTGATGAGCCAGGAAACCACAAGGCTTGCGAGGAAGCACAGTCCCAGTTGCAGTGTGTTCTGCAATGCTGCGGCGCGGCCGGTCGCATGTGGGAAGGGGCGCAGCGCCTGCGCGACAACAATCGGGTAGATTGCGCCGTTGGCAATAGCCATCACACAGAATGGGATCAGAATTTCGACCAGCGAAACATGGCTAATGAAGCCAGCAGCCCAGGTCGCCACGACGCTGACAGCAAACAGCGCCAGCAGCCACGGTAATAATTGTTTGCCTTGCCATTTCTGCAATGCTGCGCGACAGCCATAACCACCAATCAGAAACGCGATGGTTTGTGGTACATAACTTAAACCAATGACTGCCGGGCTGTAGCCCATCTCGCTAAGGATGAACGGTGAACCGGTCAGCCAGGCAAAGAAACTGGCTGAACAGGCCGCATAAATCAGCACGTTGCCGCGATAGGTTTTTGAACGCAGCAGATCGGTAAAGGTCAGTCCATCCTGACTGTCGTTACGTGCTTTAGTCGTAGGTTTAAGCCAGAAAATGGGCAGAATAAGCACCACGGTAATGGCAAATAAGGTCGCGAAAATCGCCTGCCAGGAAAAATGAACCAGCAGCCAGCTACCTAAAAGAGGAGCAAGGGCAGGAGAGAGTCCCACTAATGGCATGATAGTGGCGAAAATACGATTCACTTTTTGTGAAGGATAGTAATCCGTCACCAACGCCTGCCAGATAACTGCGGCGGCACAGACACCAACCGCTTGCACAAACCGTAATACCAGCAGAGTGATGGCGTTATCCACCCATAACATCCCCAGACTACCTAACGCAAAAATTGTCAGGCCGATTAATAACACCGGTTTACGACCATAACGGTCGGAGAGCGGCCCCCACAGAAGTTGGGCTGCGGCAAAACCGGCAAGGAACAGACTAAGGCTGGCACTGACAGCAGACGCAGGCGTTTGCAAATCGGCCTGAATGGCGGCGAAAGCGGGCAGATACATATCGGTTGCCAGAAAACCGAGTACGCTCAAACCCGCCAGCCAGACTAAAAATCTTTTCCCAGGTTGCATGTATATTCTCTAAATTTCTCAATTAAACACCGTCGCAAAGTGTAGGGAGTGAAATTCCTGTTGTGAAACGGTAATATTTGATGGCTGGTTTCAAAAATTTTGCAGGCAAACTATGTGGTCTGAGTATTCTCTCGAAGTGGTTGATGCGGTAGCGCGTAATGGCAGTTTTAGTGCTGCGGCTCAGGAGTTGCATCGTGTTCCTTCTGCGGTCAGCTATACCGTGCGTCAGCTGGAAGAGTGGCTGGCGGTGCCGCTTTTTGAACGGCGTCATCGTGATGTGGAACTGACCGCTGCCGGGGCGTGGTTTCTCAAAGAAGGGCGCTCTGTTGTCAAAAAAATGCAGATCACGCGCCAGCAATGTCAGCAGATTGCGAACGGCTGGCGTGGTCAGTTAGCCATTGCGGTGGATAATATCGTCAGGCCAGAACGTACACGGCAGATGATCGTTGATTTCTATCGTCATTTTGATGACGTTGAACTTCTGGTATTTCAAGAAGTATTCAACGGTGTCTGGGATGCGCTTTCTGACGGGCGCGTGGAACTGGCGATTGGCGCGACACGAGCGATTCCGGTGGGCGGTCGTTATGCCTTCCGTGATATGGGGATGCTGAGCTGGAGCTGTGTTGTTGCCCGCCATCATCCGCTTGTGTCAATGAATGGACCATTCAGCGATGATACATTGCGCAACTGGCCGTCACTGGTGCGCGAAGACACCTCACGGACGCTACCCAAACGTATTACCTGGCTACTGGATAACCAAAAGCGCCTGGTTGTACCGGACTGGGAATCATCGGCAACGTGTATTTCGGCCGGGTTATGCATCGGTATGGTGCCGACACATTTCGCCAAACCGTGGCTTAATGAGGGGAAGTGGGTAGCACTAGAACTGGAAAATCCATTCCCTGATTCAGCATGTTGTCTGACCTGGCAGCAGAATGATATGTCGCCTGCTTTAACCTGGTTGCTTGAGTATCTCGGCGATAGTGAGACGCTGAATAAGGAGTGGCTGCGGGAGCCTGAAGAGACTCCCGCAACGGATGATTAACGACGATAGTCGCGGAACGGGCCATCAGCCACGGAGCGACGTTCAATCAACCGTGGATGAACTTCAATTGACTGCGGTTCTTCGCGTTTGTTGACGATACGATCCAACAGCATATTGAACGCCGTTTCACCCAGCGAATCTTTTGGCTGATGGATAGTGGTCAGTGCCGGGGTAAAGTAGCGAGCATTGCGCACGTTATCATAACCGATCAGCGAAACATCCTGCGGGACGCGCAGACCCATTTCATCAGCGGCACAGAGCGCGCCCATCGCCATAATATCGCCGCCACAGAAGACTGCGGTAGGTCTGTGCGGTTGCGACAGGATTTGCTGCATGGCGCGATAACCTGATTCAGGCTCAAAGTCACCTTGCACAATCCAGTTTTCCGGCACCTTGATCATGGCTTCTTCCATCGCTTTCATAAAGCCCGCCAGACGGCCTGCACCGGTGTTACGCTCCAGAGGACCCGGAATAACACCGATTTCGCGGTGACCGCGTTCAATCAAATAGCGCCCGGCCATGTAACCGCCTTCAAAAGCGTTATCGATAACCGCATCGGTAAAGTCTGCTTTTGCTTCACCCCAGTCCATCACCACCATCGGGATATGGCGATACTCTTCCAGCATCGCCAGCAACGGTTCCGGATACTCAGAACACATCACCAGCAGGCCATCGACGCGTTTTTGCGCCATCATCGACAGATAAGCCCGCTGTTTCTCAAGATTGTTCCACGCATTGCCCAGAATCAGCGTGTAGCCTTTCTGGAAGCAATTTTTTTCTACCGCTTCAATGATCTCGGCGAAATAGGCCGCTTCGCTGCTGGTCGCCAGCAAACCGATAGACTTGGTGTGGTTGACCTTCAGGCTGCGCGCCACCGCGCTAGGGGAGTAGTGTAATTCTTTGATCGCCGCCCACACGGCATTGCGCGTTTCTTCAGCGACAAAACGTGTTTTGTTGATTACGTGTGACACAGTTGTAGTGGAAACGTTTGCTCGCTTCGCTACATCTTTTATTGTTGCCATTCCATTTCACTCCAGACCCTAACTTCAGCTCCTGCAAAATCGCAAGGTAAACGTTTGCCTTTACACACCTTACGCACAACAAAAGTGTTGCGGTACGCCGGGAAAATGACACAGAGCGTCAGGAAGGGGTCAATGGCCAGTACGCAAATAATGTAAGCGTGGAATTTTGGCCGATCTTGATGAAAAGGGGAAGTAGTAAAAACACTTATCATTATAAATGGCGGGAGATTTTTTCATCACAGTATGTAAAAATGCGTAATATCACTTTTTGTGGGGTAATAAAAAGGAGAAAACTTGATGAGCACCGACCTTAAATTTTCACTGGTAACAACCATTATCGTTCTTGGTTTGATCGTGGCCGTGGGTTTGACTGCCGCGCTGCACTGATTTCCCCTCGAGGGAGCGCGTTCTCCCTCACATCTCCTTCCTCTTTGTTAGCAAATTGGCAAAAGTGTTTTCTCTTTTTGTTATTTTCATTCTTTTGTGATTGATGTCATGCTTTCGCCACTTTGATGAACATCGCGTGATGACGCGAAGAGGTGGAGATTAGGCATGAAAATTAACTATCCGTTGCTGGCGCTGGCAATTGGCGCGTTTGGTATCGGGACAACGGAATTCTCGCCAATGGGCTTGTTGCCCGTTATTGCGCGTGGTGTGGATGTCTCGATTCCAGTTGCCGGAATGTTAATCAGCGCCTATGCGGTTGGCGTGATGGTTGGCGCGCCATTGATGACGCTTCTGCTTTCTCATCGTGCCCGCCGCAGTGCGCTGATTTTCCTGATGGCGATTTTCACCCTCGGTAACGTACTTTCTGCCATCGCACCGGATTATATGACGCTGATGCTTTCACGCATTTTAACCAGTCTGAATCACGGGGCGTTTTTTGGCCTGGGGTCTGTCGTGGCAGCAAGCGTGGTGCCAAAACATAAACAGGCCAGCGCAGTTGCCACTATGTTTATGGGCTTAACCCTGGCGAATATCGGTGGCGTTCCGGCGGCAACCTGGCTTGGGGAAACTATTGGCTGGCGTATGTCATTTCTGGCAACGGCGGGGCTGGGTGTGATTTCAATGGTGAGCCTGTTCTTCTCGTTACCAAAAGGTGGCGCAGGAGCGCGGCCTGAAGTGAAAAAAGAGCTGGCGGTACTGATGCGTCCGCAGGTGCTGTCTGCATTGCTGACGACGGTGCTGGGCGCTGGTGCAATGTTCACCCTCTACACCTATATTTCTCCGGTACTGCAAAGTATCACTCACGCAACGCCGGTGTTCGTGACGGCAATGCTGGTGCTGATTGGCGTTGGGTTCTCTATCGGTAACTATCTCGGCGGTAAACTGGCAGATCGTTCGGTCAATGGTACGCTGAAAGGCTTTTTGCTGCTGTTGATGGTGATTATGCTGGCGATCCCGTTCCTGGCACGAAATGAGTTTGGCGCGGCAATCAGCATGGTGGTGTGGGGCGCGGCAACCTTTGCGGTCGTACCGCCGTTGCAGATGCGTGTGATGCGTGTCGCCAGCGAAGCTCCGGGTTTGTCTTCATCAGTAAATATTGGTGCCTTTAACCTTGGAAATGCGCTGGGTGCCGCAGCCGGTGGTGCAGTGATTTCCGGTGGTCTGGGATACAGTTTTGTGCCGGTGATGGGGGCGATTGTCGCGGGACTGGCATTGTTGCTGGTGTTTATGTCAGCCAGAAAACAACCTGAAGCAGTTTGCGTTGCCAACAGCTAATAAAACAAAAACGCAGAAGGCTAACCTTCTGCGTTACAGTTTGCAGGCAAAGTGCGATTTATCTTGCCGGATGTGGTGTTAACGCCTCATCCACGTAGGCCTGATAAGCGTAGCGCATCAGGCAATGCTGCATTTGCCATCAGTGATTATGCGGCGAGATTTTTCGCTACGAATTCCCAGTTTACCAGCGCCCAGAAGTGCTCCAGATAACCCGGACGTGCATTGCGATAGTCGATGTAATAAGCGTGTTCCCAGACATCAACGGTCAGCAGTGGAGTTGCATCGGTGGTCAGCGGAGTACCCGCGTTAGAGGTGGAAACGATAGCCAGTTTGCCATCGCTGTTTTTCACCAGCCAGGTCCAGCCAGAACCAAAGTTTTTGATCGCAGCATCAGTAAACTGAGCTTTGAAATCAGCAAAGCTGCCAAAAGAAGCGGCGATAGCTTCAGCCAGTTCACCAGTAGGTTCGCCACCCGCGTTCGGCGCCAGGCAGTTCCAGTAGAAAGTGTGGTTCCAGACCTGAGCGGCGTTATTGAATACACCACCTTCAGAGCTGCGAATAATCTCTTCCAGTGATTTACCTTCAAACGCAGTACCTTTGATCAGGTTGTTCAGGTTAGTGACATAAGTCTGATGATGTTTGCCGTAGTGATACTCGATAGTTTCCGCAGAAATGTGCGGTGCCAGAGCATCTTTAGCATATGGTAGTGCAGGTAATTCAAATGACATTGCTACTCTCCTTTATTATTAATTGGCATACGTACAATAGCCTTATTGTGCGTATGGATAGGGTAGCAAATTAAAAGGTGATACAAAAGATGAACTTACCCTGTTGCCGTAACAACAGGGTAAAGTTTTAGCGAAGTGTTTTTGGGGTCATCACCCGACGAGCACCAACATAGTGGCGTTGCCAGTAATCTTCACTTAACGAAGTGATTTTAATTTCCTGACCACTGCGTGGTGACTGAATAAATTTGCCGTTGCCGACATACACGCCAACGTGATCGGCGGTTCCGCGCCCCTGAGTGCGGAAGAAAACCAGGTCGCCGTTTTTCAGTTCGCTGCGATCGATCGGCGCGGCATCACGCAAGTGATACATTTCGTTAGCCGTACGTGGAATACGGATCTTCACCAGATCTTTATACGCATAATAAACCAGCCCGCTGCAATCAAAACCGGTACGCGGTGAGCTGCCGCCCCAGCGATATGGTTTGCCAATTTGCTGCATCAGCTTATTCATAGCCACTTTTGTGGCTTTCTGTACTTTGGCTTTATGCGCGTCGGCGATGGTTCCCTGTGTGGCATTTTTGACTTTCACGCAACGCGACTTATAGCCTTTACGTTTGGTGCACTTTTCCGTAAAGCTGGCTGACGCCGTTTTATTGACGGCTTGTTTGCTGCGAGTTTTGGCGTTTTTAGAAGCAGTAATGGAGGATTTTTTAACGGAAGAAGCAGTTTTATTTTTAGTAGTACTTTTACTGGCGGCTTTTTTCGCTGTTTTCTGGCTGGCTTTATTGGCCTTTTTGGTGGTTGCCGTGCTTTTCTTTTTATCTGCTTTTTTGGTGATATGAGTGGTAGCAGAACTCTCCCTGGCTTGCTTTGAAGCATGTGCCATAGGCGTAAAAGGCAGGGTAGTAAAAAGTAAAGCACAGAGCGTGATCGAAATACGGTTTATCCGCGCCACTGAGCGTCCCTCTGTTAAGGCAGGTCTATCATGCCTGCGTCTGATTTACAAAACTTGATGATTCTAATGCATAGAAGAAGAGAAAGTTAATAGCTTTTATTGTTAAAAAATACGTTTCGTTGGCGAGCGCAAAAAAATGCAGCAGGCAAAGCTAAAAATGGTTATAAAAACACCACGTTGTTGCGTGCCAGAGAAGAAAAGAATATTTGAAATGCAACATTTAGAGCAAAGGGATAAAATAGCAAAAGCGTGATGAAAATGTTATTTTCCGTTGCCGCACTGACCCGCTACAATGTCAGATTACTGCCGTAAAGAAGTTTGAGGAAGCAAGACAATGAGCACCACTATCGAAAAAATCCAACGCCAGATTGCTGAAAACCCGATCCTGCTGTACATGAAAGGTTCACCGAAACTGCCGAGCTGCGGTTTCTCTGCCCAGGCAGTCCAGGCGCTTGCCGCATGTGGCGAACGTTTTGCCTATGTTGATATCCTGCAGAATCCGGACATTCGTGCGGAACTGCCGAAATACGCTAACTGGCCGACTTTCCCGCAACTGTGGGTTGACGGCGAACTGGTAGGCGGCTGTGATATCGTGATCGAAATGTATCAGCGCGGCGAACTGCAGCAGCTGATCAAAGAAACTGCCGCAAAATACAAGTCTGAAGAGCCGGACGCGGAGTAATCCGTCCTGCAATACTGACGGATGCAAACAAGCATCCGTCAGTCCTTTTCTATCCCCAATCCAGCCCTTGTGGTGAACTTGAAAATCCCGCATCACGCAGCAGCGTAAACATCGGCGTTTGCCGGACGGGTTGATCATTTACTTCTGTCAGCGTAAAGCGCAGCCGTGGTTCGCGACGCAGCGCGGTGGTCAGCGCCTGTAAAACCTCTGGCGCGAGTAATTCCTCTTTTTCCTGCCAGACCAGCATTTTTTTGCCACCTTGCGCCAGATAGAGCAACAATTTGCCGCCGGAAATGACCACCAGCGCACCTGCCCGACGCGTTGGCACCAGCGTTGCCGGATGTGCAGGCCAGGGCAGGATATTTCCCCACACATTAGCCGGATCGTTGGCAGAGAGCGCCACTGGCGTGAATTGCTGCGGTTGGCTGGCGGCGGCGAGATCGCGCAATCGGTCAATAGTCAGGCGATCAGCAAATTGCGCACCGCCCAGACCTTCAACAAAACGACCACGCATAATTCGCCCCGAATCTTCCATGCTGCGACAAAGCGTTTGCATTGATGGAAACCCGCCAGGGATATTCTCGGCTATCACCGCCTGGCGACTGACGATGCCGTAGCGGTCGAGCATATTCTCCGCCAGCGCCAGCATCCTTTCAGTATCGTTCAGTGGCTCCACCTGTAATAACGACCAGCGCCCAGCCAGCTTCGGCGTGTTGTAAGATACCAGCGGCGAGATGGGCAACGTATAGGCAGGACGTCCACGCCGAGCCCGGTGGCTGCGGCGAGCTGAGGCGCGCGCGCTGGTACTGCTGCGGGCGAGGGCGCGTAACGGTGCCCAAATATCGCTGGTAATGACGCCTTGCCAGACCAGCTCCCATAACGCTTCTTGCAGGGGCGACGCATCTACCGGTTGACCGATTTTCTCGCCTACCCGTTGACCGATTTGTTGCGCAAACCAGGCACCACCATCAGCCAGAACCGCGATAATTGCTTGCTGAATCGCTGAACGTTTCGCGTGATCATTTTCTACTGGTGTTAACGATTCTGCGGCATACTCCTGCAAATGCAGAGCCACCAGACCGTCATCATCCCCCAGTCTTTTTTGCCCCGACCAGATAACTTCGCCGGTTGCCAGCAGTTCATCAAGCATTTCTGGCGAATAGTCGCGCACGCGGGCTGGCAGGATCTGGCTTTCCCAGAGTGAGGCGGGTAAACCAACACCGGCAAGTTGTTCGATAACCCGCATGACGCCATCCACACCCTCATAAACGCCTGTAGACGTTGTGGCAAAGAGCGCCGGGCTGCCATCGGTGGCGGGTAACACGCCCTGACGTTCCAGCAGCAATCGCGCATAGACTGTAGACGGAACTGGACGCGTCGCTTCTCTGGCAGCCTGCAGCGAGCGTAAGCGCAGACGACGGAAAACTTCGTCACTCACCCAGACGTCTTGTTGCAGATTCATCATCAACCCTTGCTCGCGCAGTTGCTGAAGTTGCTCTTCGACAATGGCAATACCGAGGCCAAAATCACGGGCAAGTTGTTCAGCCGTGACCAGGGCATGAGTCCGCAGATAGCGTAGAAAGAGATCGCGAAGCGGGGAATTTACGCGGTGCAGGTAGATTTCCGGTAGTGAGTGTGGCAGCTGTACACCGAGGGCGTCCCGTAGCCTGGCGGCGTCATCCATGCAGGCCAGGTGCTTCTGACCTGCAATCATTGCCAGGAAGATTCGTTTTTCCGCGAGAAGATTTTCCACATACGTCTCAATCTCTTCACCGCTGCCTGTATGCCGTTGTACCAGATCTTCAAACGTCATTGGCCCCAGTTCGCGTAGCAGGTCAAACAAACCTTCTTCACCTTTCGCTTTTCTGCCAGCCGCTAGTCGCTGTAACTCTTCTTCCACCTGGCGAATGACCTGCGGGTCGAGTAATTCACCCGGATCGACCTGACCGAGTAGATTGCGCAACAGCTCGCTGTCCAGCGACAGTACGGACGCCCGGCGCTCTGCCAGCGGGGCGTCGCTCTGGTACATAAACTCTGCGACATAGCCGAACAATAAACTGGCGGCGAAAGGCGAGGGCGTAGCGGTCGTTACATCGGAGATTTGTATTTCGCCACCGTTCAGGCGACGCATCAAACGTTCCAGCGCGGGAAGATCATAAACATCTTGCAGGCATTCGCGCAGGGTTTCGAGAATGACTGGAAAATCAGGATAACCCTGGGCGATTTCCAGCAACTGGCTGGCCCGTAGTCGTTGTTGCCACAGTGGCGTGCGACGCCCCGGCGTGCGACCAGGCATCAGCAATGCCCGCGCGGCGCATTCACGAAAACGGGCAGCAAAAAGCGCCGAGCTGCCCACCGCTTCACGGACAATTTGCAGCAACTTTTCCGGCTCAAACAAGAAAATGGCAGCATCAGGCAATTTGCCATCGGTGTCAGGAATGCGCGCAACAATACCGTCATCACTGGCAACGACTGAGGCGTCTGCGCCCCATAGCGCATGTATTCGCCCGGCAATCGCCAGCGCCCAGGGTTCATGCACGCGTCTTCCATAGGGAGAGTGCAAAATAATACGCCAGTCGCCAATTTCATCACGGCAGCGTTCGAGAACCAGGTGACGGCTTCCGGGGACAACGCCCGTTGCGTTTCGCTGCTCGTCAATCAGCCCCTTAATATTGGCGAGAGTATTTTCTTCCGCCAGCCACGGAGGGATATTCGCGGAAAAGAACGCGCCATCCGCCAGCAAATGGAGAAAATCGCCGATCATCTCGCCTAATTCAGCGGGACGTCCGCTACCTTCACCGCGCCAGAAGGGAAGTCTGGCGGAGCGTCCGGGCGCAGGCGTCACAATCACCTGATCGCGGGTGATTTGCTGGATCCGCCAGGAGGTAGCCCCGAGGGTGATAATGTCATTCACCCGCGATTCATACACCATCTCTTCATCCAGTTCTCCTACCCGACGAGATCCTGCCTGTTCTTCACCTGCCGGCAATAACACGCTGTACATGCCACGATCCGGAATGGTGCCACCGCTGGTCACCGCCAAAAGTTGGGCGCCAGGACGCGCAGTTAATATTCCACTTTCCCGATTCCAGATAAGTTTTGGGCGAAAAGTGGAAAAATCACCAGAAGGATAGCGCCCGGAAAGCATATCCAGCGTGGCGTCAAAAACGCGCCTCGGCAGATCTTTCCACGGTGCGGCACGGCGCACGCGGGCGTACCACTCATCAACCTGTAAGGCGTCCATCGCCGCAGCGGCAACAGTTTGCTGCGCCAGAACGTCGAGTGGATTATGCGGTGGTGTCAGGCTTTCCAGCTTGCCAGCGAACATACACTCCACAATAACTGCGGAATCGACTAAGTCACGCCGGGTACGGGGGAAAAAAAGTCCTTTAGAGATGCCTCCAACCTGGTGTCCGGCGCGCCCAATGCGTTGTAACCCGCTGGCGACAGAGAGCGGCGTCGCCACCTGAATCACCAGATCCACCGCGCCCATATCAATCCCCAGTTCGAGACTGGAGGTTGCGACCACGCAGCGTAATTCACCCGATTTCAGCGCCTGTTCGGTGATTGCTCGTTGTTCTTTAGAGACGGAGCCGTGGTGTGAGCGGGCAATATAAACGTCGCTACTTTGTACACGGTTAGAGGTTGCGCCGGAGGTCGACTCGAAATGGGCCACATCAACGGCGATAGACGGGGAACGCTGTATGCGTGCGGCGTAAAGCTCATTTAATCGTGCCGTCAGTTTTTCCGCCAGCCCGCGTGAATTAGTAAAGACAATGGTCGAACGATGGCGCAACACTTCATCAAGGATACCCGTTTCAATATATGGCCAGATGGAGCCTTCCCGGCCGGCATGGCTGTTTTCGCTGGTGCCGCTGGCGACCGATGAGACATCATCCATATTGGCGACAGGAACGACAATACGGATCTGCGGATGGCGCATTGCGGGCGGGTTGACTACCGTAACCGGGCGATCGCCACCCAGAAATTCCGCCACATCGCTGACCGAGCGCACGGTGGCGGAAAGACCAATTCGTTGTGCAGAGGTGTTTAGCAACGCATCGAGTCGCTCCAGGCTCAGTGCCAGATGTGCGCCGCGTTTGCTGCCTGCCACGGCATGGACTTCATCAATAATCACCGTTTCGACGCCGCGCAGCGTCTCTCGCGCGCGGGAGGTCAGCATCAGGTAGAGTGATTCGGGCGTGGTGATCAGAATATCCGGCGGATTACGGGTCAGTTTGCTGCGTTCCTGTGCGGGCGTATCGCCAGTGCGGATACCCACACGAATGTTGACTTCCGTTTCGCCACGCCGCCGCCGCTCATTCGCAATGCCCTGTAACGGGATCTGTAAATTGCGCTGAACGTCGGTGCCTAAGGCTTTAATCGGTGAAATATAGAGGATGCGCGAGGTTTTACGCTTATGCGCTTCGCTCGCATGTTCCCCGCCTTCGCGGAAGAGTTGATCGAGGGCGTAGAGAAAAGCTGCCAGCGTTTTCCCGGAACCGGTCGGTGCAATCACCAGCGCATGTTCACCGCGTGCCGTCACGCTCCAGGTTTGTGACTGGACAGCGGTCGGCTGTTTAAAGGCGCGGAAAAACCAGTCGCGGGTCGCCGGTGAAAAAACGTCCGGCAGCGGCGATGAAGGATTTGGGTTATCTGCCATTAACGCTATTCCCCGTGAATATCATGCATGATGCGTGGAATAGCCTCACTATAGATGCCTGATTCATTGCATGTCATCAGGCATCGACTCGATTACACCTTTTCGGCAGCAGGCAGCGGCCAGCCTCCCAGACGTTTCCAGCGGTTGACGATTTCACAAAACAGCACGGCGGTGCGTTCGGTATCGTACAGCGCGGAGTGCGCCTGAGTGCTATCAAACTCCATGCCAGCGGTCTGGCAGGCTTTTGATAATACGGTTTGTCCGAGCGCCAGCCCGGCCAGTGCAGCAGTGTCAAAAGTGGCGAAAGGGTGGAACGGGTTACGTTTCAGTGAGGCGCGTTCTGCGGCGGCCATCATAAAGCTGTGGTCGAAATTGGCGTTGTGCGCCACCATAATGGCACGGTTACAGCCGCTCGCTTTGATGCCTTTACGGACAACTTTGAAAATCTCATGCAGCGCCTCGTATTCGCTGACCGCGCCACGATCGGGATCGTTCGGGTCAATGCCGTTGAAGGCGAGGGCTTCTGGTTGCAAATTAGCGCCGACAAACGGCTCGACGTGGAAATGTAATGTGGTGTCCGGCATCAGCCAGCCTTGTTCATCCATTTTCAGGGTGATGGCGGCAATCTCAAGCAGCGCATCGGTTTTGGCGTTAAATCCGGCTGTTTCAACATCGATCACAACAGGATAAAAACCACGAAAACGGTCGCACAGACCGGTAAGTTGAGCGTTATCGGACATCTGATTCTCTTAATACGGAAAAATTGCAGCGCGCATTATGACAAATATTACCCGCTGATGCAGTAAAGATGCGGGCGTGATGAGTGCACGCCCGGCAGGAGATTAGTTGCCCAGACCGCGACCGGCGTCTTTCTCTTCGATCAATTCAATTTTATAACCGTCCGGATCTTCCACAAATGCGATAACCGTAGTGCCACCTTTTACCGGGCCGGCTTCACGGGTCACGTTGCCGCCGTTCTGACGGATTTTTTCGCACGCTTCAGCGGCGTTATCAACGCTAAGGGCGATATGACCATAAGCGGTGCCGAGTTCGTATTTATCCACGCCCCAGTTGTAGGTCAGTTCAATCACCGCTTCTTCGGTTTCCGGGCCGTAGCCAACAAACGCCAGTGAGTATTTGTATTCCGGGTTTTCGCTGGTACGCAGCAGTTTCATGCCCAGCACGTTGGTATAAAAATCGATGGAGCGTTGCAGATCGCCAACGCGCAGCATGGTGTGAAGAAGACGCATTTTTATATCCTCAAAATGGCTAACAGATTCAAAATGTTGTTTTAGTATAGCGGCGGGTTTGCGCCGCTCGCAATGTTGGATTACAGCGTAGGGTAATCGGTATAGCCTTCCGCGCCGCCACCGTAGAAACTTTCGGCACGCTGTGGGTTAAGCTCAGCTTTGCGCTGCAAGCGGGCGACCAGATCCGGGTTTGCAATCCAGTCACGACCAAATGCCACCGCATCAATTAACCCTTTGCCGATCAGCGTTTCTGCTTTTTCTACCGTATATGCACCAGCCCCGATAATTGGACCGTGGAAACGGGCGCGTACTTTTTCGCGGAAAGCCTCGGTATATGGTTTGCCGCCTGCCCAGTCTGGTTCTGACATATGCAGATAAGCAATGCCGCGTTTGCCCAGTTGTTCAATCAGATACAGCGCATCGGCTTCTTCATTCGGGCCGTTATCGGTATTCTGGAAAGTACCGATTGGCGAAACGCGAATGCCAATGCGATCGGCACCCCATTCTTTTATTCCGGCATCAACGACTTCCAGTACCAGGCGTGCGCGATTTTCCACGCTACCGCCGTACTGATCGGTACGATGGTTTGAAGAAGGCGACAGGAACTGATGCAGTAAATACCCGTGAGCGGAGTGAAGCTCCACCAGATCAAAACCGGCTTCACGGGCGTTAGCGATGGCCTGGCGGAAATCATTGACGATACCCGGAATCTCTTCCAGTTCAAGCGCACGCGGCATAGATGTCTCGACACGGATCGCCTGACCATTTTCATCGCGCAGAGAAGTACGGGTTCCCGCACTAAGTGCCGAAGGTGCTACCGGAGCCTGGCCGCCAGGTTGCAGGCTGGCGTGAGAAATGCGCCCCGTATGCCAAAGCTGTACGGCGATATGACCATTTTCAGCATGAACACCAGCGGTGATTTTTTTCCATGCTGCGATTTGCTCTGGGCTATGAATGCCAGGTGCGCCCGCATACCCTTTTGCCTGAGCGGAAACTTGAGTGGCTTCGCTAATAATCAAACCGGCACTGGCACGTTGGCGATAGTATTCCACCATCAACGGGGTAGGGATGTCACCCGGTTCAATGCTGCGCAGACGCGTCAGAGGGGCCATAAAAATACGGTTTGCCACCGTGATCGCGCCCACTTTTAGTGGAGAATACAGTTTTTCAGATGACATAAAGGCTCCCGGTCGTCTGATGATGAAAAAATGCCTGCTAAACGGCAGGCGTCGCAATAATGGTTTTTACATGTGTCAGCGCGTTTTCCAGTGGCCCGGAACTGCGCGAAATTTTGGCCTGCAGATTTGCGCCCAGCCACAGCGCGTAAAGTACTTGCGCCTGTTGCAGCGGTTTGCCACAAAAGGTTAAACAGTGGCTGGCACGGCCATTTTCCAGTGCCTGGGCGAGCAGGACGATTACCTGGCGTGCACCTTTATCCATTGCGTTACGCATATCTTCTGACAGGTCACACACTTCGGCAGAGAGCTTTACTGTCAGGCATCCGCTGATAGTTCCATGCTGGCAAAACTGATTAAGCGTCTGCTGGTAATAAGCCAGAATGCGGTCGCGGTAGTTACCTTCACCGGAATGCAGTAACTCCGTCAGTCGCAGGTGATATGCCGCGTAATGACGCTCAAGCATGGCAACGCCAAACGCTTCTTTAGAGCGAAAGTAGTGATAGAACGACCCTTTCGGCACTTCAGCGGTTTTTAGTAATTCGCTTAGCCCCATCCCGGTGAATCCACGTTGCAGGCAAAGTTGCTCACCCGTAGCCAGGAGGTGTTCGCGAGTATCATGTTCGGTGTGTTTGTTCATGCGTTCGAGTGTAGTAGACCAGTCGGTCTAGTGCAAGCAAAGTTGCTACTTTGGGCATTAACAGCTTCAATAGTGGTAATAATCTCATCTCAGGAGGGCGAAATGGCGGAGCAATTAGAGTTCTTTCCCGTCCAGAGCCCGTGCCGGGGAATTTGCCAGTCTGATGAACGCGGATTTTGTCGCGGCTGTTTTCGTAGCCGGGATGAGCGTTTTAACTGGAATAAAATGAGTGATGGCGAAAAACAAGAGGTGCTGCGCCTTTGTCGGCAACGACTTATGCGTAAATTACGTGCAAATAAGCCAGCGTCATCAGACGAACCGGAGCAACCATCACTCTTTTGAGCATAATCTTGCGTATACTCCTCTCATATCTGATAAGAGGAAGCGATTATGGTTCAGCGTATTACTATTGCGCCGCAAGGCCCGGAGTTTTCACGTTTCGTGATGGGCTACTGGCGACTGATGGACTGGAATATGTCCGCTCGCCAGTTAGTCAGTTTTATTGAAGAGCATCTGGATCTCGGCGTGACTACCGTGGACCACGCTGATATTTATGGCGGTTATCAGTGCGAAGCGGCGTTTGGCGAGGCGTTGAAACTGGCGCCTCATTTGCGTGAACGAATGGAAATTGTCAGCAAATGCGGTATCGCGACGACCGCGCGTGAAGAAAACGTCATTGGTCATTACATCACTGACCGCGATCACATCATTAAGAGCGCCGAACAGTCGCTAATTAATCTTGCAACCGATCATCTGGATCTGCTGTTAATCCATCGCCCCGACCCGCTCATGGATGCCGATGAAGTGGCAGATGCGTTTAAACATCTGCATCAGAGCGGAAAAGTACGCCATTTTGGCGTATCCAACTTCACGCCTGCGCAATTTGCGCTGTTGCAATCGCGTCTGCCGTTTACCCTTGCCACTAATCAGGTGGAAATATCCCCGGTGCATCAGCCGTTACTGCTGGATGGCACGCTTGATCAACTGCAACAACTGCGTATTCGCCCGATGGCCTGGTCTTGTCTTGGCGGTGGTCGTCTGTTTAATGATGATTATTTCAGGCCGCTACGTGATGAACTTGCTGTGGTGGCGGAAGAATTAAACGCGGGCTCTATCGAGCAGGTGGTTTATGCCTGGATATTGCGTCTGCCATCGCAGCCGCTGCCGATTATCGGCTCCGGTAAAATTGAGCGTGTGCGGGCTGCTGTCGAAGCGGAAGCATTGAAAATGACCCGCCAACAATGGTTCCGTATCCGTAAAGCGGCACTGGGTTACGACGTACCGTAAACACTTTTAGGAATAGCCGCCGTTCAAATATGTGTCACTGGTTTACACTTAACGGGTATGCACATTGAACGGAGGTCCTATGAAACGTTTTAGTCTGGCCATTCTGGCGCTGGTTGTTGCAACCGGCGCACAAGCTGCCAGTGAAAAAGTCGAGATGAACCTCGTCACGTCGCAAGGGGTTGGGCAGTCAATCGGTAGTGTAACGATTACTGAAACCGATAAAGGTCTGGAGTTTTCACCCGATCTGAAAGCATTACCACCCGGTGAGCATGGCTTCCATATTCATGCCAAAGGAAGCTGCCAGCCAGCAACGAAAGATGGCAAAGCCAGCGCCGCAGAATCCGCAGGCGGGCATCTTGATCCACAAAATACCGGTAAACATGAAGGTCCAGAAGGTGCAGGACACTTAGGCGATCTGCCTGCACTGGTGGTTAACAATGACGGTAAAGCAACCGATGCCGTCATTGCGCCTCGTCTGAAATCACTTGATGAAATCAAAGATAAGGCGCTGATGATCCACGTTGGCGGCGATAATATGTCCGATCAACCAAAACCGCTGGGCGGTGGCGGTGAACGCTATGCCTGTGGTGTTATTAAGTAATTAAGAGGTCAGCGTACCTTGCGGCGGCGCTTGCTCAAGTTGCGAAAGCGAGCAGTACAGACGCCAGACAATCGCCGCCAGCTCACGGGCAGCGGGTTGATGATGGTGGGCAAGGCTATCGCATATCCGCTGTAATTCTTCAAGTGTGGCCGCCAGTGATTTTTGCTGAACGCCACGCTCACTCATTACTCCCCGCAACAGCAAAATACAGTTATCCCGCACTCGCGATAACGGATCGGAACGCGACTCCCAGTCCCGCAATTGCCAGACAACATGTGAACAGTTCAGCAGCACCACGCCCCAGCGTAATAACCAACGGCGAGCCAGTGCATCCTGGCTGTTGCTCAACTGACTAACGTGGTGATAAGTAAGCGATTCAAATTCGCTTTCACTCAGGGTTGGATGGCGGCTTAGTTGGTCGACAAAATCCCGGCGCAGCGCGCGAATATGTCGGCGGCTTTTACGGGCATCCGATCCTGGTCGCAGAATGGCGAACGCTAACCACGCCAGCGCCACGCCAACAATTTTCGCCAGATTATCGTTAAGAAAGTCAGCAAAATCATACACCGGTGGATTAGTGACAGCGATGAACGAACCCATAAATACAATCAGTTGTCCCCACAGCGCGGCAAATTTGGGCATCTGTAATTTGAGAAGTTGCATCGTTGCCAGTAGCGGGAAGAGAAACAGCAAAAATTGCCACAGATCGCTAATCTGAACCATCAGACCAAACTTAACCACAAAGCTAAATAGCGAAAGTAATACCAGCGTGCGCATAAGTAGCGACAGTGACTTAAACGGTGCCGCGACGGCGGAGTAGAGTACGCAGCTAATTGCTGCCAGTGTTAATGCATTGGCACCGGCATCCCATTGCGAGGCAATACTCCATGCGCCAATTATCATCAACGTACAAAATGTGCGCAGTCCACTCCACATTGCTTCGGCGTTATCGGTATGACGTGCCAGGCCGGCTGTTCGTGGGAGTCTGGCTCGATCATCTGTACCGCTTTCCAGACGATGTAGTTCCTGACTACTTTGCAGATAAAGGCGGCAAAAATAGCGTAGTCGCTGCCAGAAGGCGACGTGCCGATAGTCGGCGGCGTTGGTTGGGCGCAGTGGGGCAATGATACGTGCGACGGTGTAAAAATCAGTTTGCGAACTGGCAAGCGCCGTCAGCAACTGTTCGAGAATTTCACGAGTGGCGGCGGGCGTTGATGACCAGTTGAGCAACATACGTCGCAGGCTGGAGATGACGCTGGTCATGCGTAATTGCTGGTGGAGTAGCGCATTCAGGCGTGCATTTTGCTGGCGGAAACGATAGTGACTCCAGAACGCCTGAATGCGCAGCAAATTCATGGTTAATATTTGACCAATGATTCCTTCATGTGCTGTGCGAATGGCATCGGTTGTTTCAGGCTGCCAGAGCAAGCTGGCATGTTCCAGTAAACGGGCATGCATGTTTTTTAACGCGGTTAAAAGCGCGGTGGCGTCGGAACTACTCGGCAGGATCATCATCATCATGCCGCCGCAAAGAATACCGACGATGACTTCGCAAACGCGCGCCTGAGCGATATCCCATAACTGGCTTGCTTCCGTGATATTGACCATCGGAAAGGCGATAATGGCCGCAGTGTAGCCCGCCAGTTGGAAGGCATACGCCACGTTATTCGTGAAGTGCGCGCAAGCCCAGGTACAAAAACCAAGCCACGCCGACATGCTCAATAGAAAAAACCACGGCTCGTTAAGCGTATGCCCGGCAAGAATCAGTGCCGCAATGGCTCCCAGCAAACTGCCAGCGATGCGTCCGAGGCTTTTGCTGATGACACCACCAACGGTGGGGAAGCTTACCACCGCAGCCGAGGTCATCGCCCAGTAGGGTTCATCGAGATTTAAATAATAGGCAACCGTCAGCGCCAGGCACATGGCAATGGTATTGCGTAACGCATAACGCCATTGCGCCAGCGTGGCCTTGAACCAGGGCAAATTGCGCAAGAACCATGGCGATGCGCTCATTATTGACCTACGGCGATGCTACAGGTGGTGCCCGACACCAGCGTGACATCGCTGGGGACTTTATCCAGAGCAAAGCGGACGGGAACGCGTTGGGCGAGACGTACCCAGGGGACGTTAGGTTTCACATCAGGAATCAGGCTGGAATCACTTTCAACGCTCTGATCATAAATCGCCCGACCGATACTGGAAACGTGACCCTGTAACGTTTTGTTGTCGCTATAGAGCGTAATTTGTGCTGGTGCACCGTCGTGGATATGGCGCAATTTGGTTTCTTCAAAATAACCAATGACGTAAAACGAATGGCTATCCACCAGGGCAAACAGGGGTTTTCCGGTGTCGGCGTAGTCGCCGATGCGGGTAGTGAGATTAGTTACCCATCCACTCACCGGAGCGCGAATTTCCGTTTGCGCCAGTTGCCATTGTGCCTGTTTAAGCGTCGCCTGTGCGGCATCAACACTGGCCTGCATCGCTTTAACATTGAGGTTAGCGGTATCCAGCTCTTCGGCAGAGATAAAGTTTTGTGAGAGATGACGGCGACGGTTAGCTTCGTTATTGGCTTTGGCGAGGTCAGATTGCGCTTTCGTTAACTGTGCCTGGGCGTTCAGTTCGGCTATCTGAAAGGGCGTTTTATCGATGGTGAGCAAAATATCACCAGCATTAACCAACTGGTTGTCTTTTATATTCATCGCAACAATACGTCCAGACACCTGTGGCGTGATAGAAACCTGTTCTGCACGTATTTTTCCATCGCGTGTCCACGGTGACTGCATGTAATAGTTCCATAGCCACCATCCGGCAAGAATCGCAACAACCGCTACAATAATTGTTGAGAAATACTTAATTGTTTTAATTGACATAGTTACCACGCAATCAGTATTGCCAGAGCAAGGCAAACGCAAATCGCAAACAGCGATAAATCCATTAACAAGGGATGCCAGATGTCACCGGCGTAGATCCAGCCGCGAAGCAGGCGGTGTATGACAAGCCAGAGGACAAATCCAAGCGCGAACGCTTTGAAAAACGGAGGAAAATAGACGGACGCACCGAACACCAGATCTTGTAAGGGCAATCCCGTTGCATTAAGCATAAACTTCACAAAATAGATTCCTCTACGACCGAATATATTGCGTTAGATTAATAAATATTCTTTAAGTGCGAAAAAGTTACGCGCAATTTCTGAAAAGCATGTCTGACGGTAAGCAAATGCAGCAATACATTTGTTTTAGCAATACAATTGCTGCACACTATTCTAAAAGCTGTATAATATCTTAGCAAGCTAATTATAAGGAGATGAAATTGGAATCGCCACTAGGTTCTGATCTGGCACGGTTGGTGCGCATATGGCGTGCTCTGATAGACCATCGCCTGAAACCGCTGGAGTTAACGCAAACCCATTGGGTAACGTTGCACAATATTCATCAGTTACCTCCAGACCAGTCGCAAATTCAACTGGCAAAAGCGATCGGCATTGAGCAGCCTTCACTGGTTCGTACGCTGGACCAACTGGAAGAAAAAGGGTTAATTTCGCGTCAAACTTGCGCCAGCGATCGTCGGGCTAAACGTATTAAACTGACGGAAAAAGCGGAGCCGCTGATTAGCGAAATGGAAGCGGTTATTAACAAAACCCGGGCGGAAATATTGCATGGAATTTCCGCAGAGGAAGTAGAACAGTTGATTAAACTCATTGCAAAACTTGAGCATAATATCACTGAGTTACAGGCCAAAGGGTGAAATGAAAGGGGCGTGTGGTCAGTGACCTGACCACACGTCAACTTGTTTAGCGCGGGGAAACCGTCACCTGGCTACCGTTGCTGGCCAGAATAACGCGTTGTCCCGGAGAGAAGTGGGTATTGCCCTGTTTCTGTACCACCATAATGGTGTTGCCATCATCTTTACGAATTTCCAACTCTACACCCTGAGTTTTGTTCATTGCGCTCTGCACGCCCTGACCAGCTACGCCACCTGCGATAGCGCCTGCCGCAGTTGCCAGAGAACGCCCTGTTCCGCCACCAACGGTATTCCCAAGGAAGCCACCGAGAACCGCACCGCCAATTGCGCCGATAACGTTGGAATCATCACCGCCCTGAATTTGTACCTGTCGTACATTAACGATTGTGCCATAGCTGACATTCTGCACTTGCTTCGCTTCAGAGGCGGTATAGACATCGCCAGAAAGGGTATCGTTATTAACACAACCGACAAGAGACAGACCTACCATTGATACAACCAGTACGCGCTTAATCATTGAAAAATCTCCTGATTACCATGAAACGCCTCACAAGCATCCCTCATGGCCAAAGTAAATGGCATTGGTATAACTATGATTACATGTTCCACTAAAACATGATGGAATCATAATTAGAATACGGTTAACCAAGTATAAACAAAACATTCATAGTAATTATTGATATGAATATAATGTTTTCCTGGTAATGGTAAAAATCGGCGCTCATGCATGGAATTCGTGAGAGGTTTGTGTTTGAGTGGAGCGCAAACGACAGGTTGAAAAAGGATGAACTATGAAATCAGGCCGCTTTATTGGCGTAATGTCAGGCACTAGTCTGGATGGTGTCGATGTTGTACTGGCGACTATCGATGAACACAGGGTGGCGCAGTTGGCAAGTTTGAGCTGGCCGATTCCCCCATCACTTAAACAAGCAGTACTGGATATTTGTCAGGGGCAGCAGCTTACGCTTTCTCAGTTCGGTCAACTGGATACTCAACTTGGTCGCTTGTTTGCCGATGCCGTTAACGCACTGCTCAAGCAAGAAAATTTGCAGCCAAAAGATATCGTCGCCATCGGGTGTCACGGACAGACTGTCTGGCACGAACCTACTGGTGTTGCACCGCATACTCTACAGATTGGTGATAACAATCAAATTGTGGCGCGCACTGGAATTACTGTCGTTGGTGATTTTCGCCGTCGCGATATTGCCTTAGGTGGGCAGGGGGCGCCGCTGGTGCCAGCGTTTCATCACGCATTACTGGCTCATCCGACGGAGCGGCGAATGGTTCTCAACATTGGTGGTATCGCCAATTTGTCGTTGTTGATTCCAGGGCAGCCGGTGGGGGGGTACGATACCGGGCCGGGTAACATGTTGATGGATGCGTGGATCTGGCGTCAGGCCGGTAAACCTTACGATAAAGATGCTGAGTGGGCGCGGGCGGGTAAAGTCATTTTGCCGCTGTTGCAGAATATGCTTAGTGATGCGTATTTTTCCCAATCCGCGCCAAAAAGCACCGGGCGCGAATACTTTAACTATGGCTGGCTGGAGCGCCATCTGCGTCAATTCCCGGGTGTTGATGCGCGCGATGTCCAGGCAACGCTGGCGGAACTTACCGCCGTGACCATTTCTGAACAGGTATTATTGAGTGGCGGCTGCGATCGTTTGATGGTCTGTGGTGGCGGAAGCCGTAATCCATTGGTGATGACGCGACTTGCTGCTTTGCTGCCAGGAACCGAAGTGACCACCACTGACGCCGTTGGCATTAGTGGTGATGACATGGAAGCATTGGCCTTCGCGTGGCTTGCCTGGCGGACGCTGGCGGGACTGCCAGGCAACCTGCCTTCGGTCACCGGCGCAAGCGAGGCGACGGTGCTGGGCGCAATTTTCCCTGCAAACCCGCGATATCAGAGTTAACTGAATTTTTCCTACTGCGTCTGCCGTTACACTTGGAAGTTGAGGAGAGCGTTTTGCTCTCCGGACCAGGAAAGTCTTCGGGATGTGTTTATGAAAAAACTGTTACTGATCTGTTTGCCGGTGCTTCTCACTGGCTGTGGCGCGTTTAATCAACTGGTTGAACGTATGCAAACTGATACGCTGGAATACCAGTGTGATGAAAAACCGTTGACGGTAAAACTGAATAATCCGCGTCAGGAAGTCAGTTTTGTCTACGACAATCAATTAATTCACCTTAAACAGGGCATTTCAGCCTCTGGCGCACGTTATACCGATGGCATTTATGTTTTCTGGTCAAAAGGTGATGAGGCAACGGTCTATAAGCGTGACCGCATCGTCTTGAATAACTGTCAGTTACAAAATCCGCAGCGTTGAGATTTTTCCAGGGGCGGCGCACAATAGCGTCACCCACTGACAATCCGTAAAGAAAACCATGTCTGATAACGACGAATTGCAGCAAATCGCGCATCTGCGCCGTGAATACACCAAAGGCGGTTTACGCCGCCGCGATCTTCCCGCCGATCCTTTAACCCTTTTTGAACACTGGCTCTCCCAGGCCTGTGAAGCCAAACTGGTTGACCCCACTGCGATGGTCGTCGCAACCGTTGATGAACATGGTCAGCCTTATCAGCGCATCGTGTTACTCAAACATTACGACGAAAAAGGGATGGTGTTTTACACCAATCTCGGCAGTCGCAAAGCGCATCAAATCGAAAATAACCCGCGCGTTAGCCTGCTTTTCCCGTGGCATACTCTTGAACGCCAGGTGATGGTGACCGGTAAAGCGGAGCGTCTTTCGACTCTCGAAGTGATGAAATATTTTCATAGTCGTCCGCGCGATAGCCAGATTGGCGCGTGGGTATCTAAGCAGTCCAGCCGTATTTCCGCGCGAGGGATCCTTGAGAGCAAATTCCTTGAGCTGAAGCAGAAGTTTCAGCAGGGCGACGTCCCGTTACCGAGTTTCTGGGGCGGTTTCCGCGTAAGTCTTGAGCAGGTTGAGTTCTGGCAGGGCGGTGAGCATCGTCTGCATGACCGCTTTTTGTACCAGCGTGAAAATGAGGCGTGGAAAATCGATCGTCTCGCACCCTGAAAAGATGCAAAAATCTTGCTTTAATCGCTGGCACTCCTGATTCCGGCACTTTATTCTATGTCTCTTTCGCATCTGGCGAAAAGTCGTGTACCGGCAAAGGTGCAGTCGTTATATACATGGAGATTTTGATGGCAAGCAGTAACTTGATTAAACAATTGCAAGAGCGGGGGCTGGTGGCCCAGGTGACGGACGAAGAAGCGTTAGCAGAGCGACTGGCGCAAGGCCCGATCGCGCTCTATTGCGGCTTCGATCCTACCGCTGACAGCTTGCATTTGGGGCATCTTGTTCCATTGTTATGCCTGAAACGCTTCCAGCAGGCGGGCCACAAGCCGGTTGCGCTGGTAGGCGGCGCGACAGGTCTGATTGGCGACCCAAGCTTCAAAGCTGCCGAGCGTAAGCTGAACACCGAAGAAACTGTTCAGGAGTGGGTGGACAAAATCCGCAAGCAGGTTGCCCCGTTCCTCGATTTCGACTGTGGAGAAAATTCTGCTATCGCCGCGAACAACTATGACTGGTTCGGCAATATGAATGTGCTAACCTTCCTGCGCGATATCGGTAAGCACTTCTCCGTTAACCAGATGATCAACAAAGAAGCGGTTAAGCAGCGTCTCAACCGTGAAGATCAGGGTATTTCGTTCACCGAGTTTTCTTACAACCTGTTGCAGGGCTATGACTTTGCCTGTCTGAATAAACAGTATGGTGTTACGTTGCAGATTGGCGGTTCTGACCAGTGGGGTAACATCACCTCTGGTATCGATCTGACCCGTCGCCTGCATCAGAATCAGGTGTTTGGCCTGACCGTTCCGCTGATCACCAAGGCTGACGGCACCAAATTTGGTAAAACTGAAGGCGGCGCAGTATGGCTGGATCCGAAGAAGACCAGTCCGTACAAGTTCTACCAGTTCTGGATCAATACCGCTGATGCCGACGTTTACCGCTTCCTGAAGTTCTTCACCTTCATGAGCATTGAAGAGATCAATGCCCTCGAAGAAGAAGATAAAAACAGCGGTAAAGCACCGCGCGCCCAGTATGTGCTGGCGGAGCAGGTGACGCGTCTGGTTCACGGTGAAGAAGGTTTGCAAGCCGCGAAACGTATTACCGAATGTCTGTTCAGCGGTTCCTTGAGTGCGCTTAGCGAAGCGGACTTTGAACAGCTGGCGCAGGACGGCGTACCGATGGTTGAGATGGAAAAAGGCGCTGATCTGATGCAGGCGCTGGTCGATTCTGAACTGCAACCATCCCGTGGTCAGGCGCGTAAAACTATCGCATCCAATGCCATCACCATTAACGGTGAAAAACAGTCCGATCCTGAATACTTCTTTAAAGAAGAAGATCGCCTGTTTGGTCGTTATACCTTACTGCGTCGCGGCAAAAAGAATTACTGTCTGATTTGCTGGAAATAATGCACTAAGTGGAAAGGGGGAGTGAGAAATCACTCCCCTGATTTTTATACAGGGAACACAATGAAAAATATTCTCGCTATCCAGTCTCACGTTGTTTATGGTCATGCGGGTAACAGTGCGGCAGAGTTTCCGATGCGCCGCCTGGGCGCGAATGTCTGGCCGCTGAATACCGTTCAATTTTCTAATCACACTCAATACGGCAAATGGACTGGCTGTGTGATGCCGCCCAGCCATTTAACCGAAATTGTTCAGGGCATTGCCGCCATTGATAAATTACACACCTGTGATGCCGTACTCAGTGGTTATCTGGGATCGGCGGAGCAGGGCGAACATATCCTCGGTATTGTCCGTCAGGTAAAAGCGGCGAATCCACAAGCGAAATATTTTTGCGATCCAGTAATGGGGCACCCGGAAAAAGGTTGTATCGTTGCGCCGGGCGTGGCGGAGTTTCATGTCTGTCACGGTATGCCAGCCAGCGATATCATCGCGCCGAATCTGGTCGAGCTGGAAATTCTTTGTGAACATCCAGTACATAACGTCGAAGAGGCCGTTAAAGCTGCGCGTGAGCTTATTACGCAAGGGCCACAAATCGTGTTGGTTAAACACCTGGCGCGTGCGGGCTACAGCACAGATCGTTTTGAAATGCTGCTGGTTACTGCCGATGAAGCCTGGCATATCAGCCGTCCGCTGGTCGATTTCGGTACGCGCCAACCGGTAGGCGTTGGTGATGTGACGAGCGGTTTACTGCTGGTGAAATTGTTGCAGGGGGCAACGCTGCAAGAGGCACTGGAACACGTGACGGCTGCAGTATACGAAATTATGGTGACCACCAAAGCAATGCAGGAATATGAGCTGCAGGTGGTTGCCGCGCAAGATCGTATAGCCAAACCGGAACACTATTTCAGCGCAACGAAGCTCTGAAATACCTCGGCCCACAGCTTCCTGTGGGCCGATGACGATTACTGCAATCCTTCCGCCGTTAACGCAGCTTTCACCGCAGGTCTTTCAGCCATACGTTGCATAAAGGCTGCAATGTGCTCTAAACCCTCCAGATTCAGTTTCACCGCATATGCCCAGCGCAGAACCGTAAACAGATAGGCATCAGCGATGGTGAAACGTTGCCCGCAGATCCAGTGCTCATTTTCCAGGGCGTCGTTAACATAACGCAACTTTTTCTCCAGTTGTACACGGGCAGCCTGTTTATACTCTTCCGGGGTATCCGGGCGGAACAGTGGTGTGAACCCTTTATGCAATTCAGTGGCGATATAGTTCAGCCATTCGATGGTTTTATAGCGAGAAATACTGTTTACCGATGCCAGCAACTGGCGGTCGGGAACACTGTCGGCAAGATACTGCATAATTGCTACGCCTTCCGTCAGCAAAGTACCATCGTCCAGCAGCAACGCAGGAACCTGTCCCTTAGGGTTAATGGCAAAGTAATCATCACCGTTCTCGAGACGTTTTTTCATCAAATCCACACTGACGAGCGTAAAGTCCTTTCCACTCTCACGCAGGGTGATATGGGAAGCAAGAGAGCAGGCGCCCGGTTTGTAGAACAGTTTCATCGGTAACTCCTTTTGGCTGTGGTTTAAAGTATGGTAGTGCGTTGCTGAACAAAAAAAAAACCGCTAACGAAAAGTTAGCGGCTTGTAAAAGAGTTTCCCTGAAATTTACGCTACGGCAGCTTTCGCCGCTTTGTCTGCAGCATCGTCCTGGGTCATGCGATGCAGTTTCGGCGCGGTCAGCAGCATCAGCACAGCAATAACGGCAGTGGCGACCCCAATCTGCAAGAACACGCGACCATACACTTCCAGCGACATCAGCGGATCGGTTACGTTATCCGGAACAGCCATCATACCCGCAACATAACCACCAATCAGGTTTGCACCGGCAGTGGTCAGGAACCAGCTACCCATAATGAACCCCATCAGACGCTGCGGAACGAGCTGTGCAACCATCGCCAGACCCAGACCAGAGATCATCAGTTCACCGATACTCTGCAGGCCGTAGCTAGCTACCAGCCAGCTTACAGAAACGATACCTGCGTCAGACGCGAATTTCGCACCCAGCGGCAGGATCAGGAACGCACCAGAGCACATCACCATACCGATTGCAAACTTGGTCGGCATCGGCAGGGTATCGCCCATCTTGTTATAGATAGCGGCCAGAATCGGGCTACCAATGATGATCCAGAACGGGTTCAGCGCCTGATACTGCTCTGGCTCAACGGCCAGACCCAGAATAGTGTGTTCAACGTTACGAATCGCAAAGAAGTTCAGAGACGTCGGCATCTGGCTGTACAGCACGAAGAAGATGATTGCTTCAAGCATCAGGATGAAGGCAACGATCATTTTACGACGCGCAGCACCTTTCATGGCAAACGCTTCTTTACCGAAGATAACCACGATACCCAGAGCAACAACGCCCAGCGCCATACGTGCAACTTCCTGGTTGTGCAGCAGCCAGGTTGCAACTGCGATCAGGGCCACAACACCAATAATGGTCAGCAGCAGGTTACGGTAGTTGACTGGTTCAAAGTCAGGTTTTGAGCCGTACTGCTTAACCCAGCGTTGGCAGAAGGCGAAGTTAACGATAGTGATTAACAGACCTACTACGCTAAGGGCGAACGCGACGCTCCAGCCATATTTGGCAGCCAGCCATGGGGTTGCAATCATAGAGAAGAAAGAACCGATGTTGACGGACATGTAGTACATGGTAAATGCACCGTCCAGACGCGGGTCGTTTTTCTCATAGCAAGTAGAGAGCAGCGAAGACGGGTTGGCTTTAAACAGGCCGTTACCTACGGCAATGGCCGCCATACCCATATAGACGATACCGGCGTCGTGACCAGACCATGCAACCAGCGCATAACCAATGGCCAGTACAATAGCACCAAGCATAATAACGCGTTTAGTACCCAGTACCTTGTCACCTAACCAGCCGCCGATAGCGACCAGACCATAAACCAGGGCGCTAAAGGAAGAGAAAAGGGTGATTGAATCCGCTTCAGACATACCCAGTTGTTTAACCAGGTAGACAGCCATAATTCCTTGTAGGCCGTAATAACCAAAACGTTCCCATAACTCAATCGAGAAGATGAGATAGAACGCCTTCGGTTGTTTGAAAGCGTTCAAACTAACGCTTTCTGTTGGTTTTTGGTTTGCAGTGGACACTTTTACCTCTTTTTTTACATCCCATATTAACGGGGGTGCTTTCTCGCGTGATGTCTAAAAAACATACGCGCAATTGTTATAGTGGGAGGGGAAACGGCAGGTAATGTTCACTATCTTGCACTTTCAGACAAGTCTTTTGTAATAATCTGTTACATATAACTGGCGTGGGGAATTCATCGGCTCCGCGAAATGTTATCCAGCGTTAAATTTTTCAAAAAACGTAACGGCAGATTTTTTCACTACTGAGATAGGGTAATAATTCCAGTTTGGCGATATGTTCTGCTATAAGGTGTTTTATGTAGTGGGATAGTCCATTATCTGAAAAATAGCCAGTGTAATGTTTTGTAGGTTTCAGGACGGATTGAATCAATGCTTTGTCAAATTTAACTTTTAAAATGCATTGTTTTTACATTTCAGCATCGTGTGATCTTGATCACGAATGGATAGAAAATTTCGCTATTAAAAAAACAATTAACCTGCATTTTTGGTTATTCACAAACGGATTGCCTGATGATGCCGCAGCGAGGCGGCATCATTAACGTTAGAAGGATGTTTTTGAAGAAGATAAGGAAAGGTAATGGATGGGTAGACGACGCTACCCATTTGTGTCAGATGTCAACTTTCTCTTTGTATTCACAAAGATCTTCAATAATGCAGGAGCCACAGCGGGGCTTGCGGGCGATGCAGGTATAACGTCCGTGAAGAATTAACCAGTGGTGGCAATCGACTTTAAATTCTGCTGGCACCACTTTCAGCAATTTTTCCTCGACCTGCTCGACATTTTTTCCTGGCGCAAATTGGGTACGGTTGCAGACTCGGAAAATGTGGGTATCTACAGCGATGGTCGGCCAGCCGAAAGCGGTATTCAACACCACATTAGCTGTTTTACGTCCTACGCCTGGCAAAGCTTCAAGCGCCGCGCGATCTTCCGGAACTTCGCCTTTATGCTGTTCCAGTAAGATACGGCAGGTCTTTATGATATTTTCCGCTTTGCTGTTATAAAGCCCAATAGTTTTGATATAGGTTTTCACTCCTTCGACGCCCAGTTCGAGCATTGCTGCAGGTGTATTAGCCACCGGGTAGAGCTTCGCCGTCGCCTTATTAACGCTGACATCGGTGGCCTGAGCGGAAAGCAGTACGGCGATCAGCAATTCAAAAGGCGAACTGAAATTAAGCTCGGTTGTGGGGTGAGGATTGTTCTCACGCAGGCGTGTGAGGATCTCCAGGCGTTTTGCTTTGTTCATCAGACATTCCCTGTTTCACCGTTCGGCAAGTCGCGTTCGGCGACGGCTTCAGCGCGGCGCTTTTTCATTTTTTCATCAATCAGATATTTCACTGCCAGCATCAGTCCCAGACCAATAAATGCGCCTGGTGGTAACATTGCCAGCAGGAAAGGGGAATCAGTGTGGAAGATCTCCACCCGCAATACTTTTGCCCAGTTACCCAACAGCGCATCAGCACCGTCAAACAACGTTCCATTGCCGATGATTTCGCGCAGTGAACCCAGCACGAACATTGCGCAGGTTGCGCCCATGCCTATCGAAAAACCATCAAGAGCCGAAAGCGCCGGACCTTTTTTGGCGGCGAAGGCTTCAGCGCGACCCACAACGATACAGTTAGTGACAATCAGCGGAATAAAAATCCCTAACGATTGATACAGGCCGAAGGCGTAGGCGTTGATCAGCATCTGTACGGCGCTGACAACCGAGGCGATGATCATCACGTAGATCGGGATACGGATCTCAGCTGGCGTCCAGTGACGCAGCATCGAGATAGTCAGGTTGGTAAGCGTCAGCACCAGCGTCGTCGCAAGCCCTAAACCCAGTGCGTTGGTGGCAGTGGACGTGACCGCCAGCAGCGGGCAGAGGCCAAGCAACTGAACCAGTGCGGAGTTGTTCTTCCATAACCCCTGAACAATAACGTCTTTAATTTCGCTCACGGTTTATTCTCCACAGGCAGGAAGTTGAGAAAGTTGTGCCGGTAACGTCTGAGCGTACAATCCGGCGCGTTTTACCGCATTCACCACCGCGCGAGGCGTAATCGTCGCGCCAGTAAACTGGTCGAAATCACCACCATCTTTCTTCACCGCCCAGTGTGCGTCGTCAGCACCGCTGATTTTTTTACCTGCAAAATGGGTGATCCAGTCTGAAAGGCGCAGTTCGATTTTATCGCCAAGCCCTGGCGTTTCGTGATGTTCTGTCACGCGCGTGCCAAGTACCGTGCCGTTAAAATCGGCTCCCACCAGTAGCTGAATCGCACCGGAATAGCCATCCGGCGCGGTCGCCTCCAGAACGGCGGCTACCGGCTTGTCATCCTGTTTAGCGATGTAAACCCGATGCTCACCTTTACCTAACTCTGGTGCCGTCACCAGGTAGCAACTCTGCGCCAGCGCATTGTTATAGCGTTCGGCTGGCAGCACCTGATCAAATAACGCCTTTTGTTGCAGGCTGGCCTGTTCAGCAATCGTCGTTTTGGTCATCTGGTTGATGGCCGCCGTTAAACCTGTTGAACCCGCAGCAAACAGCGCCAGTGTAATACCGTGTTTTCGGATAGTTTTCAGCATGGTTTATCCTTTGCGATGGCCGTAGACGCGCGGACGCGTGTAGTAATCGATCAGAGGAACCGTGATGTTCGCCAGCAAGACAGCAAAAGCCACGCCGTCAGGATAGCCGCCGAAACTGCGGATCAACCAGACTAATAAGCCCGCCAGCGCACCGAAAATCAGACGACCACGATTGGTCGTAGAAGCGGTCACCGGATCGGTCAGAATAAAGAATGCGCCGAGCATGGTCGCGCCAGAAAGCAGATGAATTTGCGGTGATGCCAGTGTTTCTGGTGAAAACAACCAGCCCAACGTTGCGCATAACGCCAGCGTTACTAAGAAGCTGACCGGAATATGCCAGCGAATCGCTTTTTGCCATAGCAACCACACGCCGCCAACCAGCCAGGCGAGGTTTACCCATTGCCAGCCAGCACCCGCCAGAATACCGCTGTAGATCGGATACTGCATAATCTGCTCAACCGAATGACCGGCGCGGACAGAAGTTTTGAACGTATCCAGTGGCGTTGCCTGGCTAATGCCATCAATACCTAAGCGTAGCGTGTTCATATCACCGCCGCTGGCAGTATGACCGCTGAAGATAACCTGTATGGCGTCGATGAAGCCAGGAATGTTGACCGCAATTTCATGCGGTGGCAGCCAGCTGGTCATCTGCACCGGGAAGGAGATCAGTAAGACCACATAGCCAATCATCGCCGGGTTAAACGGGTTTTGCCCCAGACCGCCGTATAACTGTTTAGCGATGATCACCGCAAACACCGTACCCAGCACGACCATCCACCACGGTGCGAGGGGCGGAATACTTACGGCGAGTAACAGCCCTGTTAAAAGCGCCGAATTATCTTTCAAGGTTGTGGAAACAGGCTGTTTGCGCAGTTTCAGCACAAGAGCTTCGGCTAACAGTGCACTGACCGACGCCAGGAGGATCTGAACGAGAGTACCCCAGCCAAAAAACCAAAGTTGCGCAGCGATTCCGGGCACGGCTGCGATCAGTACCAGCAACATAATGCGCGATGTCTGGCGCTGGTTATGGGTATAAGGGGAGCTAGCTATTCTGAATACCATTTAGTCCTCGTTTACAACCTTTTGCTGGGCGGCTTTTTTGGCCTGAACGCGGGCTATAGCCGCAGCAACTGCCGCTTTGCGCGGGTCAACCTGTTCTTCTGGTTCTGCGTTTGCCTGCTGCTGTTCCAGTTTGCGTGCTTTGGCGCGGGCGATAGCAGCTTCAACAGCGGCTTTGCGCGGGTCAACCTGTTCTTCTGGTTCTGCGTTTGCCTGCTGCTGTTCCAGTTTGCGTGCTTTGGCGCGGGCGATAGCAGCTTCAACAGCGGCTTTGCGTGGGTCAACCTGTTCTTCTGGTTCTGCGTTTGCCTGCTGCTGTTCCGGTTTGCGTGCTTTGGCGCGGGCGATAGCTGCTTCAACGGCGGCCTTGCGCGGATCGACCTGTTCTTCTGGTTCTGCGTTTGCCTGCTGCTGTTCCAGTTTGCGTGCTTTGGCGCGGGCGATAGCAGCTTCGACGGCGGCTTTGCGCGGGTCAACCTGTTCTTCTGGTTCTGCGTTAGCCTGCTGCTGCTCCAGCTTGCGTGCTTTGGCGCGGGCGATAGCGGCTTCGACGGCGGCCTTGCGCGGGTCAACCTGTTCCTGCGGCGACTCGTTAGCAGGTTGTTGTTCCAGCTTGCGTGCTTTCGCTCGAGCAATTGCGGCCTCTACTGCCGCTTTACGTGGATCAGCAACGCTTGCGGTGTCGTTAGTTTGCTGCAATTCTGCCTGTTTTGCTCTGGCTTGTGCTTTACGGGCTTCCCGTGCCGCAATAATCGCGCTGTTATCCGGGCGTTCGCCCGCTTTAATCACAATCGGTTGCGTGGCCTGAGCTTGTTTTTCTTTCACACGTGCCAGTGCGGCAGCAATCGCATCTTTGTCTTTGGCTGCCGGTTGAACTGCTGCGCTCTTATGTCGTTCAAGACGCGCAGCTTTTTCGCGTTCCAGACGTGCCTGACGAGCTTCAAAACGCGCTTTAGCTTCTGCGGCGCGTTTCTCTTCCTGACGAATGGCGGCAATCTCGGCTTTTTCCTGACGGAAATATTGCACCAGGGGAATATTACTCGGGCAAACCCACGCGCAGGCACCGCATTCAATGCAGTCGGCAATGTTATGCGTGGTGGCTTTGTCGTGCTGTTGACCTTTGCTGAACCAGTACAACTGCTGCGGCAAAAGATCCGCAGGGCAGGCATCGGCACAGGCGCTACAGCGGATGCAGCTTTGTTCTTCCTGTGGTTCGCCCAGTTCACTGGCGGACGGAGCTAATAGGCAGTTGGTGATTTTGACTACCGGTACATCCAGCCACGGTAAGGTAAAGCCCATCAGCGGGCCGCCCATAATCACCATTTGATCGGCAGAAGGGCAGAATCCGGCATCGTTCAATAAATGACGCACCGGCGTACCCAGACGCGCCCAGACGTTGCCCGGACGTGCAATCGCTTCGCCGGTCAGCGTCACCACGCGCTCGGTAATCGGTTCACCATCGATTACTGCGCGTTTTACTGCGTAAGCCGTACCAACGTTTTGCATTAACACGCCGATATCCGACGAGCGACCGCCGTGCGGCACTTGTTTCCCAGTCAGGATGTACGTTAACTGTTTGGCACCGCCGGAAGGATATTTGGTTGGAATCACCCGCAGAGAAATATCGTGAGAATCCGCCAGCACCGCGCGAAGCATGGAGATCGCCTGAGGTTTGTTATCTTCAATACCGATAAGGATTTCGCGCGGCTGTAGGATATGCGCAAGAATGCGAATGCCTTCTACGACCTGAGCAGCGCAATCCTGCATCAGACGGTCATCAGCGGTAATATACGGTTCGCACTCGGCTGCGTTAATAATCAAGGTTTCGATTTTATCGCCGCCGCCCTGCAATTTAACGCCTGTCGGGAAGCCCGCACCACCCAGCCCGGCGACGCCAAACTGATGAATGCGTTCAATTAATTCTTCCCGGCTGCGTGAGCGGTAATCAGCCCAGCCGTCACGTGGGAACCAGCAATCTTCACCATCGGCATCAATAATCACGCTTAATTCAGCTAAGGCTGAAGGATGAGCCGTCGAGTGGGGTGCAATAGCCGTAACCGTGCCAGACGTTGGCGCGTGAACCGGCAGCATTTTGCCGCGACCACGGGTAAGCGGCTGACCGCGCAATACTTTATCGCCGACGTTAACACACAGCTCACCTTCGGCACCAATATGCTGTTTCAGTGGCATGACAAAACGCTGCGCCAATGGAACCTGGCGCAGGGGAGTACCGTTGGACTGAGTTTTCATCTCCGGTGGATGGATGCCGCCGTTGAAATCCCAGATTTTATTTTTTTTGAATGCAGAGAATAACTTAAGCATGGTGTTCCACGGGAATAATGCGCACGGGAATGGTGTTCAGATCCCATTTCCAGGAGTCAGGCGTTTCTGCGACCGGTTGCAACGAGATGCAGTGCGTCGGGCACGGGTCAACGCATAAATTGCAGCCCGTACAGAGATCACTCATTACCGTATGCATGGCACGGGTAGCGCCAACGATGGCGTCTACCGGACACGCCTGAATGCACTTGGTGCAGCCAATACAGTTATTTTCATCAATAACCGCCACCATCCGCGCAGGCGTCAACTCTTGCGCATCGCCATCCAGCGGCTGCGGCTCGACATTAAGCAGTTCGGCAATTTTTAGCATTACAGCTTCGCCGCCAGGGGCGCAGCGGTTGATTTTTTCACCGTTACAGCTGATGGCTTCCGCATACGGGCGACAGCCAGGATAACCGCACTGCCCACACTGGCTCTGCGGTAAGATTTCGTCAATTTTCTCAACGACCGGATCGTCTTCCACCGCAAAACGGCGGGAGGCATAACCCAGAATGGCGCCAAACGCCAGACCCAGCAGGCTCACGGCGGCAACGGCAATCCAGATAGCATTCATTACAACTTCACCAAACCACTAAAGCCCATAAAGGCCAGAGACATAAGACCTGCGGTAATGAGAGCAATGGCATTACCGCGAAAAGGTGCCGGGACATCAGCCACAGCAAGGCGTTCGCGAATGGCGGCGAAAAGCACCATTACCAGCGAGAAGCCGACAGCAGCAGAAAAACCGTACAGTGCCGACTGCAAGAAATTGTGTCCGAGATTGATATTCAGCAATGCCACGCCGAGCACCGCACAGTTGGTGGTGATAAGCGGGAGAAAAATCCCCAGCAGTCGGTAAAGCACCGGGCTGGTTTTACGTACCACCATCTCGGTGAACTGCACGACCACGGCAATCACCAGAATAAAGGCCAGGGTGCGCAGGTAAATCAGATCGAGTGGGATCAAAATCCACGTGTCGATAAGCCAGGCGCAAATAGACGCCAGCGTCATCACAAATGTTGTTGCCAGCCCCATGCCCATTGCGGTTTCCAGCTTTTTGGAAACGCCCATAAACGGGCAAAGCCCCAGAAACTTGACCAGTACAAAGTTATTGACCAGTACAGTTCCGACAAACAGTAACAGGTAGTCAGTCATTTTTCGGCCTGAAATAAAAAAGCCGCCTATTATCCGTTAATCCAGAGCAGGCGACAACAGGTTAACTGTAAGGTTATTACGGATTCACAAACGTCGCTTTCACCCGCGACGAGCGTTTGAAATAGGGGACGATCAATGCGGTTGCCAGCAAAGTAAACAGCAACTGGCGAACGGCGACACCATCTTCAACTGGCGAAAACGCGAAGGCTTTAACCGCCAGTAATACGGAAATCAGTAACCAGATAATATAGTGTTTAGGAACACAACGCCGACGTTTAAAGAATGCGATAGTTAACCACAAGGTGTAATACCACATGGCAATGGCGGTAATAAACGAAACGCCCCATAAGATTTGCGTCGTTAGTGTTTGTTCCCCGAGCGTTTTAAATGTTTGAGGAGAGGATAACGCTGCACAGTACAGCAACAACGCCAGCGTCGTACTCAATAGGGCGACTAACAGCCAGGCTAACGGGCCAAGCAACCAGCCTCCAATACGTTGTGGCGTTGTGGTGGTCATACGTTCTCCAGAATAGCGACAGCAAACAGGCAAATCTAATTTTAGGGGCGTTATTATAAGGCTTTTATAACCGATCGCTACTTTCTTTATTGAACATAGTGCCAGACGGACTTTGGAACCTGGCCAAGGTCAAACAATCGACCGCCAGAGACCAGTTCAGCACGGCGGTGATCGGCTGCGCGATACATATTGATAATATCCTGATCGTCCGTCAGGGTGTAATTAAGGTGGTCGTAGAGTTTTTCCAGACTTTCGAGAGAATTGATTTTACGAAACTTTAATAAGTATTCCTGAGCAGTCATAAAAGATCCATAAAATAACTAATACCAAAGTGGTAGGCATTATATGTTATGATAAAATTTCACCAGCGGTGAACGCTTTTGCAATAACAATAATAAGAATGTGCTGATGGCAAATATTCAGGGATGAAATACTGCTAATAAAAGAGTAACGCGCTTTACTATTCCTGACAATCGTCAACTCCATCGAGCAAGATAATAAATTCCTGGTTTAAATACCTGTCAAGTTAAAACATGCACCCGGATGGCTGCATGTTGCCTTGCAAACGCAGAGATTACTTGTGTTGCACCTGGGTACTCTGTTCTGGCGGCTGGTAGTTGTCAATGTGACTCGCCACGCCAAGAAGAATGACTGAAACAACAAGAACGATCCAACCTGTTAATTCAATAAGACGATTCATTACTGCCCACATCTATGTTGATTGATCCATTAACTAAGGCCGTAAATGTTACTTAGCAATAATTGCTCCAGCAAGATTTTTACCGATGTTTTTGCGATATTTATCTTTTTCCTTCGGAAAATTAGCTATTTTTTTGACTTAAGTTAAATAACATCCCTTATTGCAAGCAGGTTATTAAACTGTTGAGAGAGGGTAAAGGATAGTGTCAAATAGCAATCATACTTCAATGAGAGGCAATGACATGAGCGACAACATCCGTGTTGGGTTGATTGGGTACGGTTATGCGAGTAAAACCTTCCATGCGCCCCTGATTGCGGGCACGCCCGGGCTGGAGCTGGCAGTTATCTCCAGCAGTGACGAAACAAAAGTAAAGGCCGACTGGCCAACGGTTACGGTTGTCTCTGAACCGAAGCATCTCTTTAATGATCCCAATATTGATCTGATTGTCATTCCTACGCCCAACGATACTCATTTTCCGTTAGCGAAAGCGGCGCTGGAAGCGGGTAAACACGTAGTCGTTGATAAGCCCTTTACCGTGACACTGTCACAAGCGCGGGAGCTGGATGCGCTGGCAAAAAGCCTTGGACGCGTGTTGTCCGTGTTTCATAACCGTCGCTGGGACAGCGATTTTCTGACGCTGAAAGGATTACTTGCGGAAGGTGTGCTGGGTGAGGTTGCTTACTTTGAGTCACATTTTGATCGTTTCCGTCCGCAGGTACGCGATCGCTGGCGTGAACAGGGCGGTCCTGGCAGCGGTATCTGGTACGATCTGGCACCGCATCTGCTCGATCAGGCCATTACGTTGTTTGGCTTACCTGTCAGCATGACCGTGGATTTAGCACAGTTACGCCCAGGAGCGCAGTCGACCGATTATTTCCACGCCATTTTGTCCTATCCACAGCGGCGGGTTATTTTACACGGCACTATGCTGGCGGCGGCAGAGTCGGCGCGTTATATCGTTCATGGCTCTCGCGGCAGCTATATTAAATATGGCCTCGATCCACAGGAAGAACGCTTGAAAAATGGCGAGCGTCTGCCACAAGAGGATTGGGGCTACGATATGCGTGACGGCGTACTTACCCGCGTTGAAGGTGAAGAACGTGTCGAAGAAACACTGCTCACGGTGCCGGGAAATTATCCGGCTTACTATGCTGCTATTCGTGATGCGTTGAATGGCGATGGAGAAAATCCGGTTCCGGCAAGTCAGGCAATCCAGGTGATGGAGCTGATTGAGCTGGGCATTGAATCCGCCAAACATCGCGCGACGCTGTGTCTGGCGTAAATAATGTAGACATTCTTGATGAGTTTAATGCCTGATACGACGCTTACGTGTCTTATCAGGCATGTTCTTATTTCGCTGCTACTTTTTCTTTCAGTGCGCGTTTTTCCTCTGCGCTGAGGAAAGCCATTTCCAGACCATTAATCTGCGCCTGGCGGATTTGCTCGCGGGATAACCCAGCAGCTGGCGCGGCAACGGTATATTCGTGAATGATATCCACACCCTGTACGCCTGGATCGTCAGTGTTAATGCTGGCACAAATACCATGCTCAAGGAACGTTTTCAGCGGATGTGCCGCCAGAGACGCTACGGTGCTGGTCTGAACATTTGAGGTCAGACAAGATTCAATACCAATTTGCTGTTCAGCGAGGAAATCCATCAGCGCCCGATCTTCAATGGCTTTTACGCCATGTCCAATACGCTGCGCCCCCAGTTCACGAATAGCCTGCCAGATGCTTTCTGGCCCGGCGGCTTCGCCTGCATGGACAGTAATATGCCAGCCTGCATCACGCGCGCGATTGAAGTGAGAAAGGAACAGACTCCCCGGGAAACCAAGCTCATCACCGGCTAAATCCAGTGCGGTAATCTGATCGCGGTGAGCCAAAAATGCTTCCAGCTCTTGCTGACAGGCGGCTTCGCCAAAGGTTCGGCTCATAATACCGATAAGTTTCGCCTGCACGCCAAAGGTGCGGCAGCCTTCACGTACGCCATCAATGACTGCTTCGACGACGCCAGCGACAGGCAGCTGATGCGCCATCGCCATGTAACCCGGCGAAAAACGCAGTTCAACATAGTGCAGGCCATTACGGGCGGCATCTTCTATATTTTCAAACGCCACGCGACGGCAGGCGTCGAGCGTGGCAAGAACTTTAACGCCCCAGTCAAGTTTGGTCAGAAAGCTAACCAGATCGGGTTCGTTGGCGATGACCTGAACGTGAGGGATCAACGTTTCCAGGGACTGTGCAGGAAGCGAGATATTATACTGGCGGCCAAGTTCAAGAATGGTCTGGGGACGAATGTTGCCATCAAGGTGGCGATGGATATCGGTTAATGGCAGGGTTGTATCAATCATGGTCGCACTCTTTTTCTGTATATAAAAGTGCGCACCATTATAAAAACAAAACCGGGTGAAAATCTACGATTGCGCAACGATTATTTACGTTGCGCAATCGTAATCAACGTACAGTTCGGATGGCGTTAATCAAACCGGCAACACCTTTTTCCAGTTTTGAACGCGGGCATCCTGCATTGAGACGAACAAAGCCACGACCCTCTTCACCGTAGGTATATCCCGGCATGATCGCTACTTTTTCTTGCTTAATCAGGGCTTTTTGCAATGCGTTGTCGTCTATATTTAACGGACGTAGATCAATCCAGGCAAGATAAGTGGATTGTGGGATCTGCCAGTTGAGTTCCGGGAACGCTGCATTCATCGTATTTGCGATATATGTCAGATTGTCTTTCAGATAGACACGTAAGGCATCCAGCCACGGCGCGCCTTGTTGATAGGCGGCAATATGGGCGGTAAGCGCCAGTACGGCTGGTGAGGACAATCCATCACGACCTTTCAGTGCCGATAAATACGCCTCGCGACTATCGCTATTTTCAATGATGCCGTAGGCTCCGGTCAGAGCGGGTATGTTGAAGCTTTTTGAGCCTGAGGTCAGCAGCGCCCAGTTTCCGCGCGCCACGTTACTCCAGGGAATATGCGGTTGCTCGCCCCATACCATATCCATATGGATTTCATCGGAGATAACGCGCACATCATGCCGCTCGCACAGGTCTGCCATTATCTCCAGTTCGTCACAACTCCAGACCTTACCGGTGGGGTTCTGCGGGCTACACAGGAGCATAATTTTACACTCCGGTTTTGCCAACACCGCTTCCAGTTTGGTCATATCGCAAAACCAGCCGTCTGCCCGTTTCTCTAAAGCAACGGGCATCACGGTGCGCTGATTACCTTCGATGGCTTTGTAAAATGCGTCGTAAGCTGGGGTATGGATCACTACACCTTCACCGACAGCAGACCACTGGCGAATCAATTCCGACACCATATAGATAACAGAAGGACCATAAACCACCGACTGCGTATCAATGGCGGTGTTATGCTGGGTGGAGAACCAGTGGGCAATAGCCGCGAGAAACTCATCGTTTTTCCAGCGGCTGTAGCCAAATACACCGTGCATCAGGCGTTGATTAAGCGCCCCGATAATGCAGGGGGCGGTGGCAAAATCCATGTCTGAAATCGTGAACGGTAACAGGTCAGCAGTGCCGAAACGGTCAGCGACATAGTCCCACTGTGTACACCATGTTCCATGACGATCCACGACCTTTGAAAAATCGAACATATTTTATCCTTATGCCTGAACAGTACGCATCAGACCAGCCATTTCGTCTTTTACAGACTGAACTTGCGGCCCGATAACAACCTGCAGGTTATGTTGATTAAGTTGTACTACGCCAATTGCCCGATTGTCCTTTAGCGCCTGCACATTAACAAGCGACATATCTTTCACTGACAAACGCAGGCGGGTAATGCAGTTATCCAGGCTGACAATATTGTCGGCACCGCCTAAGGCTTCGAGAATTGCCGGAACGTTGTAACCTGATTTACCCGGCGCACCAGCAACGGCTTTTTCGATTGAGCTGGCAACTTCACTGTCGCGCCCCGGGGTTTTCAGATTGAAGCGGGTGATAGCGAAACGGAAGATGACGTAGTAAACGACAAACCAGATTGCCGCCACCACTGGCACCATGTACCACTTAGTCGACAGGCCATGCAAAATACCGAACACCACAAAGTCGATGATATTGCCGTCGGTATTACCGATGGTGACGCCGAGAACAGACATGACGGTGAAGCCGAGGCCGGTTAACAGCGCGTGGATGACGTACAGAACTGGCGCTACGAACAGGAACAGGAACTCCAGCGGTTCGGTAGTGCCGCCAATAACACAGGCGATCAGGCCAGAAATCAGCAGACCTTTAATTTTATGACGGTTTTCCGGGCGAGCACAGTGATACATGGCTAATGCAGCACCTGGCAGACCGCCGAGGAATGCAGGCATTTTACCCTGGGAGAGGAAACGCGTGGCGCTTTCAGAGAAACCGTGAGTGGTCGGGCAGCTTAATTGCGCCTGGAAGATGGTGAGTGCGCCGCTTACGGTTTGTCCACAGACTTCCTGCGTGCCGCCCGCGTCGGTAAAGCGAATTAATGCCACCAGAATGTGATGCAGACCAAACGGCAACAGCAGACGTTCACCCGTACCAAACAGCATAGGTCCGAAATCACCCGCGCTGTTGATCATATGACCTAAGCCGCTAATACCCATGGCAAAAATCGGCCAGACTAACGGAATCACCAGACCGACAAGACCCATCACCAGCGAGGAGATAATTGGCACGAAGCGCGTACCGCCGAAGAATGCCAGCGCATCCGGCAGACGGATATTATGGAAACGCTCATGCAGCATCCAGACGATAATACCGGCGATTACCGCACCGAGGATCCCGGTGTCGATCGACTGGATCCCAAGAATGCTCTGGATGTTATTGGCTTTCAGAACGGCTGCATCGGTGGTTGGCAGAATGCCTTTATTGGTCAACCAGAAATTAACCGCCAGGTTCATTACCGCATAACCCACGAAACCAGCGAACGCTGCTACGCCTTTGTTCTCGCGCGCCAGCCCTAGCGGGATCGCAATACAGAACATCACCGGCAGAAAGCTAAAAGCGAACGAGCCAATTTTACTCATCCAGGTAAAGATAGCCTGCAACACGGGGTTACCCAATGCTGGGATGAGGGTGATGACATCATGGCTACTAAGGGAACTACCAATCCCTAACATAATGCCGCAGAACGACAGTAATGCGACGGGTAACATAAAGGTTTTGCCTAACTGCTGGAAAAATTCCCACAGCGTGACTTTCGGTGCTGCTTTCGCCGTCATAAAACGACTCCTTGTTAAGAACAGTCTGGATTCAATAAATTGCGCGAGAAGATAAAACGTTTTATCAAACTTTAGTGAGGCATAAATCACATTACGCGACGATAATAGCGGGTATAAGATAAATTAAAGGTAAAACGTTTTATCTGTCACAAAATCAGGGAGTAGGTCATCTGTATGGCTACCGCCAAAAAAATCACCATTCATGATGTTGCGCTGGCTGCGGGAGTGTCGGTCAGTACCGTTTCGCTGGTACTTAGCGGAAAAGGACGGATATCTACCGCTACGGGGGAACGGGTTAACGCAGCTATTGAAGAGCTGGGATTTGTGCGCAATCGCCAGGCGTCGGCACTGCGCGGCGGGCAAAGCGGCGTCATTGGTTTGATCGTGCGTGATTTATCTACGTCATTTTACGCTGAATTAACGGCCGGATTGACGGAAGCTCTGGAGGCGCAGGGGCGGATGGTTTTTTTGCTTCACGGCGGTAAAGACGGCGAGCAGTTGGCACAGCGGTTCTCACTGTTGCTCAACCAGGGCGTCGATGGTGTAGTGATTGCCGGTGCGGCGGGAAGCAGCGATGGCCTGCGGCGGATGGCAGAAGAAAAAGGTATCCCGGTGATTTTCGCTTCCCGTGCCAGTTATCTTGATGATGTCGATACGGTTCGCCCGGACAACATGCAGGCTGCACAGTTGTTGACGGAGCATCTCATTCGCAATGGACATCAGCGTATCGCCTGGCTGGGAGGGCAAAGTTCTTCATTAACCCGCGCGGAGCGGGTGGGGGGATACTGTGCGACATTATTAAAATTTGGCCTGCCGTTTCACAGCGATTGGGTACTGGAGTGCGCTTCCAGCCAGAAGCAAGCTGCGGAAGCTATCACGGCACTTTTGCGCCGTAACCCGACTATCAGTGCCGTGGTTTGCTATAACGAAACTATTGCGATGGGGGCATGGTTTGGTTTGCTGAAAGCAGGGCGGCAAAGCGGGGAGAGCGGAGTCGATCGTTACTTTGAGCAACAGGTTTCGCTGGCGGCATTTACCGATGCGACGCAAACCACACTTGATGACATACCCGTTACCTGGGCAAGTACACCCGCGCGGGAACTTGGTACAACACTTGCAGATCGCATGATGCAAAAAATCACTCATGAAGAGACGCATTCACGTAATCTAATTATCCCCGCCCGGCTCATTGCGGCGAAATAATCCTCTCTTTATCTGCTATACCTGGTAGTGTCCTTTCCTCAAGGTTAATGATAAAAAATGTGGCACACAGGCGGTGCCTTTTATTTTTACTGAAGTTCACAGGAGGTTTATGTGTTTAATTCTGACAACCTGAGACTCGACGGAAAATGCGCCATTATCACCGGTGCGGGTGCAGGTATTGGTAAAGAAATCGCCATTACATTCGCGACAGCAGGTGCATCTGTAGTGGTCAGTGATATTAACGCCGATGCAGCAAATCATGTTGTTGATGAGATTCAACAACTGGGGGGGCAGGCATTTGCGTGGCGCTGTGATATTACGTCCGAACAGGAATTATCCGCTCTGGCAGACTTTGCCATCAGTAAGTTGGGTAAAGTTGATATTCTGGTTAACAACGCTGGTGGCGGTGGTCCTAAGCCATTTGATATGCCAATGGCGGATTTTCGCCGCGCTTATGAACTGAATGTCTTTTCTTTTTTCCATCTTTCACAACTCATTGCGCCAGAAATGGAAAAAAATGGCGGTGGCGTTATTCTGACTATCACTTCCATGGCGGCAGAAAATAAAAATAAAAACATGACCTCGTATGCGTCCTCTAAAGCTGCGGCCAGTCATCTGGTCAGGAATATGGCGTTTGACCTGGGTGAAAAAAATATTCGGGTGAATGGTATTGCGCCAGGAGCAATATTAACGGATGCCCTCAAATCCGTTATTACACCAGAAATCGAACAAAAAATGTTGCAACACACGCCAATCAGACGTCTGGGCCAACCGCAAGATATTGCTAATGCGGCGTTGTTCTTGTGTTCACCCGCCGCCAGCTGGATAAGCGGACAAATTCTCACTGTCTCCGGCGGTGGGGTACAGGAACTCAATTAATTCGAATAACCCGGAAAACAACGCAACTCAGCGTTGTTTTCCGGTGCTGATGGGTTATCAGAAAATGTATCCATCTCGCTACTGGTTGCCATATTTCGATTGCTGGTTGACCAATTGTCGTGTGAATAATACTCGAATGCGGGGGGGCTTCGCACATTTGACCTGCAATGTTAGGTGCTTGCCTGGCAAAGCGGTAAACTACTTATTCACGCTAACTATAATGGTTTAACGATGGATAACATGCAGACTGAAGCACAACCGACACGGACCCGGATCCTCAATGCTGCCAGAGAGATTTTTTCAGAAAATGGATTTCACAGTGCCTCGATGAAAGCCATCTGTAAATCTTGCGGCATAAGCCCAGGAACGCTCTATCACCATTTCATTTCTAAAGAAGCCCTGATTCAGGCGATTATCCTTCAGGATCAGGAGAGGGCGGTGATCCGCTTCCGCGAACCTATCGAAGGGATTCATTTCGTTGACTATATGGTCGAGTCGATAGTGTCTCTCACTCATGAAGCCTTTGGACAAAGGGCGCTGGTGGTCGAAATTATGGCAGAAGGGATGCGCAATCCACAGGTCGCCGCCATGCTAAAGAATAAGCATCTGACGATTACGGAGTTTATCGCCCAGCGTATGCGCGATGCCCAGCAAAAAGGTGAGATAAACCCTGACATCAACACGGCAATGACCTCTCGTTTACTGCTGGATTTGACCTATGGCGTACTGGCCGATATCGAAGCCGAAGACCTGGCGTGTGAAGCGTCATTCGCCCGGGGATTACGCGCGATGATTGGCGGTATTTTAACCGCATCCTGATTCTGTCTTTTCGCGGGTCGGTGAAGACTGGCCTGCTTAATCCTGCATAGAAACTCTTTCCGTTTCGTCACAAAACCACCGTTAACACATACACAGTGGCCATATGACACGTAAATTTATCATTTAAAATCTATTCGAATGAACGTTCGATTGATTATTTTGTGGCTTCTGTCAACGCTGTTTTAAAGATTAATGCGATCCGTATCACGCTGTGGGTATTGCAGTTTTTGGTTTTTTGATCGCGGTGTCAGTTCTTTTTATTTCCATTTCTCTTCCATGGGTTTCTCACAGATAACTGTGTACATCACAAAATTGGTTAACTAATCGGATTAAAGGTTGACCAGTATTTTTATCTTAATGAGGAGTCCCTTATGTTACGTCCTGTAGAAACCCCAACCCGTGAAATCAAAAAACTCGACGGCCTGTGGGCATTCAGTCTGGATCGCGAAAACTGTGGAATTGATCAGCGTTGGTGGGAAAGCGCGTTACAAGAGAGCCGGGCAATTGCTGTGCCGGGCAGTTTTAACGATCAGTTTGCCGATGCGGATATTCGTAATTATGTGGGTAACGTCTGGTATCAGTGCGAAGTCTTTATACCGAAAGGTTGGGCGGGCCAGCGTATCGTGCTGCGTTTCGATGCGGTTACTCATTACGGCAAAGTGTGGGTAAACAATCAGGAAGTGATGGAGCATCAGGGGGGATATACGCCGTTTGAGGCCGATGTCACGCCATATGTTATTGCCGGGAAAAGTGTACGTATCACCGTTTGTGTGAACAACGAACTGAACTGGCAGACTATCCCGCCGGGAATGGTGATTACCGACGAAAACGGTAAGAAAAAGCAGTCTTACTTCCATGATTTCTTTAACTACGCCGGGATCCATCGCAGCGTAATGCTCTACACCACGCCGAACACCTGGGTAGACGATATCACCGTGGTGACGCATGTAGCGCAAGACTGTAACCACGCGTCTATTGACTGGCAGGTGGTGGCCAATGGTGATGTCAGCGTTGAACTGCGTGATGCGGATCAACAGGTGGTTGCAACTGGACAAGGCACCAGCGGGACTTTGCAAGTGGTGAATCCGCACCTCTGGCAACCGGGTGAAGGTTATCTCTATGAACTGTGCGTCACAGCCAAAAGCCAGACAGAGTGTGATATCTACCCGCTGCGCGTTGGTATCCGGTCAGTGGCAGTGAGTGGCGAACAGTTCCTGATCAACCACAAACCGTTCTACTTCACTGGTTTTGGTCGCCATGAAGATGCAGATTTACGCGGCAAAGGGTTCGATAACGTGCTGATGGTGCACGATCACGCATTAATGGACTGGATTGGGGCTAACTCCTACCGTACCTCGCATTACCCTTACGCTGAAGAGATGCTCGACTGGGCAGATGAACATGGCATCGTGGTGATTGATGAAACTGCAGCTGTCGGCTTTAACCTCTCTTTAGGCATTGGTTTCGAAGCGGGCAACAAGCCGAAAGAACTCTACAGCGAAGAGGCAGTCAACGGGGAAACTCAGCAGGCGCACTTACAGGCGATTAAAGAGCTGATTGCGCGTGACAAAAACCACCCAAGCGTGGTGATGTGGAGTATTGCCAACGAACCGGATACCCGTCCGCAAGGTGCACGGGAATATTTCGCGCCACTGGCGGAAGCAACGCGTAAACTCGACCCGACGCGACCGATCACCTGCGTCAATGTAATGTTCTGCGACGCTCACACCGATACCATCAGCGATCTCTTCGATGTGCTGTGTCTTAACCGTTATTACGGTTGGTATGTACAAAGCGGCGATTTGGAAACGGCGGAGAAGGTACTGGAAAAAGAACTTCTGGCCTGGCAGGAGAAACTGCATCAGCCGATTATCATCACCGAATACGGCGTGGATACGTTAGCCGGTCTGCACTCGATGTACACCGACATGTGGAGTGAAGAGTATCAGTGTGCATGGCTGGATATGTATCACCGCGTCTTTGATCGCGTCAGCGCCGTCGTCGGTGAACAGGTATGGAATTTCGCCGATTTTGCAACCTCGCAGGGCATTTTGCGCGTTGGCGGTAACAAGAAAGGGATCTTCACCCGCGACCGCAAACCGAAGTCGGCGGCTTTCTTGCTGCAAAAACGCTGGACTGGCATGAACTTCGGTGAAAAACCGCAGCAGGGAGGCAAACAATGAATCAACAACTCTCCTGGCGCACCATCGTCGGCTACAGCCTCGGTGACGTCGCCAATAACTTCGCCTTCGCAATGGGGGCGCTCTTCCTGTTGAGTTACTACACCGACGTCGCTGGCGTCGGTGCCGCTGCGGCGGGCACCATGCTGTTACTGGTTCGGGTATTCGATGCTTTCGCCGACGTCTTTGCCGGACGAGTGGTGGACAGTGTAAATACCCGCTGGGGAAAATTCCGCCCATTTTTACTCTTCGGTACTGCGCCGTTAATGATCTTCAGCGTGCTGGTATTCTGGGTGCCGACCGACTGGAGTCATAGCAGCAAAGTAGTGTATGCATATTTGACCTACATGGGCCTCGGGCTTTGCTACAGCCTGGTGAATATTCCTTATGGTTCACTTGCTACCGCGATGACCCAACAACCGCAGTCCCGCGCCCGTCTGGGCGCGGCTCGAGGAATTGCCGCTTCGCTGACCTTTGTCTGTCTGGCTTTTCTGATAGGACCGAGCATTAAAAACTCCAGCCCGGAGGAGATGGTGTCGGTGTACCATTTCTGGACGATTGTACTGGCAATTGCCGGTATGGTGCTTTACTTCATCTGCTTCAAATCGACGCGTGAGAATGTGGTACGTATCGTGGCGCAGCCGTCCTTGAAGATCAGTCTGCAAACGCTGAAACGGAATCGTCCGCTGTTTATGTTGTGCATCGGTGCACTGTGTGTGCTGATTTCGACCTTCGCGGTCAGCGCATCGTCGTTGTTCTATGTTCGCTATGTGCTGAATGACACCGGTCTGTTTACTGTGCTGGTACTGGTGCAAAACCTGGTCGGTACAGTGGCGTCGGCACCGCTGGTGCCAGGGATGGTCGCCAGGATTGGTAAAAAGAATACTTTCCTGATTGGCGCTCTGTTGGGAACCTGCGGTTATTTTCTGTTCTTCTGGGTTTCCGTCTGGTCACTGCCAGTGGCGTTGGTCGCGTTAGCCATCGCTTCAATTGGTCAGGGCGTTACTATGACCGTGATGTGGGCGCTGGAAGCTGATACCGTAGAATACGGTGAATACCTGACCGGCGTGCGAATTGAAGGGCTTACCTATTCGCTATTCTCATTTACCCGCAAATGCGGCCAGGCAATAGGGGGATTAATTCCCGCCTTTATTTTGGGATTAAGCGGATATATTGCGAATCAGGCACAAACACCGGAAGTTATTATGGGGATACGCACATCAATTGCCTTAGTCCCTTGCGGATTTATGCTACTGGCATTCGCTATAATCTGGTTTTATCCGCTCACGGATAAAAAATTCAAAGAAATTGTAGTTGAAATTGATAATCGCAAACAAATGCAGCAGCAATTAATCAGCGATATCACTAATTAATATTCTATAAAAATAATCAGAACATCAAAGGTGCAACTATGAGAAAAATAGTGGCCATGGCCGTTATTTGCCTGACGGCTGCCTCTGGCCTTACCTCTGCTTACGCCGCGCAACTGGTTGACGATGAAGCGGGGCTACGTATCAGACTGAAAAATGAATTACGCCGGGCCGACAAGCCCAGTGCTGGTGCGGGAAGAGATATTTACGCGTGGGTACAGGGAGGATTACTCGATTTTAATAGTGGCTATTATTCTAATATTATTGGCGTCGAAGGTGGAGCATATTATGTTTATAAATTAGGTGCTCGCGCTGATATGAGTACCCGATGGTATCTTGATGGCGATAAAAGTTTTGGCTTTGCCCTTGGCGCGGTAAAAATAAAACCGAGTGAAAATAGTTTGCTTAAATTAGGTCGCTTCGGGACGGATTATAGTTATGGTAGCTTACCTTATCGTATTCCGTTAATTGCTGGCAGTTCGCAACGTACATTACCGACTGTTTCCGAAGGGGTATTAGGTTATTGGGCTTTAACACCTAATATCGAACTGTGGGGAATGTGGCGCTCAAGAGTATTTTTGTGGACCGACTCAACAACCGGTATTCGTGATGAAGGGGTTTATAACAGCCAGACGGGGAAATACGATAAACATCGCGCACGTTCTTTTTTAGCCGCCAGTTGGCATGATGATACCAGTCGCTATTCTCTGGGCGCATCGACACAGAAAGATGTTTCCAACCAGATACAAAGTATTCTGGAGAAAAGCATACCCCTCGACCAGAATTATGCGCTGAAAGGAGAGTTGCTCGGCTTTTACGCGCAACTCGAAGGCTTAAGTCGTAATACCTGGCAGCCCAATGAAACGACGTTAGTTAGTGGACAATTGACCTGGAGCACGCCGTGGGGAAGTGTATTTGGTAGTGGTGGTTATCTGCGTCATGCGATGAATGGCGCCGTGGTGGACACTGACATTGGCTATCCTTTTTCATTAAGTCTAGATCGTAACCGTGAAGGAATGCAGTCCTGGCAATTGGGCGTCAACTATCGTCTAACCCCGCAATTTACGCTGACTTTTGCGCCGATTGTGACCCGTGGTTATGAATCCAGTAAACGAGACGTGCGGATTGAAGGTGCGGGCATCTTAGGTGGTATGAACTATCGGGTCAGCGAAGGGGCGCTACAAGGGATGAATTTCTTTCTTGCCGCCGATAAAGGGCGGGAAAAGCGCGATGGCAGTGCGCTGGGCGATCGCCTGAATTACTGGGATGTGAAAATGAGTATTCAGTATGACTTTATGCTGAGGTGAGAAAAAACGCCGGAGAGAAAACTCTCCGGCGTTTTGGCAGTGAATTACTGTTGCGGAATGGCTGGTACAGCCGGAACGTTTAATGCTGGCATTGCAAACATACCAACAAAATCTTCCAGCGGCATTTTCTGGCCATTCAACGTGATCTGACCGTTAGCATATTGCAGGCTGGTGGTGATGGTATTGTCCTGCAAGGTGGTCAGTCGGAACATCTGACCCATTGCTGATGCACCTTCAACTTGCTGTTTTGCCAGTTTTTTAGCTTGATCTTCCTGATAACCTTCCAGTTTCGCTACCTGGGTCATCAGCTCAGTTGCCATATCAACCGGAATGGTCAGTTTTGCCTCCAGAGACTTAACCGAGCGATCAACTTCCTGAGCCAGTGTCTGCGGCGCTTCTTTAGTCGTTGCCGGATCTTTCAGGAACAGCGACAGATTCAGCGCACTTTCACCCTGACTGTTTTTCCAGCTTAACGGAGCGACAGTTATCACCGGATCGCCTTTCAACATCAGTGGCAGGGCGCTAAAGAAGGCTTCTGTCACTTTCTCCTGATAAAGTTCGGGATTGTTGGCAATCTCTGGCTGTGCCAGCAGTGCCTGAGTTTGCGCGTTATATTGCTGGCTAAACTGATGCCAGGCTTCGCCATCAATCTGACCGACTTTTAAAGTCAGCTTGCCGCTGCCCAGATCCTGATTCTGTACCTTCAGGCTATTTAGCGAGTAATCCAGTTGGCTATTGATCGTTTTACCGTCATTGACCAGGTCTGATTTACCGCTGATCTCCATGCCTTCCAGCAGTGCCAGTTCTTTGCCTTCCACCGAAATGGTCATTTTTTCCAGTGACAGTTTTTGGTTGCCCACGCGCTCACCAAAACTTGCCAGCGTGCTGGAACCGTCGGTTTTCAGATTATTAAAGGTCAACTGTACTTTCTGGTTGTATTCGTTAACCGCATCTACCCGACCGCTTTGCGCCTCCCCGGAAAGGGAGATAGCTTTGCCGTCTCTGTCTGCATTTAACTGGAATTCGCCGCCGCTAAAGGCGACTTTTTCATCTTTTTGTTCGTAATTCAGTGGCTTGAGAGAGATATCTGAGCTGGAATCACCGCTGTAACCAATGCGGGAGTTAATCTCAAAAGGTGTTTCTCCTTTTGCCATATCAAACAGTGGTTTGCTCACATTGTTGTTGACAAGCGTGGTTTGAATCGACGCCATCGATGGGATCAGGTTCAGTTTTTTCAGCTGAGCCAAGGGAAAGGGACCATGATCAACAGATTCGTTGAAGATGACGCTCTGACCACTTTTAATCCACGGATTTTCTTTCCCGGCAACGGGTTTCACCACCAGTTGTAACTGGCTGCTGAACACGCCGCGATGATAGTTTTGATAACTCACTTCCAGGTTGGATTCAGGAGCCGTCAGCTTAAGTTGCGCATTCGCCTGCGCGACCATGTCCTCGAGATGGGTTTCTATTTTCTTGCCTGTGTACCATGCGCCGCCTGTCCAGACTACGCCGAGCGCAACAATGACGCCTACCGCTACCAGCGATTTATTCATAGTGATTATCCATAAAATGAAATCAGGCGGACTGGCCGCCTGAAGTGTTATAAGCCTTTAATAAGCTTAGCAAGAGATGTTAATTTTTTCAGTAAGCTCTTACAGCTTGTTGTAAACACGGGCTAAACGTCCGTGGCCTTTCACTGTCACCGGTGTCTCGTTGGCGGCAATAAACGCTGACTCACCCGGTTTAAGCTGTAACTGTTGAGAACCTTTACACAGAGTTGCTTCGCCTTCAACGCAGAACAAAATGGCGGCACTTTGCTGGCTGATGGTGGTTTCTTTATCGCTAAGGTCATGCAGCGAGAAGGCAAAATCATCCACCGGAATCGGGAAGTCCAGTTCTGCACCTTGCTTCACCGGCTGGGTCAACAACTGGTTAGCTGGTTTGGCTTCGAACTTCACGTTGGCAACCAGCTCAGGAATATCAATGTATTTAGGCGTCAGACCCGCACGCAGCACGTTATCGGAGTTCGCCATCACTTCCAGCGCCACGCCTTGCAGGTAGGCATGTGGTGTTTCAGCGAACAGGAACATCGCTTCGCCAGGGTTCAGTTTCACCACATTCAGCAACAGCGGGGAGAACAGACCGCTGTCATCCGGGTAAAATTCAGAAATTAAACGAATCGTTTGCCACGGTTCGCCCTGTTGGCTGTCGAGCGCCGATTTTAAAATCGCCAGCGCGCGGGATTTCTCTTCACCCTGCATATTTAACAGGCTGGCGAACAGTTCGCTTAAACGTTCGGCATCAGGCTGTTGTAAAAAGTGAGCAATCGCCGGATGTGCACCTGCGACCGGCTGGAGTAGGGAGACAATCTCGGAAAACTCTCGAAACGCGTTCATCGCAAGGAAAGGCGTCAGCGCAAAAACCAGCTCCGGCTTGTGGTTAGGATCTTTATAGTTACGCTCGGCGGTATCCATCGGAATACCTGCGGCATTTTCTTTGGCAAAACCGATTTCAGAATTGCGTTTGTTTGGATGAACCTGAATGGAGAGCGGCTGGGCTGCGCATAATACTTTGAACAGGAAAGGCAGTTCGCCAAAGCGTCTGGCAACGGCCTCTCCAAGCAGAGTCGATTTATCACTCTCAATCACATCACGCAGTGAAACGATATCTCCTGCGGCATTGTACACACGGGAACTGCTTTTCGGATGTGCCCCCATCCACAGCTCGGCCATCGGCTGGCTGGACGGATTTTCCATACCATAAAGTTCAGTCAACGCCGTTTTGCTGCCCCAGGCATAGTTTTGCACTGAGTTAATGAGTTTTTGCATGATCAATCCCTGTTTAAATGTGGAAATTAATCCCGCTATTAAAGCAAGAATCCTACGGGAAGTAACCTGGAGCCGCAAAAAGTCGTACTAGTCTCAGTTTTTGTTAAAAAAGTGTGTAGGATATTGTTACTCGCTTTTAACAGGGCAACGGAACACCCGCCCAGAGCATAACCAAACCAGGCAGTAAGTGAGAGAACAATGTCAAACAAACCCTTTCATTATCAGGCTCCTTTCCCACTCAAAAAAGATGATACCGAGTATTACCTGCTGACCAGCGAACACGTTAGCGTATCTGAATTTGAAGGGCAGGAGATTTTGAAAGTCGCGCCAGAAGCGTTAACTCTGCTGGCGCGTCAGGCGTTTCATGATGCGTCATTTATGCTGCGTCCGGCTCACCAACAACAGGTGGCCGACATTCTGCGTGACCCGGAAGCCAGCGAAAACGATAAATATGTGGCGCTGCAATTCCTGCGAAACTCCGATATCGCGGCAAAAGGCGTTCTGCCAACCTGTCAGGATACCGGCACCGCGATTATCGTTGGTAAAAAAGGGCAGCGCGTATGGACAGGTGGTGGCGACGAAGCGGCTTTGGCGCGCGGTGTCTATAACACCTATATCGAAGATAATTTGCGCTACTCGCAAAACGCGCCGCTGGACATGTATAAAGAGGTGAATACCGGCACCAACCTGCCAGCGCAGATCGATCTTTATGCCGTTGATGGCGACGAGTACAAATTCCTCTGTATTGCCAAAGGTGGCGGTTCGGCAAACAAAACGTATCTTTATCAGGAAACCAAAGCGTTACTGACGCCGGGGAAACTGAAAAATTATCTGGTTGAGAAAATGCGTACGCTGGGGACGGCGGCCTGTCCTCCGTATCACATTGCGTTCGTTATTGGCGGAACTTCTGCGGAAACTAACCTTAAAACGGTAAAACTGGCTTCCGCTAAATACTATGACGAACTGCCAACGGAAGGGAATGAGCACGGTCAGGCTTTCCGCGATGTGGAGCTGGAAAAAGAATTGCTGATCGAAGCGCAAAATCTTGGTCTGGGGGCGCAGTTTGGTGGTAAATACTTCGCTCACGATATCCGCGTGATTCGCCTGCCGCGTCATGGCGCATCCTGCCCGGTTGGTATGGGCGTTTCCTGTTCCGCTGACCGTAATATTAAAGCGAAGATCAACCGTCAGGGGATCTGGATCGAAAAACTGGAACATAACCCAGGCAAATATATCCCTGAAGAATTGCGTAAAGCGGGAGAAGGCGAGGCGGTGCGCGTAGACCTTAATCGTCCGATGAAAGAGATCCTTGCTCAGTTGTCGCAATATCCTGTTTCTACGCGATTGTCGCTTAACGGTACTATCATCGTCGGTCGTGATATCGCCCATGCCAAACTGAAAGAGCGCATGGACAACGGCGAAGGGCTACCGCAATACATCAAAGATCACCCGATTTACTACGCGGGGCCGGCAAAAACGCCGGAAGGTTATGCCTCCGGTTCTCTTGGTCCAACAACCGCCGGACGGATGGATTCTTATGTCGATCAACTGCAAGCGCAGGGCGGAAGTATGATCATGCTGGCGAAAGGCAACCGCAGCCAGCAGGTGACGGATGCCTGTAAAAAACACGGTGGCTTCTACCTCGGTAGTATTGGCGGCCCGGCGGCAGTGCTGGCGCAGGGTAGTATTAAGAGTCTGGAATGTGTTGAGTATCCTGAACTGGGAATGGAAGCTATCTGGAAAATCGAAGTGGAAGATTTCCCGGCGTTTATTCTTGTGGATGATAAAGGAAATGACTTCTTCCAGCAGATACAGCTCACGCAGTGCACCCGCTGCGTGAAATAAACAGAGCCGTCCTTCGGGGCGGCTTTTTTACATGGCACGAAAGACCAAACATTTGTTATCAAATAGTAAATAATGAGTGAGCTAAAAGTTGCTTAACGTAAGCAAAACAGAAAGAAAAAATTAATCAGGTGAGGAGCAGTCCATGAAAACAGTACGCAGCGAAAAAGATTCGATGGGTGCGATCGATGTCCCGGCAGATAAGCTGTGGGGCGCACAAACTCAACGCTCGCTGGAGCATTTCCGCATTTCGACGGAGAAAATGCCAACCTCACTGATTCATGCGCTGGCGCTAACCAAGCGCGCAGCGGCAAAAGTTAATGAAGATTTAGGCTTGCTGTCCGAAGAGAAAGCGAGTGCCATTCGTCAGGCGGCAGATGAAGTGCTGGCGGGACAGCATGACGATGAATTTCCGCTGGCTATCTGGCAGACCGGTTCCGGTACGCAAAGCAATATGAATATGAACGAAGTGCTGGCTAACCGGGCGAGCGAATTGCTTGGCGGCGTGCGTGGGATGGAACGTAAAGTTCACCCTAATGACGACGTGAACAAAAGCCAAAGTTCCAATGATGTCTTTCCGACGGCGATGCATGTTGCGGCGCTGCTGGCGCTGCGCAAGCAACTCATTCCGCAGCTTAAAACACTGACACAAACGCTGAGTGAAAAATCGCGCGCATTTGCCGATATCGTCAAAATTGGTCGTACCCACTTGCAGGACGCCACGCCGCTGACGTTGGGGCAGGAGATTTCTGGCTGGGTAGCGATGCTGGAGCATAATCTCAAACATATCGAGTACAGTCTGCCGCACGTGGCGGAACTGGCGCTGGGTGGTACAGCAGTAGGGACGGGGCTGAACACTCATCCGGAATATGCGCGTCGCGTTGCGGATGAACTTTCGGTAATTACCTGCGCGCCGTTTGTTACCGCGCCGAACAAATTTGAAGCTCTGGCGACCTGTGATGCGCTGGTTCAGGCGCACGGCGCCTTGAAAGGGTTGGCTGCGTCACTGATGAAAATTGCCAATGACGTCCGTTGGTTGGCATCTGGCCCTCGCTGCGGAATTGGTGAAATCTCAATCCCGGAAAACGAGCCGGGCAGTTCAATCATGCCTGGGAAAGTGAACCCAACGCAGTGTGAAGCGTTAACCATGCTTTGCTGTCAGGTGATGGGGAACGATGTGGCGATCAACATGGGTGGCGCTTCCGGAAACTTTGAACTGAACGTCTTCCGTCCGATGGTTATCCACAATTTCCTGCAATCGGTACGCTTGCTGGCAGATGGCATGGAAAGTTTTAACAAACACTGTGCAGTGGGGATTGAGCCGAATCGTGAGCGAATCAATCAATTACTCAATGAATCGCTGATGCTGGTGACCGCACTCAACACCCACATTGGCTATGACAAAGCCGCCGAGATTGCCAAAAAGGCGCATAAAGAAGGGCTGACCTTAAAAGCCGCAGCCCTTGCGCTGGGCTATCTTAGCGAAGCCGAGTTTGACAGCTGGGTACGACCAGAACAGATGGTCGGTAGCATGAAAGCAGGGCGTTAATCTGCAACATACAGGTGCAGCCGTGGGATGATCAAACGAAGCGGCTGCGCCTGCGGTTTATAACGGTGCTGCACATTGTCGGCATCGTAATTCAACAACTCGCCAACGTCCGGCACGCCCGCGCCATTATCCCGATTAATCAGTGCAATCAGAGGCGTCGGGCAGGCGTGTTGTACCTGTTTTTGATCTCCCTTGTACCAGACGCGGGCAATCGGCTGCACCTTCACCGGACGTTTGATTTTTAACTTCGCGTCCTGTGGCAGGGCGGCAATATCCTGATATTCACGCTCCAGTTTTCCCTGCCACTCCTCACGCGTCCACGGTGCGACGCTGCGGGGTGATTTCAGACTTTTTTCCAGCTGCGCCAGCACTTCATCACGACGTAAATTCTTAATGATATGTTTATTCGCCCAGCCAAAACGTAAAGTTGCGGGGTCATGCAGAACGGTGAGGGTGCGGTAAGCGTTAAGTGTGATCAGCCCCGGCAAATGGCGATGCACCCATTCAAAACGCGCCGCCGTAGGAAGTTCTGACTCAACCGTGACGATATGCTCGAAAGTGGTTTTAAGTTGATTGATGCGCTGAATATGACTTACCAGCGCCGCTTGTGAAAGATTATCGACCTGATAACACAACACGCCGGGCAGACGAACAGCGGCCTTGCTGCTGCGATTTTCAGACTGTTGCTGAATAAACAAATGGCGGAAATGACGTAACGCGAGCGCCTGCGCCTCTTTGCCGAGATGTTGCTTAACTTCAATGCAGTTCAGCGGATTATGCTCATCTTCTTTTTTGACTTCCGGTAAAGAGAACACCCGGGCAACCAGCAACTTGTGCTGTTCAAGCTCAGCGGCAAATGCGGCCAGTTCTTGCTCCATCTGGCGAAAGGTAGTATTGAGTCGATCTACGAGATCGTAACGAGCCATAAAATCACCACTTAGTTACAACATACTTATTTTATAGCACAGTGGCGACGGCTTGACCACCGTGCGCGTAGCGTCAGGCAGAGGTAAATTGCGCAATGTTGTGCCATAACGGCCAGCTAAACGAGAAGCGGGCACCACCCAGTTCGCTGGCATCACAATTAACCGTGCCGCCCATAGCCAGCGCAATAGAGCGGACAATTGCCAGTCCCAGCCCGCAGCCGCCGGTTGCACGGTCACGGCTGGGGTCGAGGCGAACAAAGGGTTCAAAAATATGCTCTCGATCCTGTGGTGCAATCCCTGCACCATCATCTTCAACAATTAATGTCGCTCTGTTTCCTGTCAGTAGCAGGCTGGTTTCAACGGTTGAATGGCAGTAGCGCAGGGCGTTATTGAGCAAGTTATCCAGCACGCGCTCCATTAAGCGCATATCCAGCGCCGCATAATGACCTTGTATGATGGTTTTTATCCGTACCGTTTTATCGGGAGTTAGCGCCTGAATGTCGGTCAGATGCGTTGACAGCCACAACGGCAGGTCTGGTTCGCTAAGATGGAGCTCATTTTGCGGGCGATCGAGTCGGGCATAAGTCAACAGTTCTTCAATTAAAGCTTCCAGTTGGCTGATATCGCGATTCAATGCCTGGGATTCTGTTGCGCTCAGGTTATCGCTCATCTCCAGGCGATAACGCAGGCGCACTAACGGCGTTCGCAGTTCGTGGGCGATACCGTCGATAAGCTGTTTTTTGCTGGCAATCAAGGCGTTGATATTGTCCGCCATCTGGTTAAACGCCACGCCAAGTCGTTCAAAACTCGAACCATCATCAAAGTGAATACGTTCATTGAGATGCCCATCGCCAAATCGTTGTGCCGCTGCTTCCAGTTTTAGCATGTCCTGCCAGTGCGGACGCATCCAGATAAACACCGGAAAGGCGAGGGAGATGGCAATAAAAGCGATCAGCGCGATATCCAGTAATCGCATTTGATGGAGGTAATAAAGATAAGGCACGGGACCGACTGCCAGCACGTAGTGGCTGCGCGGTATACGTTGCAAAAAAGTGTACTGATCGTCCAGGGCGACAATTTCGCCGCCATGCAGCCGATGCATGGAGATTTCATCGAGATGATATTTACTCAACGGTTCGACGCGCAGATCAAAAGAGAGATTTAAATCCATCTCCTTCAGTGTTTTCCCCCAGTCGTGCGGGGGGATCTCGCGCAATTCACTACGCATCAGGTATAGCGAACTGTTCATCAAATCATCCAGCGACTGTTTGCCCGCGCGTTCGGCGGTAAATTTGTACACCAGCCCAACCAACAGGGACATCACCAGAAAGCAGACAAACAGTAAAAGATAAAACTGGATAAACAGTTTTTTCATCGCTTATTCCCACGCATGAGGCGCAAACAGATAGCCTTTGTTTCGCACGGTTTTAATGCGATAAGGTTCGGCAGCGTTATCGCGCAGTTTTTTTCTTAACCGCGAAATAGCCACGTCCACGCTACGATCCAGACCGTCATAGCTGACGCCGCGTAAATTTTTCAACAACGCATCTCTGTCCATAATTTGCCCTGCGTGGGTGGCTAACTCCCAGAGCAGTTCAAAATCGGCGGTAGAAAGTGAAATTTCACGGTTAGCAAGCGTAACTACACGGTTAATGGGATCGATGGTCAACGTACCGAAATGCAATGCCTTGTAAGGAGTAAGAGGTGCTTCTTGTATACCTTTGGTCAGCGTGGTTTGCTCATTCTGACGCAAATGTAAACGTAACCGCGCCAGCAGGACTGCGGGGGGCGTCGTTTTGAGAATATAGTCGCAGGCGCCCATTTCCAGAGCCAGAATGTGGTTCATATCACTATCGAGAGATGTCAGCAGAACTATAGGCCCGCGCCATTTAGTGCGTAAATCACGACAGACAGTCATGCCGTCCTTGCCTGGTAGCATGATATCGAGGAGCACCAGATCCGGATTTTCCCGCAGAATTGTTTCTTCTGCATGGTCGCCGCGAGGTTCAATGGTTACCTGTATATCATGTTTCGCCAAATACGCGGCAATCAGTGAACCGACTTCTGCGTCATCTTCCACAAATACGATAGTGTTCATATTATTCACGGTAGATATAAAAACGTCACAATACACCGCGTTGTTTTTACTTACTATCAATCGTTCCTAAACAAGTTTGCATCAGGTATTCTACGGATGACTTGTTATGTAAGTGTTAAGGTAAAAAGATGGGGCTGGTAATCAAAGCCGCGCTTGGTGCGCTGGTGGTGGTGTTAATTGGTGTATTAGCAAAAACGAAAAATTACTATATCGCCGGGCTGATTCCGCTTTTCCCGACCTTTGCGCTTATTGCGCATTATATTGTTGCCAGCGAACGCGGCATTGAAGCCTTACGCGCAACCATCATTTTCAGCATGTGGTCGATTATTCCCTATTTTGTTTACCTGGCGTCGCTGTGGTATTTCACCGGAATAATGCGCTTGCCCGCTGCTTTTGTGGGTTCCGTTGCGTGCTGGGGGATAAGCGCATGGGTGTTGATTATATGCTGGATGAAGCTGCATTAACGCAGATGTCGACCGCCATCAAGCGGAAAACTGCGTCCGGTAACAAAGCAACTGGTGAGTAAATAATCGACCAGATCGATCACTTCTTTCTCACCAGGCGCGGTTTTCATCAGTGATTTATTCAGCGCCTGTTGACGATATTCAGCATCATCATGCTCATTAAACAGGATCAGCGATGGCGCAATAGAATTCACTTTCACTTCCGGTGCCAGCTTGCGGGCAAATGAGCGGGTCATATTATCCAGCGCCGCTTTGCTCGCAGCATAGGCAATATGTTTGTCGCTTCCGCGCTCCACCACATAATCGGTAAAGTGAATGATATCGCTGGCGGCGTGTCCGTGCCCACGCAGTAATCTTTCCAGAGCGTGGTTAAGAAGGTATGGAGTATTAACGTGGATCTGCATCATGCTGGCCAGCACGTCAGTCAGTGGCGTACCTGGTTTTTCAGCCATCCATGCGCTGGCGTTATGCAAAATAGCACGCAGGCCGTGGGTGCTTTTTAGTACCTCATCGGCAAACGCCATCACACCGTCGTTGGTTGAAAAATCAGCCTGAATACATTGCGCACCCGCATTAATCAGCCCCTCAATGGCAGGATAGTGCGTCCGATAGCTGACAATCACCGGTTGCTTTTGATTAATGAAATGCCAGGCGAGGGCGAGGCCAATGCGACGGCCTCCGCCAGTAATTAATATTGGCAAGGGGTGGGTTTTACCCATCGTTATCTCCTTTGCTATCCAACGATGGGACGAACGTTATCCCACCAGCATCCAGGTCGCCGGAACTGCGGCAATTAACAACATGCTAATTAGCATCATTTCCTGACGATTCAGTACATTATCATGTGTATGCGTTTTACGCGCGTACAGGAATACCAGAAGCCCAGGTGCATACAGAACGACGGACAACAGCAGGTGCATTGGGCCAGAGGCGTACAATAACCATAAGCCATAAATGCAGGCACCGATACCTACTGCTTTATGCAGTGGACGGGTAGCGATTTTCAGCAGGAACGCGCCAACCAGGAAATAGGGCACCAGAATCATTTCTGAGGCGATGGTCAGCAATGTGTTGTAATCGGAACCGGTTAGCCAGATGAGTACCAGGCAAATTTGCACGCAGATGTTGGTCAGCCACAGTGAGGCAGACGGCGCAGCTTGCGCATTCTGGCGAGCAAAAATGCGCGGGAATGCTTTATGTGTGGCCGCCAGGAAGGGGACTTCTGCCGCCATAATGGTCCAGCTTAAGTACGCGCCGCAAACGGAAACGATCAGTCCGGCAGCGATGATAATCTCGCCCCACGGCCCCATCATTTTCACCATCAGGCCGGCCATAGACGGGTTACGGATTTCAGCCAGTTCCGGGCGTGCTACCACGCCCAGCGAAAGCAGTGTTACCAGTAAATAAACGCCCAGCGCGGAAAGTACCGCCAGAAGTGTTGCTTTGCCGACATCATGTTTATTACGCGCTCGCGCAGAAACGACCACTGCACCTTCCACGCCAATGAATACCCACAGTGTGATCAACATTGTGTTTTTCACCTGTTCCCATACTGGTATGCCAAGTGCAAGGCCAGTGAAGTCGAGTTTGAAGGTGTCCAGTTTGAACATCATCATCGCCAGCACAATAAACAGACCTAGCGGCAATAATTTTGCCAACGTCGCCACCAGGTTAATGCTGGCAGCAGTCTGCACGCCGCGCAGGATCAAAAAGTGAACAATCCATAATAAGGCGGATGCACCGACAATCGATTGCCAGGTATTGCCATCGCCAAACAGGCGCAATTCCGGCGTGTCAGTAAAAAAGCTTAATGCGGAAAAGACGATGACCAGATAGGAGACGTTGGCGATAACTGCGCACAGCCAGTATCCCCATGCAGAGCAGAAACCGATCAGTTCGCCAAATCCTTCACGGGCATAGGTAAAGATACCGCCGTCAAGGTCGGGACGAATACGCGTCAGGATCAGCATCGCGAAGGCCAGTAATAAAATCCCTGCGCCGGTGATACCCCAGCCGATCAATAATGCTGCCGGGCTGGCTACCGCCGCCATATTTTGCGGCAGACTGAAAACACCTGCGCCCAGCATTGAGCTTAATACCAGCGCAGTGAGCGCGCTCAGTCCCAGTTTCTTTTCCATCTGTATCCAGTGATCAAAACGTGTTCGGAAGAATAAATATTAGGACAAAACGCATAAAAATGGTGTTTGTCACTAAGGCGCGGGATTTTACGAAGAGATGTATCGTCATGCAATGGTTAGGGGAAAATTTGTGACTAAAAATGCTAAAGGCGGCATAAAGCCGCCTTATCGTGATACTGAATAGTTATTTATACAGGTCTGCGCTGATGGTCAGGTTATTGCCACGTTCCTGCCACTGGCGGGTGATGTGGTAATACTTAGCCCCTTTCTTCGCGGCACGTTTAGCAACCTGGTAGGAAACTTCGGTCATGTTGCCGTAGTTACCTGAGAACTTAATGCTGTCGAACGGCACCATCATCGCTGCGGTCGCTTTGTTCAGTTCTTCTACTTTAGTGCCGTCAGGTAGCGTGACAGTGTAACGTCCGCCTTTTGATGACTGGGTTTCAAAGAAACGACCGACTTCGGAACTTGGTGACGCAGTAGTGGCAACGCCAGGGATTTCAACTTTCTTCGCAGCTTCGCCACCGGCAGCCAGGGCTGCACGTCCCGCGTCGGAATCCGCCGGGATCACATCCGGGCTTTGTACTACGCGTTTCTTAGCATCTTTTTTATAGATGAATGCGGTAATACGCTGGTTGCCGCCCTGGTTGGCATCGATTTGACGAACAATATAGAAAGAGTATGCGCCTTTTGCTTTCGCCGCTTTGGTGATGGCGTCATTGACTTCAGGCTGGCTACGGTAAAAGCCCAGGACGGTAACTGTATCAAACGGTTCGATCAGAACGGCCTGGTCTTTGGGCAGCTCCACCACACCATTAATCACGCGATTTTTTTCGGTTTCTGCTTTTTCAGCATCAGACTTATAGAGATCGGCAACTACACGCCAGTTACCGCTGTTACCGAAATCTGACGTATCGACAACATAAAAAGAGGCTGCTCCTTCTTTATCAGCGCGGCGGGATACGGCTTTCACCGCCTCGCCAATGGCATTGAAACGTCCGGTAACCACTACACGGTCAAAAGGTTTAACCGCTGCCGCTTGCTCCGGTGTCAGTTCTGTTGCTGCGTTAACGGAGAATGCCGTAGCAGAAAGCAGTGCCGACGCCAGGAGGGTGTTCTTAAGCTTCATAAAAATAATCCTTCGCCTTGCGCAAACCAGGTACTGGTATTGTTATTAACGAGAAACGTGGCTGATTATTGCATTTAAACGGTGTAACTGTCTGCGTCATTTTTCATATCAGACTTCTTGATTTGATTTTAAACCTGTTCGAATAACCATGTGTGATTAAAAAGTGAGCGCAGTGGCATAGGCGGCTGAAATGGCTGAATTGTATAAGTTAATTTAATGTTAACTGGTAGCTTGCGACGGGGTGATCTCATGTTTTACCTGGCTATTGAAGACAATTATCGCCCTTTATCCTGTGTTCTATGGTGTTTATCCCACTATCAAGGCTGAATCGTTAATATTTTTCGAGTTAACGCCGAAATACTGATTTTTGGCGCTAGATCACAGGCATTATTTTCAGTACGTTATAGACGTTTGTTACTAATTTATTTTAACGGAGTAACATTTAGCTCGTTCATGAGCGGCTTGTGTACCTTGAAACACAGGCAAACCATCATCAATAAAACCGATGGAAGGGAATATCATGCGAATTGGCATACCAAGAGAACGGTTAACCAATGAAACCCGTGTTGCAGCAACGCCAAAAACAGTGGAACAGTTGCTGAAACTAGGTTTTACCGTCGCGGTAGAGAGCGGCGCGGGTCAACTGGCGAGTTTTGACGATAAAGCGTTTGTGCAAGCGGGCGCTGAAATAGTAGAAGGGAATAACGTCTGGCAGTCAGAGATCATTCTGAAGGTCAATGCACCGTTAGATGATGAAATTGCACTGCTGAATCCAGGTACAACGCTGGTAAGTTTTATCTGGCCTGCGCAGAATCCGGAACTAATGCAAAAACTTGCGGAACGTAACGTCACCGTGATGGCGATGGACTCCGTACCGCGTATTTCTCGCGCCCAGTCGCTGGACGCGTTAAGTTCGATGGCGAATATCGCAGGTTATCGCGCTATTGTCGAAGCAGCTCATGAGTTTGGTCGCTTTTTTACCGGACAAATCACTGCGGCAGGTAAAGTGCCGCCGGCAAAAGTCATGGTGATTGGTGCGGGTGTTGCTGGTCTGGCGGCCATTGGTGCAGCAAACAGCCTCGGCGCAATTGTGCGTGCGTTCGATACTCGTCCGGAAGTGAAAGAACAAGTTCAGAGTATGGGCGCGGAATTCCTCGAACTGGATTTTAAAGAGGAAGCAGGCAGCGGCGATGGCTATGCCAAAGTGATGTCGGAAGCGTTCATCAAAGCGGAAATGGAGCTTTTTGCTGCGCAGGCAAAAGAAGTCGATATCATTGTTACCACTGCGCTGATTCCAGGCAAACCGGCACCGAAACTGATTACCCGTGAAATGGTGGACTCCATGAAGTCGGGCAGTGTGATTGTCGATCTGGCAGCACAAAACGGCGGTAACTGTGAATACACCGTGCCGGGGCAAATCTTCACCACTGAAAATGGCGTCAAAGTCATTGGTTATACCGATCTTCCGGGGCGTCTGCCGACGCAATCCTCACAGCTTTATGGCACCAACCTCGTCAATCTGCTGAAACTGTTGTGCAAAGAGAAAGACGGCAACATTACTGTTGATTTTGATGATGTGGTGATTCGTGGTGTGACCGTGATCCGTGCGGGTGAAATTACCTGGCCGGCGCCGCCGATTCAGGTTTCAGCCCAGCCGCAGGCAGCGCAGAAAGCAGCACCGGAAGTCAAAACCGAGGAAAAATGTGCCTGTTCGCCGTGGCGTAAATACGCCTTGATGGCGCTGGCAATTATCCTTTTCGGCTGGCTGGCAAATGTTGCACCGAAAGAGTTCCTCGGACACTTCACCGTGTTCGCGCTGGCGTGCGTTGTCGGCTATTACGTGGTGTGGAATGTATCGCACGCGCTGCATACGCCGTTGATGTCGGTCACCAATGCGATTTCAGGGATTATTGTTGTCGGAGCACTTTTACAGATTGGCCAGGGCGGCTGGGTTAGCTTCCTTAGTTTTATCGCGGTGCTTATAGCCAGCATTAATATTTTCGGTGGCTTCACCGTGACTCAGCGTATGCTGAAAATGTTTCGCAAAAACTAAGGGGTAACATATGTCTGGAGGATTAGTTACAGCTGCATACATTGTTGCCGCGATCCTGTTTATCTTCAGTCTGGCCGGGCTTTCAAAACATGAAACGTCTCGCCGGGGTAACAACCTCGGTATCGCCGGGATGGCGATTGCTTTAATTGCAACTATCTTTGGACCGGATACTGGCAACGTTGGCTGGATCTTACTGGCGATGGTCATCGGTGGGGCGATTGGTATCCGTCTGGCGAAGAAAGTCGAAATGACCGAAATGCCGGAGCTGGTGGCGATCCTGCATAGCTTCGTTGGTCTGGCGGCGGTGTTGGTTGGTTTTAACAGCTATCTGCATCACGACGCGGAAATGGCGCCGATTCTGGCCAATATTCACCTGACGGAAGTGTTCCTCGGTATCTTCATCGGTGCGGTGACTTTCACGGGGTCGGTCGTGGCGTTCGGTAAGCTGTGCGGCAAAATTTCGTCTAAACCGCTGATGCTGCCAAACCGTCACAAAATGAACCTGGCGGCTCTGGTCGTTTCCTTCCTGCTGCTGATTGTATTTGTTCGCACGGATAGCGTCGGCCTGCAAGTGCTGGCATTGCTGATAATGACCGCCATTGCGCTGGTATTCGGCTGGCATTTAGTCGCCTCCATCGGTGGTGCAGATATGCCAGTGGTGGTGTCGATGCTGAACTCTTATTCTGGTTGGGCAGCGGCGGCGGCGGGCTTTATGCTCAGTAATGATCTGCTGATTGTGACCGGTGCGCTGGTCGGTTCTTCTGGTGCCATCCTTTCTTACATTATGTGTAAGGCGATGAACCGTTCCTTTATCAGCGTCATTGCGGGTGGTTTCGGCACAGATGGTTCTTCCACCGGTGATGATCAGGAAGTGGGCGAGCATCGCGAAATCACTGCGGAAGAGACGGCAGAATTGCTGAAAAATTCGCACTCGGTGATCATCACCCCAGGCTACGGCATGGCGGTCGCGCAGGCACAATATCCGGTGGCAGAAATCACCGAGAAATTGCGTGCCCGTGGTATCAATGTGCGTTTCGGTATTCACCCGGTTGCAGGTCGATTACCGGGGCATATGAACGTATTGCTGGCAGAAGCGAAAGTACCGTATGACATCGTGCTGGAAATGGACGAGATCAACGATGATTTTGCTGATACCGACACTGTGTTGGTGATTGGCGCTAACGATACGGTTAACCCGGCTGCGCAGGACGATCCGAAAAGCCCAATTGCTGGAATGCCTGTGCTGGAAGTGTGGAAAGCACAGAACGTGATTGTCTTTAAACGTTCGATGAACACTGGCTATGCTGGTGTGCAAAACCCGCTGTTCTTCAAGGAAAACACTCACATGCTGTTTGGCGATGCCAAGGCCAGCGTGGATGCAATCCTGAAAGCACTGTAACCCTGACGGCCTCTGTGGAGGCCGTTACTCTTTATTGAGATCGCTTAACAGGACGGCGATGCTTTGGCCTCCCGCCGTTTGTTCAAGCGCAATTTTGACAACAATCGTCAACGGCACGGAAAGCAGCATTCCCACCGGTCCTAACAACCATCCCCAAAAAATTAACGACAAAAAAACTACCAGTGTCGAAAGCCCCAACCCGCGCCCCATGATGCGCGGCTCCAGAATATTGCCGAAGACCAGATTAATCAGCAGATATCCCGCCAGCACCAGTAACGCCTCATAGAAACCATTAAACACCAGTACCTGAGCGATAGGGGGGATAGCCGCGAGAACAGAACCAATGTTAGGGATGTAATTAAGCGCGAAGGCCAACAATCCCCAGACAAAAGCGAAGCGAACATCGAGTGCGGCGAGCATCGCCCAGGCGACCAGACCAGTGATGATGCTGATGGCTGTTTTCAGCACCAGGTAATGCGACACACTGTCAATGGCGCGCTGGATCGCCGCCATACCTTCGACCGGGCGCGCCATCATTTGCTGGAGTTTGCCGGGAAGTTGTGGCACTTCGAGCAGCATAAACAACACCGTCAGCAACAATAAAAATATGGATGACATGGCGTTAGATAACTGCGTCAGCAAGTTGGTGAGCAACGTCATCGCCGCGTTCGGATCAATATAATGCGCCAGTTGGTCAACCGAGATATCAATACCCGCGCGTTGTAACAAAGGTTCCAGAACTTGCAGGGGTTTTATGATTGAGCTGCGATACTGTGGCAAAGTGCGGGTCAGTTCATTGAGCGTTGAGCCGAGATAGGCCAGTAATAGCACCATCGCCATCACGATGATGACCATTAAAATCGACACAGCCAACACACGCGGCACTCGCCAGCGAACCATGCGTTGTACCAGCGGATTAAGAATGACTGCAATAAATAGGGCGAGGATAAAGGGGACGATGATATCGGCGGCAAAACGGATACCGCAGAGAATAATGACCAGCATTCCCAACATAATGACTATTTTTAGGCCATTGAGCGTGATGATCGGCTTTGCCATGCGTATCCCCGTTTTTTCTTCCTTCGCTAATAATATTTTCTTTTTAGCCGTGGCATTATAACGAAAATCAAACTACTCAGGTAAAGAAATGAAAATGTTTTGAGTTAATTCTTAAGCTATGATACAAATCAGACGTGTACAACTACCGAGGACAATTATCATCCGCGATGACGAGAAGCAACACTGCGGATAATTGTAATATTATGGACAATTTGTTCAGGACGTTATTTTCTACATTTACTCATTTCCGTACCTCAACCACCATCTTGCTCGCAGGTGAGCAACACTGGCGCAACGCGCTTTAGTCCCTTCCTCTGCCAAAGCTGGCGCTCTGCGCTGGACTGAATACTTTTCTTTTGGTTTCGCTGAGTCGAGCGAACGTTAAAATAATTCTCTTGCAGGGGAAGGACGATGTATATTTATTGGGTTTTATTAGGTCTGGCTATTGCCACAGAAATTACCGGCACGCTGTCAATGAAATGGGCGAGCGTTAGTGAGGGAAACGGCGGTTTTATTTTAATGCTGGTGATGATTTCGCTGTCATATATATTTCTCTCTTTCGCCGTGAAAAAAATAGCACTTGGCGTGGCTTATGCTCTGTGGGAAGGCATCGGTATTTTATTTATAACGCTCTTTAGTGTTCTGTTATTCGACGAAAGTTTATCGCTGCTAAAAATTGCCGGGTTAACAACCCTGGTGGCTGGGATTGTGTTGATTAAATCGGGTACTCGCAAAGTGCGTAAATCCTCGCTGGAGGTGAATCATGGCGCAGTTTGAATGGGTTCACGCCGCCTGGCTGGCACTGGCAATCGTGCTGGAAATTATTGCTAACGTCTTTTTGAAATTTTCTGACGGCTTTCGCCGTAAAGTCTATGGCTTGCTCTCACTGGCGGCGGTGCTTGCGGCCTTTAGCTCACTCTCCCAGGCAGTAAAGGGCATAGATTTGTCGGTAGCGTATGCGTTGTGGGGCGGGTTTGGTATTGCCGCCACGTTAGCCGCTGGCTGGATCTTGTTTGGTCAACGTTTAAATCGTAAAGGCTGGGTTGGTCTGGTCTTGCTGTTGGCTGGAATGATTATGGTGAAACTTGCATGATGAACACGCTGCCCGACAATGCGGGCAGCGTTTGAAATGTTATTGCCGGGTTAGTTCTTCTAGTTTGTCGCGAAAACCAGTGACAGAAATGGCCCGGTTATCAGCACGCCAGCGATCTTTCGCTGCAGGAGCTGAACTTTGCACCCCAATTAACTGCCAGCCGTCATCAGTATGAAGCATCAACGGCGAACCACTGTCACCCGGTAGGGTATCGCACTGGTGCGACATTACCGAGGTTTGCGCCCAGCCGGTTATTTCGCAATTTTGATGACTGTACAACGTATCGAGATGATCTTCAGGATATCCCGCCTGAGTCACTTTACGACCCGCTGCTTTTAATGCGGCGATAAGCGCGGTTTTATCTCCCTCAAATAACGGCAATGGCGTAATACCCGAAGGCGGATTGCGCAGCACAATCAAACCGAAATCCCACGGCGCGGCTGCGGGGGGAACAATCCAGCCATCCCCATCCGGCTTTAACCGCTTCCCTAGTGTCGGATCAACGCGGCCTTCGATGTCGTGGATCTCATAGCGCCAAAGACCTTTATTCGACACAAAACGCAGCGCAACTGCTTTATCCGCTTTACCCTTCGGCGGCGTTAATAAACAGTGTCCTGCCGTTAATGCCAGGTTCGGCGCAATTAGCGTCGCCGTACATAAATTGCCGCTGGCCGTTTCTAGTTGCCCAACCGCATCCCACGGCGATTGGCTCGTGTTATTTACTGATACACGATCATCATGACCAAAAAATAGGGTGCTGACCTCATTATTGGTCGATTTATGATCGTCCGGTTTATCCGCAAACACAAATGCAGATGTCAGACTAATTGCACCCAGCACTACAGCAATAGTTATACGCATATCATACTCTGGTGAGTAATTATGATTATTAAAAGCAAACCCTCATGAATACTATAGACGGGACGGGATGAAAGTGGGAGTAAAATCAGATAACTACGCTCAGAAAAGATAAAAACGGGTGGCAATCAGGGCACATAAAATAAGGATGATAAGAATGAACTCAAAGCGATAACGGCCCACCATAGTACCCTCCGCTAAAGGCGGTGTTAAACGTTATCCGTTTAACACCGTAATTTTCAGGCGCGAGGGGGCGCGCCATTATTGCTGCCGAAAACTTACGCGGCTGGTTGTACAACTGGTTTTGCAGATTGCTGCTGGCTGTGTTTTTTGCTGTGTTTTTTGGCTGCCTGTGCTTTTTGCTCAGGCGCTTTCTGTTCATTTTTCGCTTTTTTATGATGCTTTTTAGCCGCCTGCGCTTTTTGGGCAGGTGCCGCTTTATGCTGTTTTTTATGATGCGTTGTTTTTGCAGCCGCTGCTTTGGACACTGTAGCCGTCGGAGCCGGCGTGGTCGCAGTTTCTGCAGCAAATGCGACAGAAGAGAGACCCATAGTAGCGGCAACAACCAGAGCTAATACTTTTTTCATTGTCATACCCTCAATTTTGTTTTTTATGCAACCCCACTGCGGGGCCGATGTAATGACTATATCTCTGGAAATGACAGGCTTCCGTGAGTGGTTGGTTTCGGCATGTAACGATATGTACAAAGCGAATAGCGATGACGTGGGAAATAATAACGCATTGTGACGTAAGGAGAATTTCCCACCAATATAGGTAGTATTGAATAACTTAGCTTTTTCACTACCTATAAATCGGTAGAATCACTGTGTATTAGCAATAAATGACACACAGCAAAATGAATCCGCTAATTTGGGTATTTATTATCCTGATGACGTTAGATGCCCTGCGAGAAATGGCAGGCGCTTCGTCTGTTTTAGGGTGGTTATTAACGTTGAGTTGAGCAGGCAATAAGTCCGGACAGTAATTTAACACATCGTCCGGACTTATTTTTTTCAGGCGTGCAGGCGATGATGTAAACGTGTTCCGACCAGAATAGCGACCACCAGCATCAGGGCAATAAATGCACCGACGCCGTTCCAGCCATAGTTATGCCAGAAGACGCCACCTAATGTACCGGCAATGCTTGAACCCAGGTAGTAACAGAACAGATACAGCGAGGAAGCCTGACCTTTGGCGCGTTTAGCACGAGGACCAATCCAGCTACTGGCGACAGAGTGAGCGGCAAAAAATCCGCTGGAGAAAAGCATCATACCGACAAAAATCAGCCACAGTGAGCTGAACAATGTCAGGATAAGACCCAAAAGCATAACACCTGTCGAAAATAACATCACCGGGCCACGACCGAAGCGGGTAGTCATGGTGCCTGCTTTTGGCGAACTCCAGGTGCCTGTCAAATAGACCAGCGATAATAACCCAACCACTGCCTGGCTAACATGCCATGGTGAAAGCATCAACCGATAGCCGATGTAATTAAACAGCGTTACGAATGAGCCCATCAGCAAAAAGCCTTCGACGAATAATAAGGGGAGTCCCCGATCGCGCCAGTGCAGACGGAAGTTAATAAACAGTGTTTTTGGGCGCAGCGAAGAAGGACGGAAATGACGAGATTCCGGGAGAATTTTCCAGAACATTAATGCTGAGGTCAGGGCGAAACAGCCGATAGCCGCCAGCGCAATTCGCCAGTTAAAGAAGTCAGTAAATACACCGCTGATTAAGCGCCCACTCATGCCGCCAATCGAGTTGCCGCTGATATACAACCCCATTGAAAAGGCCACAAAACTGGGGTGGATCTCTTCGCTAAGGTAGGTCATACCAACGGCAGCTACGCCACTTAACGACAGACCAATCAAGGCGCGCATAATCAAAATGCCGTGCCAGCTGGTCATCATTGTCGAAAGTAACGTACAGATGGAGGCCAACAGTAGCGCCGTCACCATCACTGGCTTGCGACCAATGGCATCGGATAGCGGGCCAGTAAACAGCAAACCGATAGCCAGCATCGCCGTTGAAATGGACAGTGAAATACTACTGTTAGCAGGCGTTAAGCCAAATTCTTGCGAAAGCACCGGAAGAATAGGCTGCACGCAATAGAGAAGCGCGAAGGTTGCCAGCCCGGCAGAGAATAGCGCCAGAGTGACACGCATAAATTGCGGTGTACCGCGTTTAATGAATTTGTTTGGCTGGGAAAGGGGTTGCTCGTCAGTGTCGCTTGCCGGAGCGCCATCAACAGTTGTAGTACGACTCACTTGAAATCCTTGCTAATTATGCCTGTGATGTGGGATCAGGAATAGAGTAGGAAAATCGAATTGTTATGTCTAATATATTAATAATCTCAAATAAGATGTTTAAAATATGAATATTGAATTGCGTCACCTCCGTTACTTTGTTGCCGTTGCGGAAGAGCTGCATTTTGGACGCGCGGCTGCCCGCCTGAACATTTCGCAACCGCCGCTAAGTCAGCAGATTCAGGCTCTGGAGCAACAAATTGGCGCGCGACTGTTGGCACGAACCAACCGCAGCGTGCTGCTAACGGCAGCAGGAAAGCAGTTCCTTGCTGATAGTCGGCAAATTCTGTCTATGGTGGATGACGCAGCCTCTCGCGCTGAACGTCTGCATCAGGGAGAAGCGGGAGAGTTACGCATTGGCTTTACCTCGTCGGCACCCTTTATTCGCGCAGTGTCTGATACCTTATCCCTATTTCGCTGCGAATTTCCTGATGTCCATTTGCAGACGCGTGAGATGAATACTCGCGAGCAAATAGATCCTCTTACCGAAGGGACGCTCGATATGGGGTTGTTACGAAATACCGTGTTGCCGGAGACGTTGGATCACGCGGTAATCGTGCATGAACCGCTTATGGCGATGATCCCGCACGATCATCCTTTGGCAAATAAACCGAAGGTAACGCTGGCGGAACTGGCAAAAGAACCGTTTGTTTTTTTTGATCCGCACGTAGGGACGGGGCTGTATGACGACATTATTGGCCTGATGCGGCGTTATAATCTGACTCCGGTCATCACCCAGGAAGTGGGCGAGGCGATGACTATCATCGGTCTGGTTTCCGCCGGTCTTGGTGTTTCGATTTTGCCCGCCTCTTTTAAACGTGTCCAACTCAATGAAATGCGCTGGTTACCTATTGCTGAAGAGGATGCGGTTTCTGAAATGTGGCTGGTTTGGCCAAAGCATCGTGAACAAAGCCCGGCGGCACGAAACTTTCGTATTCAGCTGATGAATGCACTCCGGTGAGGGAAAATTCAGCAAAAAAAACCGAAAAATGTGCTGTTAATCACATGACGAAGTAAAAATTTGACGACGCATATTGAAGTACTTCACCATAACCTACAGATTATTTCGGAGCGCGAAAATATAGGGAGTATGCGGTGGTTGCTGAAAACCAGCCTGGGCACATTGATCAAATAAAGCAGACCAACGCGGGCGCGGTTTACCGCCTGATTGATCAGCTTGGGCCAGTTTCGCGTATCGATCTTTCCCGGCTGGCGCAACTGGCGCCAGCCAGTATCACCAAAATTGTCCGCGAAATGCTCGAAGCGCACCTGGTGCAAGAGCTGGAAATTAAAGAAGCGGGAAACCGTGGGCGTCCGGCGGTGGGGCTGGTGGTAGAAACAGAAGCCTGGCACTATCTTTCTTTGCGCATTAGTCGTGGGGAGATTTTTCTTGCCCTGCGCGACCTGAGCAGCAAGCTGGTGGTGGAAGACTCACTGGAGTTGGCGCTTCAGGACGAATTGCCACTGCTGGATCGCATAATTACTCATATTGATCAGTTTTTTATCCGCCATCAGAAAAAACTCGAGCGTCTGACATCTATTGCCATTACGTTGCCGGGAATTATTGATACGGAAAATGGCATTGTGCATCGTATGCCGTTCTATGAGGACGTAAAAGAGATGCCGCTCGGCGAAGTACTGGAGCAGCATACCGGTGTACCGGTTTATATTCAGCATGATATTAGTGCATGGACGATGGCTGAGGCTCTGTTTGGCGCATCACGCGGAGCGCGCGATGTGATTCAGGTGGTGATTGATCACAACGTGGGTGCGGGTGTGATTACCGATGGCCATTTGTTACACGCGGGAAGCAGTAGCCTTGTGGAGATTGGTCACACTCAGGTCGATCCCTATGGGAAACGCTGCTATTGCGGTAACCACGGCTGCCTGGAAACCATCGCTAGTGTTGATAGTATTCTTGAGCTTGCACAATTACGGTTGAATCAATCTATGAGTTCTATGTTACATGGGCAGCCATTAACCGTGGATTCATTGTGCCTGGCTGCGTTGCAGGGCGATCTGCTGGCAAAAGATATTATTACTGGCGTGGGGACGCACGTCGGGCGCATTCTTGCCATCATGGTGAATTTATTCAACCCACAAAAAATACTGATTGGTTCGCCGCTAAGTAAGGCTGCAGAGATCCTGTTCCCTGTAATTTCTGACAGTATCCGTCAGCAGGCGCTTCCAGCCTACAGCCAGCACATTAGCGTCGAGAGCACCCAGTTCTCTAATCAGGGGACGATGGCGGGGGCGGCGTTGGTAAAAGACGCGATGTATAACGGTTCTTTGTTGATTCGTCTGTTGCAGGGTTAACATTTTTTAACTGTTCTACCAAAATTTGCGCTATCTCAAATTGGGCCAGGAACGCATAACTTAGACTTCCAAAGTTGAATTATTTTCCTGGCTTATATTTGTGAAGCATAACGGTGGAGTTAGTGATGCTGAAGCGTTTCTTTATAACAGGTACAGACACTTCTGTGGGGAAAACGGTGGTTTCCCGCGCATTGCTACAAGCGTTAGCCTCCCAGGGAAAAACGGTTGCGGGGTATAAACCCGTGGCGAAGGGGAGCAAAGAGACACCTGATGGGCTACGTAATAAAGATGCCCTGGTGTTGCAGAGTGTTTCATCAATTGAACTGCCTTATGAAGCAGTCAATCCCATAGCGTTAAGCGAAGAAGAAAGCAGTGTGGCGCACAGTTGCCCGATCAATTACACCCTCATTTCAAATGGTCTGGCTAATCTGACTGATAAAGTCGACCATGTGGTTGTTGAAGGTACTGGCGGCTGGCGTAGCCTGATGAATGACCTGCGTCCGCTCTCTGAATGGGTGGTTCAGGAGCAGCTACCCGTGTTGATGGTGGTAGGTATTCAGGAAGGCTGTATTAACCATGCGCTTCTGACCGCACAGGCGATTGCAAACGACGGACTGCCGCTGATTGGCTGGGTGGCTAACCGTATCAACCCAGGGTTAGCACACTACGCTGAAATCATTGATGTATTGGGTAAAAAACTCCCGGCGCCGCTTATTGGTGAGCTTCCTTATCTGCCTCGCGCAGAACAGCGAGAACTGGGGCAATATATCCGTTTATCCATGCTGCGCAGTGTGCTGGCGGTAGATAGAGTCGCGATGTAACGTCCGCGACATTACTGACGCAATCACACAAGCAATCAATAAACCGGGGAGTAGCTGATACTCCCCGGTCATTTCACATATCATCAGTGTCGACATAATGGGCGCATGTGTGGTCGCAGCCAGAAGTGTTGCCATCCCGGTTAACCCAAGTAAAAGCGTAATTTCTTCGCTGCCAGTAAACCATAACCCCAGGCTCCGGCCATACAACATGCCAATTGCCAGTCCGATAAATAGCGTCGGCGTAAACACCCCCCCAGGTGCGCCGGAACCACTACTGGCCAGCACGGCAACTAGCTTGCAGAGGAAGATCCCGGCAATGACCATAAACAGTGGCGGGGCAGTTAAAAAGGATTGCACCGTACTATAGCCGTTGCCCCACACGGCAGGAGTGAGCAGGGAAAGCAGACCCACGATCAAACCTCCCAATGCCAGTTGCCAGGGCGGCGCAAGTTTAAGATTAACAAAACCCCGATGACTGGCGTTCATTAGCTTTAAAAACAATGGACCGCACAAGCCCATCAACACGCCCGTACTGATAATCAGTGCATAGTCGCGAGTCTGAACTATCACAGAGAGTTGCACGCTGTAGAGCAAAGCATCGCTGTGATTAAGAAGATTGCTAATAAGCAATGCCACTACGGCAGAGATCACTACTGGTCCGAGGGAGGCCAGCATCATGGTGCCAAACAAGACTTCGGCAATAAATAAACTCCCGGCAAGTGGGGCGCGATAGGCTGCTGCCATTCCCGCAGCCGCGCCACAGGCAATCCACAATTTCCACTCTTCACGTGGGGTAAAACGTTGGGCAAACCAGGAGGCAGCAAGTGCCGCCAACAGGATCATCGCACCTTCACGACCAATGGCGCTGCCGCTGGTCACCACCAGCAAAGAAGCGAAGGATTTAATCAGACTGGTGGCGTAATCAAACTGCCCATCGGTTTGTAACGCCTCCATATAATCGGTAGGAGCATGGGGGCGTTGCTGAGAGAGTTTCTGCCAGACCATCAGCAATAAACCTGCCGCCAGTCCGCCGAGCGCCGGCGTTAGCAGTCGTCGCCACGGAGAAAGGTTCGTTGCTGCATTGACCAGACTGCCGGAGTCGTTATTGAGGAACAGCCACTCCAGTAGCAGCATCGCATGACGAAACCCTGCAACGGCAAAGGCCGCCAGAATGCCTACGACCATTGCGATAAGCAGGCGGCGAAACATGGTGCGCAGATCCGGGTAGATGTGTAGATGTTGCATGAGCAGAAATGGCAAATTAAACACGGGGCTCTATTTTGCGGGAAAAGAGACCTGGTGCAAAAGCTGTGCGTGCTGTATGTGGAATTAAACGTGACGTTGTCACTTATTGGATTTGAAAGGCGTGCAGTTTACGCCTTTCGATAATACTAAGGATTATTCAGCGAAACAGGGGTTTTACCGCGACAGGGATCAGCAACTGTGACTGCCATTGTGTCAGCGTTAAACGAGCCAGCTCACCGAGCGCGCGATAAAAAGGGTGTTCCGCCTTTTCGATAAACACGTCAAGAAAACGCGTGGACCACGGTAAAAGATGCCAGGCCAACAACTCTTCACACTCGGTCTGACGACCGTTCTCTGCCAGCCATGCTGCCATCAACAGCAGCGAACCAAAATGATCTTCCGGTTCGTTTTGTTTCATTTCAAACTGAATGCCTTTTTCGCGCATCCATTGACGAAGCGCCAAAGTAGAATCGCCAAACAGCACCGATTCGCGATCCAGCCAGACAGATCCCCACGGAGGAGAGGGTAACGCCCACGGCCCGACAAATAATCGTTGCCATGCCTGACTACGCGACTCTTCACATTCTTCCTTAAAAGCCGTTACCAGCGGCGCTAATGACGTTTGTGATAAAGGCCACTGGGTGACCCAATCGTCACTGGTTAGCGCAGAAACCAGTGGAGAGGCTTCTTTACTCTCAGGAGCGTAATAAAACAGTGCGCCCAGCACGCGCGCTGCGACAGAAAAATTATCTTGTTGTGAGAAATGCGTCATTCCTATCATCCTGAAACGTGCGGTTTACCCCGCACCAATTTGTTAACCTGCGATGGTCATTCCGAGCATTATGTGCAGGCCATAAACGAGCGCACGCCCGATCATCTCAGCAGGTATCCCGGCTAGCGGGCACAGCCAGCGCATAACAATACCACACGGCAGGCCTGATATGTGCGTAAGCATCGTATCAGGCAGCCTCAGGTTTATTAATGCGATTCAGCAGGCTCATTATCATGGGTTGGCTGGGGGTGGGCAGAAACATTACCGCTGGTGGTGCGGGTGTAGAGAATTTTATGCGTGTCGTTAGCGCAATGCCCGACGACCTGTGAATCAGGCTGGTCGACCTGATCATTCGGCACAATACTTAAAGTGAAGCCACTTTCTGGTACGCCGTTATTGATAATGCGCTGTGAAATATCACTTTTTATGCGCTCACATGAATCCGACGCGGCGAGCACTGTGGATGAGGCCAGGGTGAGCAGAAGTGCGGCACTGCAGGCTAAGATTTTCATCATTGGCTCCTTACATGAATATTACTAACTAAGCATAGCATTTCACGTGTAAATTACTGTATTTACTACTATGATTGAGAATCATCTCTACTGTCTGGTGATTGATGTGAATTACAAATTACTGCCATGTTTACTCGCGATAATACTCACAGGATGTGACCGCACAGAGGTAACACTTTCATTTACGCCAGAAATGGCCAGTTTCTCTAATGAATTTGATTTTGATCCGCTGCGTGGACCGGTTAAAGATTTCACTCAGACGTTAATGAATGAGCAAGGGGAAGTGACGAAACGTGTTTCGGGGAATTTATCGGAAGAAGGCTGTTTTGATTCCCTCGAATTACTGGATCTGGAGAATAATACCGTGGTTGCCCTGGTGTTGGATGCAAATTATTACCGGGATGCACAGACACTGGAGAAAAGAGTACGTCTACAGGGAAAATGCCAGTTAGCAGAATTACCTTCTGCCGGGGTAAGTTGGGAAACTGATGATAATGGCTTCGTGGTTAAGGCCAGCAGTAAACAGATGCAGATGGAATATCGCTATGATGATCAGGGTTATCCGCTGGGGAAAACGACGAAAAGTAACGACAAAACGTTATCTGTCAGCGCCACTCCATCAACGGACCCGATCAAAAAACTGGATTACACGGCAATTACTTTACTGAATAATCAACAGGTTGGTAATGTCAAACAGACTTGTGAATATGACAACCACGCGAATCCAGTGGACTGCCAATTAATCATTGTGGATGAGGGAGTAAAACCCGCTGTCGAACGGGTTTACACCATCAAAAATACCATTGATTATTATTAATACTATTGCGCGGTCGGTTTTAGTAGAGTCTGCCCTTGCGTTTTATGTTCCGCCAGATACTGATGCTGGAATATGCACATGCGAATAGCATTGCGATATTGACCGTTAATAAAGAATTCATGCATCAGTTCACCTTCGACCGTAAAACCGAGCTTACGATAAATATGAATCGCTTTCTCATTCTCTTTATCGACAATCAGATAAAGCTTATAGAGATTAAGAACAGTGAAACCATAATCCATCGCTAATTTCGCGGCGCGGGTTGCCAGACCTTTACCCTGGTATTCCGGGGAGATGATTATCTGAAATTCTGCGCGGCGATGGACGTGGTTAATTTCTACCAGTTCCACCAGACCTGCCTTTTCGCCATCGCATTCCACGACGAAACGACGTTCACTCTGATCGTGAATATGCTTATCGTACAGATCAGAGAGTTCAACAAAGGCTTCGTACGGCTCCTCAAACCAGTAACGCATCACGCTGGCGTTATTGTCGAGTTGATGTACATAGCGTAAATCTTCACGCTCCAGCGGACGTAGCTTAACACTGTGGGCGCTAGTCATAACGTGTCCTTACATTCCTTATATCAATAACAGGTTAGGGGATGATTACGCGACCAGTACGACGGTCCAGGCAGCGTAAAGTATTCGGCTCCCAGTAGGCATTAATATTGGCACTCTGCTCGCATTTATCGCGGCTATCAAATGCGGCGTCAGCTTTATCCCATTCTTTCTCGGTGCGTTTGTTGATTTTTTGACGCAGATTACGCGTGTCATTCCATTGCTCTTTTTCCATTGCTGCCTGCTGGCGACTCTGTGCGCTGTCGCCAGATTCAATCACCAGTTTGTTGGTTTCTGCATGGGTAGTTGCGCTAAATGCCAGTGCGCAAGGCAGCAGAAAAGCGAGCAGGCTGAGTTTTTTGCAGAGAGTGATATTCATGATTCATTCCTTACATGAATGGTTAAGGGCGATTTTACACGATCCACTGTGAACGCGAAACGTACCAGAAGGATGTCTATGTTGATGATATTATGTCGCCCTATAAATATACATGATGTCAATGAGTGACAAAGATGATTAAAACAACGTTACTGTTTTTTGTTACCGCTTTGTGTGAAATCATTGGTTGTTTTTTGCCCTGGCTGTGGCTGAAACGGAATGCCAGTGTCTGGTTGTTGGTTCCAGCGGGGATTTCTCTGGCGCTTTTCGTCTGGCTGTTAACGTTGCATCCGGCAGCAAGTGGGCGAGTTTATGCAGCGTATGGCGGTGTTTATGTCTGTACGGCGCTCCTGTGGCTGCGGGTGGTAGATGGGGTGAAGCTCAGTCTCTACGACTGGACGGGAGCGATAATTGCGCTTTGCGGCATGTTGATTATTGTTGCTGGCTGGGGACGCACCTGACTTTTCTGATATGATTAATTATTTTTTATCAATAAGATACGCACTAGTCGAACCCCGGAAAAACAATAAAGCTTGACTGTTTTTAGAACTATTCACGGCGCAAATATGCGCCTTTTTTTGTGATCGCTCTGGCTTTTCTTGATCTCAATACTTGTATGGTAGTAGCTCAGTTGCGTAGATTTCATGCATCACGACAAGCGATGCAAGGAATAGAACATGAAGATCGTAGGGGCTGAAGTTTTTGTTACCTGTCCGGGACGTAATTTCGTCACCTTAAAAATCACCACCGAGGACGGTATTACCGGTCTTGGTGATGCCACTCTGAACGGGCGCGAGCTTTCCGTTGCGTCCTATTTGCAGGATCATATCTGTCCGCAACTTATAGGCCGCGATGCCCATCGTATCGAAGATATCTGGCAGTTTTTCTATAAAGGCGCTTACTGGCGTCGCGGCCCTGTCACCATGTCGGCTATTTCCGCTGTTGATATGGCGCTGTGGGACATTAAAGCCAAAGCCGCAAACATGCCGCTTTACCAACTGTTAGGTGGGACTTCCCGTGAAGGCGTAATGGTCTATTGTCATACCACCGGTCACAGTATTGATGAAGCACTGGATGATTATGCTCGTCATCAGGAACTGGGATTCAAAGCCATCCGCGTGCAGTGTGGTATTCCCGGTATGAAAACGACTTACGGTATGTCCAAAGGAAAAGGGCTGGCTTATGAACCTGCGACCAAAGGGCAGTGGCCAGAAGAGCAGTTGTGGTCAACGGAAAAATATCTCGACTTCATGCCAAAACTGTTCGACGCAGTGCGTAACAAGTTTGGCTTTAATGAGCATGTGCTGCATGACATGCACCATCGTTTAACGCCCATTGAAGCGGCACGCTTTGGCAAAAGTATTGAAGATTATCGCCTGTTCTGGATGGAAGATCCTACACCCGCAGAAAACCAGGAGTGCTTCCGCCTCATTCGCCAACATACCGTAACGCCAATTGCGGTGGGTGAAGTCTTTAACAGCATCTGGGACTGCAAACAGCTGATTGAAGAACAACTTATCGACTATATCCGTACAACGCTGACCCACGCTGGCGGCATCACAGGTATGCGCAGAATTGCCGATTTTGCTTCGCTTTACCAGGTACGTACTGGCTCACATGGTCCTTCCGATTTGTCACCAGTCTGCATGGCTGCGGCGTTGCACTTTGACTTGTGGGTGCCGAATTTCGGCGTTCAGGAGTATATGGGCTATTCAGAACAAATGCTTGAAGTCTTCCCGCACAACTGGAGCTTCGATAACGGCTATATGCACCCGGGTGATAAGCCTGGCATTGGTATCGAATTCGATGAAAAGCTGGCGGCGAAATATCCCTACGAACCTGCTTATCTGCCAGTCGCACGTCTGGAAGATGGCACGCTATGGAACTGGTAAGGAGTCATACAATAATGAAAAGTATTTTAATTGAAAAACCGAATCAACTGGCGATTATCGAACGTGAAATTCCGACCCCGGCAGTGGGTGAAGTACGAGTAAAAGTGAAACTCGCGGGAATTTGTGGATCGGATAGTCACATTTATCGCGGTCATAATCCGTTTGCAAAGTATCCGCGCGTCATTGGTCACGAATTTTTTGGCGTGATTGATGCCGTAGGTGAAGGTGTGGATAACGCCAGAGTTGGCGAACGTGTTGCGGTAGATCCCGTAGTCAGCTGCGGACATTGTTATCCGTGCTCAATGGGTAAGCCCAACGTTTGCACAACTCTGGCTGTATTAGGTGTTCACGCTGATGGCGGTTTTAGCGAATATGCAGTCGTTCCGGCGAAGAATGCGTGGAAAATTCCCGATGGAGTGGCTGATCAGTTCGCTGTAATGATCGAACCATTTACCATTGCGGCGAACGTTACCGGACACGGACAGCCGACTGAAGATGACACCGTGCTGGTTTATGGTGCTGGTCCAATTGGTCTGACTATCGTTCAGGTATTAAAGGGTGTTTATAACGTTAAAAATGTGATTGTCGCCGATCGCATTGATGAACGACTGAACAAAGCGAAAGAGAGCGGGGCAGACTGGGTGATTAATAACAGCCAGACAACGCTTGGCGAAATATTCGCTGAAAAGGGCATCAAACCAACATTAATTATTGATGCTGCTTGCCATCCTTCCATTTTGAAAGAAGCGGTTATGCTGGCTTCTCCGGCGGCACGAATTGTGTTAATGGGCTTCTCCAGTGAACCGTCTGAAGTCATTCAGCAGGGAATTACTGGCAAGGAACTCTCTATTTTTTCTTCCCGGTTAAATGCCAATAAATTCCCGGTCGTTATCGACTGGTTAAGCAAAGGGTTAATTAATCCTGATAAATTAATTACCCATACCTTTGATTATCTGCACGTTGCTGATGCCATTTCATTATTCGAAAAGGATCAAAAGCACTGTTGCAAAGTTTTACTCACGTTTTCTGAATAATACCAATAATAGCGAATAAGCAGTACGCATCTTACCTCTTATTTAGAGATAATAATTATGACAATAGAAAAACATGAAAGAAGCACTAAGGATTTAGTGAAGGCAGCGGTATCAGGATGGTTAGGTACGGCACTTGAATTTATGGATTTTCAGTTATACTCGCTCGGTGCAGCGTTAGTATTCCATGAAATATTTTTTCCGGAATCATCAACCGCAATGGCGTTAATTCTGGCAATGGGAACCTACGGTGCTGGTTATGTTGCACGTATTGTCGGAGCATTTATTTTCGGCAAAATGGGCGACAGAATAGGGCGTAAAAAAGTGCTCTTTATTACCATCACCATGATGGGGATCTGTACTACCTTAATTGGTGTGTTGCCGACCTATGCGCAGATTGGTGTTTTTGCGCCAATATTGCTGGTGACGCTGCGTATTATTCAGGGGCTGGGGGCAGGCGCTGAAATTTCCGGTGCTGGTACGATGCTGGCGGAATATGCGCCGAAAGGTAAACGCGGCATTATCTCCTCATTCGTTGCGATGGGAACGAACTGCGGTACGTTGAGCGCAACGGCAATCTGGGCCTTTATGTTCTTTATTCTTAGTAAAGAAGAACTGCTGGCATGGGGATGGCGTATACCGTTCCTGGCGAGCGTTGTCGTGATGGTCTTTGCTATCTGGTTGCGTATGAACCTGAAAGAAAGCCCGGTCTTTGAGAAGGTTAACGACAGCAACCAACCTACAGCAAAACCTGCACCTGTTGGTAGCATGTTCCAGAGCAAATCTTTTTGGTTGGCAACGGGTCTGCGTTTTGGACAGGCAGGAAACTCAGGTCTGATTCAAACCTTCCTTGCTGGTTATTTAGTGCAAACTTTGCTGTTCAATAAAGCAATTCCCACAGATGCATTAATGATCAGTTCTATTATCGGTTTTATGACGATTCCTTTCCTCGGTTGGTTATCTGATAAAATTGGTCGTCGTATTCCTTACATCATTATGAATACTTCAGCTATTGTCCTGGCGTGGCCAATGCTTTCTATTATTGTAGATAAAAGCTATGCACCGGGCACCATCATGGTTGCTCTCATTGTGATTCACAACTGTGCGGTGTTGGGATTATTTGCCCTGGAAAATATTACCATGGCAGAGATGTTCGGCTGTAAAAACCGCTTTACCCGAATGGCAATATCTAAAGAAATTGGTGGTCTTATCGCTTCAGGTTTTGGTCCTATTCTGGCCGGTATTTTCTGTACCATGACAGGAGCCTGGTATCCGATTGCAATAATGATTATGGCTTATTCCGTCATCGGCTTAATTTCCGCGCTGAAAATGCCAGAAGTTAAAGACCACGATTTGAGTGCGCTGGAAGATGCTGCAGAAGATCAACCGCGCGTTGTAAGAGCTGCGCAACCTTCAACAAGTCTGTAAATCCAGAATCCCTTCTCTTAGTGAGGAGGGATTTTTTTATTCATATAACAAACCATTCAGCTTGCCATATTGAAATTAAAGGAATTTTCATGGGAAATAATTTGTTATCAGCCAAAGCGACACTCCCTGTTTATGATCGTAATAACCTGGCGCCCAAAATTGTTCATTTAGGGTTTGGTGCATTTCATCGCGCGCATCAGGGCGTGTATGCCGATATCCTGGCAGCCCAGCATCACAGCGATTGGGGCTACTATGAAATGAACCTGATTGGCGGTGAACAGCAAATCATCGATCTAAAACAGCAAGATAATCTCTATACCGTAGCAGAAATGTCGGCTGATGCGTGGACCGCTCGCGTCGTCGGCGTCGTGAAAAAGGCGCTGCACATACAAATAGATGGCTTAGAAGCCGTGCTGGCCGCGATGTGTGAACCGCAAATCGCAATTGTCTCTCTGACAATCACCGAAAAAGGGTATTTCCACTCTCCGGCGACCGGACAGTTAATGCTGGATCACCCGATGGTAGCTGCCGACTTGCAAAATCCCCACCAGCCGAAAACAGCAACAGGCGTGATTGTCGAGGCGCTGGCTCGCCGTAAAGCCGCAGGACTTCCAGCGTTTACCGTCATGTCATGTGACAACATGCCAGAAAACGGTTACGTTATGCGTGACGTTGTCACTTCATATGCCAGGGCTGTAGATGTAAAACTGGCGCAATGGATAGAAGAAAACGTGACTTTTCCGTCGACAATGGTGGATCGCATTGTACCCGCAGTGACGGCAGAAACGCTGGACAAAATCGAACAACTTACCGGCGTGCGCGATCCGGCAGGCGTGGCCTGTGAGCCTTTCCGTCAGTGGGTTATTGAAGATAATTTTGTTGCCGGACGCCCTGAATGGGAAAAAGTCGGTGCTGAACTGGTCAGCGATGTACTGCCTTATGAAGAGATGAAACTGCGTATGCTCAACGGCAGCCATTCATTCCTGGCGTATCAGGGCTATCTGGCAGGATATCAGCACATTAACGACTGTATGGAAGATGAAAATTATCGTCATGCAGCACATGCCTTGATGTTGCAGGAACAGGCGCCCACGCTGAAAGTGCAGGGGGTGGATCTGCAAGATTATGCCGATCGACTGATTGAACGCTACAGTAACCCGGCTTTACGCCACCGGACCTGGCAGATTGCAATGGATGGTAGTCAGAAACTGCCGCAGCGGATGCTGGATTCAATTCGCTGGCATCTGGAACATGACAGCACGTTCGATCTGTTGGCACTGGGTGTCGCTGGTTGGATGCGTTATGTTGGCGGTGTTGATGAACAGGGGAATCAGATTGAGATTAGCGATCCGTTACTACCGGTCATTCAAAAGGCTGTGCAAAGTAGCGCCGAAGGGAAAAAGCGTGTGCAGTCGTTGATGGCGATTAAGGCGATATTTGGCGATGATTTGCCGAACAATAGCTTGTTTGTTGCAAAGGTGACGGAAGCGTACTTGTCTTTATTAGCGCATGGCGCGAAAGCGACCGTAGCGAAATATATCGTGAAGTAAAAACAGCAATGCCGCCATCGGCGGCATTCACACGCTTAGTTCATGCCGAGACGAATCAGGTCCAGAGGCGCGAGTTTTTCATCACAACCTTCAACAACCACGGTTTTACCGCGACGGATTTGCTCTGCGGTCAGACCTTCAGTGTCAATCGACAGGATCTTGCCAGTGTGACCGGTGCCGCTAACCATAACACGGCTGCCAGTGGTGATTGCGTTACGGTTACGATCGTAGGTCGTCATAGGTGTTTTCTCCTTTCTGATTTACAGTCGAAGCCCACGTAACGGGCGCAATATAAATACTCCTGTCGAGTGAATATTTTTTTGTTTATGATCAAGTTCACATCTTTTTTGATGCTTGCATGAACCAGAAGAAGGGGATGGACTCTCACCCCGGATGGGATGAGAGGAAATGAATTACTCTTCGCTAAACCAGTCGCTATTTTCCTGGCGGATCAGCTGCACGGATTCACTTATTTCCTGCAAATGCAGAGTCATTGCTTTTTCTACCGCATCGCCATCATGTTTTTGTAGAGCAGTAAAAATATCCATGTGTTGACGTAATAACATATCGGGCGGCGATACGTGGTCAAAGCTCATATAGCGCACGCGGTCAACCGTTGCTTTCAGGTTTTCAATGGTGTCCCACGCAAGCTGACAGTCGGCAATCTGCGTCAGAATTTGATGGAAGTTATCATCCAACTCAAAAAAATCATCCAGCTGTTTGCGTTCAATGGCAATACGTTGTTGGTGGAGATTTTGCTCAAGCTGATAGCACTGGCTATCGGTAATCATGGTCGCCGCCCGGCGGGCAACGGCACACTCAATAGCCTGACGAATAAAACTACCATTGCGTACCTGAGTCATGGAAATTTTATTGACGTAGCTGCCACGCTGCGGGCGAATTTGAATCAGGCCGTTTTCTGCCAGTTTAATGAAGGCTTCACGAACCGGCTGGCGTGACACATTGAAACGAACAGAAACTTCTTTTTCCGACAACGGTGTGCCCGGAGGGATCAGGCAATGGACAATGTCGCGGCGAAGAATACGATAAATTTGCTGATTGACAGGTTGTGTGGGATTAAGTTGCGTTTCGACGGTCATTCGTTCTTGCTTGTGAGTGGGTTAACTGCGTGAGTCTACCACTTTTTTGTGACAAGCAATAACCCGGCGGTTAAGCCGGGTATAAAAATTAATGGCGATGGACATTCAGTCCGGCATAGCTTTGGGTAACCGGCATCATTTCCAGAGTATTGATGTTGACGTGAGCAGGGAGTGTGGCAACCCACCAGACTGCTTCGCTGACATCTTCTGGCGTCAGCGCAACGGTGTTTTGATAGGTTTTCTCCGCTTTATCGTCGTCGCCTTTAAAGCGGACATTGGAAAACTCGGTGCCACCCACCAGACCTGGCTCGATGTCGGTGACACGCACTGCCGTACCATGCAAGTCAGTGCGCAGATTCAGGCTGAACTGACGAACAAACGCTTTTGTCGCGCCATAAACGTTACCACCAGCATATGGCCAGCTACCCGCCGTTGAGCCAATGTTAATAATATGACCATGATTACGCTCGACCATGCCAGGCAGGACAGCGCGGGTCATATACACCAGGCCTTTATTGTTGGTATCAATCATGGTTTCCCAGTCTTCAACGCTGGCTTTATGTGCAGGTTCCATACCCAGCGCCAGTCCAGCATTGTTTACCAGAATATCGATATTACGCCACTCGGCAGGAAGCGAAGTCAGCATCTCTTCAATGGCGGCGCGGTTGCGAACGTCCAGTTGGGCGATATACAAATTATCGCCCAGTTCGTCTTTTAACTCCTGCAACCGTTCCTGGCGACGGCCAGTGGCGATAACTTTATGCCCTTGTTGAATAAAACGACGCGTAATGCATTCACCAAAACCTGCCGTTGCTCCAGTTACTAAAACGATCATCTCACTGTTCCTCAACGATTTTGTGTGTCAATAACATAGCACGTGATGCTTAAGAGCGGGTAATACTGGTTTGTAAGATTGCACTCCGTTATTAGTAAGCCTACGCTATGGAACACCTCGTTTTCAGGAGTAGAAAATGTCAACGACGAATCCTTTCCTTACGCAGAGTACTCTGCCGTATATGGCTCCCCATTTTGATCAGATTGAAAATCAACACTATCGCCCGGCATTCGATGAGGGGATGCGGCAAAAGCGGGTTGAGATAGAGGCGATAGCTTTAAACCCGCAGACGCCCGATTTTAATAACACTATTCTGGCTCTCGAAAAGAGCGGGGAATTACTCACTCGTGTTACCAGCGTCTTCTTTGCCATGACCTCGGCGCATACTAATGATGAATTACAGCATCTTGATGAACAGTTCTCGGCGGAACTGGCGGAACTGGCGAATGATATCTACCTGAATGGTGAATTATTCGCGCGGGTAGATGCTGTCTGGCAGCGGCGCGAAACGCTGGGTCTTGATAGTGAATCTATTCGTTTGGTTGAAGTTATTCATCAACGTTTTGTTCTTGCCGGTGCCAAACTTGAAGATGCTGATAAAGCAAAATTAAAAGTGCTGAACACAGAAGCCGCAACCCTGACCAGTCAGTTTAACCAGCGATTATTAGCCGCGAACAAATCCGGTGGGCTGGTGGTTGACGATGTTCAGCAACTGGCAGGCATGAGTGAGCAAGAAATTGCGCTGGCGGCTGAGGCGGCTCGCGAGAAAGGTCTGGAAAACAAATGGCTTATTCCATTGCTGAATACCACGCAACAACCGGCGCTTGCGGAACTCCGCGATCGTTCTACACGTGAAAAACTGTTCACTGCGGGGTGGACACGTGCGGAAAAAAACGATGGCAATGATACTCGTTCCATTATTCAACGGCTTGTGGAGATCCGCGCCCAACAGGCGAAACTACTTGGTTTCCCTTATTATGCCGCATGGAAAATTGCCGATCAGATGGCAAAAACACCAGAAGCAGCACTCAACTTTATGCGGGAAATTGTTCCGGCGGCACGTCAACGTGCGAGCGATGAATTAGCGTCTATACAGGCGGTTATCGATAATCAGCAGGGCGGGTTCAGCGCCCAGCCGTGGGACTGGGCATTTTATGCTGAACAGGTGCGGCGGGAGAAATTCTGTCTCGATGAGGCGCAGCTTAAACCTTATTTCGAATTAAACACGGTGTTGAATGAAGGTGTATTCTGGACCGCCAATCAGCTCTTCGGTATTAAGTTTGTCGAACGTTTTGATATTCCTGTTTACCATCCTGATGTCCGCGTATGGGAAATTTTTGATCATAATGGCGAGGGACTGGCGTTATTTTACGGTGATTTCTTCGCCCGTGATTCAAAAAGCGGCGGCGCATGGATGGGTAATTTTGTAGAGCAATCTACGCTCAATGAAACACGCCCGGTAATCTATAACGTTTGTAATTATCAGAAACCGGCAACAGACGAACCCGCATTGTTGCTGTGGGACGATGTTATTACATTATTCCATGAGTTTGGGCATACGTTGCACGGTCTGTTTGCCTGCCAGCGTTATGCCACGCTTTCTGGCACCAATACACCACGCGATTTTGTCGAATTTCCTTCGCAAATCAACGAGCATTGGGCAATGCATCCGCAGGTATTCGCGCGCTACGCCCGGCATTATCAGACCGGGAAAGCAATGCCGGAAGAGTTGCAACAAAAAATGCGTAATGCCAGCCTGTTCAATAAAGGTTATGAGATGAGCGAACTGCTTAGCGCCGCACTTCTTGATATGCGCTGGCACTGTCTGCAAGAGCATGAAGCGATGCAGGATGTGAATGATTTCGAACTGCGGGCGCTGGCGGCGGAAAATATGGATCTTCCCGCCGTACCGCCACGTTATCGCAGCAGTTATTTCGCCCACATTTTTGGTGGTGGATATGCGGCGGGATATTACGCCTATTTGTGGACGCAAATGCTGGCAGACGATGGTTATCAATGGTTTATCGAGCAGGGCGGCTTAACGCGTGAGAATGGGCAACGTTTTCGCGAGGCGATTCTTTCCAGAGGCAACAGCGAAGATTTAGAACGCCTGTATCGTCAATGGCGCGGTAAGGCACCACAGATTGCACCGATGTTGCAACATCGCGGGCTGGACGTCTAATTTTCTGTAAATATGGCTGGTCTGGCGTGAAGCCAGGCCAGAACGTCACTCCAGTAATTTCAAAAGCTGCGCCAGTGCAAATCGAACCGCCAATGCTAATACCGTTTCGCAATCGCCATCAAAATGCATAACCGCAGTATGCATTTTTCCTTTAATATTCCATGCGAACCAGACTGTGCCTGCGGGCGTACCATCCTGCCCACCTTCAGGCCCACCGTAGCCGGTAATGGCAATACTAATATCGACATCTGCGCGCTCTTTGGCACCAGTTGCCATTTCTGTCGCTATCTTCTCGCTCACTGCCGTATATTTCTCAAGAGATTGCTGACTGACGCCAAGGATTTTCATTTTGGCTTGATCGGTAAAGGTGACAAAGCCTGCGCCGTAAAACTTTGGTGTGTCTTCAGCAGCACACAGCGCGCAAGCCAACTTACCGCCAGTGCATGATTCGGCGGTAGTTAAGCGTAATTGATCAGCGATAAGTCTTTGGCTCAACGCGGATGTCAGGTTTTCAATGGTATCGCTATCTGCAAGTTGTGCAATTTTAGGTGATGCTGCCAACTTACTGATTTAGTGTATGATGGTGTTTTTGAGGTGCTCCAGTGGCTTCTGTTTCTATCAGCTGTCCCTCCTGTTCAGCTACTGACGGGGTGGTGCGTAACGGCAAAAGCACC
>Ga0209547_100007_pt1 | contig 89108 bp, 76 predicted proteins | sample UppTromicrDC3115_FD_185843 | JGI IMG/M metagenome (GOLD analysis project Ga0209547, IMG submission 185843) | Upper troposphere microbial communities from Oklahoma, USA - DC3-115 (SPAdes) (version 2) | ecosystem: Environmental > Air > Outdoor Air > Unclassified | place: USA: Oklahoma | collected...
GGTGCTTTTGCCGTTACGCACCACCCCGTCAGTAGCTGAACAGGAGGGACAGCTGATAGAAACAGAAGCCACTGGAGCACCTCAAAAACACCATCATACACTAAATCAGTAAGTTGGCAGCATCACCAAAATGGACTGGTATCTGAAAGTACTAAAAAATTATGTCGGATTCCGGGGTCGTGCGCGGCGCAAAGAGTACTGGATGTTTATTCTGGTCAACATCATCTTTACGTTCGTGCTGGGACTACTGGATAAAATGTTAGGCTGGCAACGCGCCGGTGGCGAAGGCATCCTGACGACAATCTATGGCATTCTGGTGTTTTTACCTTGGTGGGCGGTTCAGTTCCGTCGCCTGCATGACACCGACCGTTCGGCGTGGTGGGTACTGCTGTTCTTGATCCCGTTTATCGGCTGGCTGATTATCATCGTCTTTAACTGCCAGGCGGGTACACCGGGTGAAAACCGCTTTGGACCAGACCCGAAACTGGAACAGGAATAATAATTAAGCACCTTGTGAAAGGTGCTTAATCGTTTATTTTCCGGCGAACAACTTTGGAATTTCCCGCAAACACCAGGATTTTGCTTCTCCCATACTGTCGCGACGCCAGGCCATAATAATATCGATCTCGCTGGTCGATTCCGGGCTGACGACACGCAACCGCCCTTCCGCAATATCTTTTTCGACCATCGGATACGGCATCGTCGCCACGCCAAGCCCCGCCAGTAATGCCTGACGTTTATCTTCAATCGTGCTCACCGTTAAGCGCGGCTGTTTGTCCAGCAGCTGTACGGTCAACACCGGGCGCTCACGAGCGGTATCCGCTACCGCAATTCCACGATATTTCACGCGCGTCACTTCAGATAACGGTTCCGGCTCCTGATGAATCGGGTGATCAGGCGCGGCAACGTAGACGTTCATTAAGGTATAGAGCTTGCGCGAGTTGATCTCCGACGAGGAACGAAAATGCATATCCGGCGCGATAACGATATCCGCTCGCCCCTGCTCCAGCCGCTCCCACGCGCCCGCCAGCACTTCGGTGATGATTGCCAGTTGGGTGTTAGCCTTCACCGCCAGTTTGTCGATCAACGGAAAAAAGGCAGCCGTCGGCACCAGTGCCTCGGTCACAATGGTGAGATGCGTCTCCCAGCCGCGCGCGAGGGCTTCGGCATCGGTAGTCAGCTTATCTGCTGCCTCCAGCAGAACGCGTCCTCGCTCCAGCAACATACGCCCGACATTGGTGAATTTTGTACGATGACCCGAACGGTCAAACAGCACCACATCCAGCTCTTCTTCCAGTTTTTGCATGGTGTAGCTAAGCGCAGAAGGCACGCGTCCCAGCTCATCTGCTGCCGCCGCAAAACTGCCACGGCGATCGATCGCGTCCATAACACGCAGTGCTTCCAGCGTTAATGCCCTTTCTTTGGCCATGTCGTTCTCATTCAGGAAATTTGAACATACCGGGCAGAATATCTGGCTAACAATGTAGCGTCCAGCCCCTTACCATAAAAGGAAGTAAAGAGAGGTCAATAATTATGATTACTACCCGAACTGCCAGGCAGTGTGGACAAGCAGACTACGGATGGTTACAGGCCCGGTATACTTTTTCCTTTGGACACTACTTCGACCCGAAATTGTTAGGCTACGCCTCCCTGCGCGTGCTCAACCAGGAAGTGCTGGCTCCAGGTGCCGCCTTTCAGCCGCGAACCTACCCAAAAGTCGATATTTTGAATGTGATTCTGGATGGAGAAGCAGAATACCGCGACAGTGAAGGCAATCATGTTCAGGCCAGCGCCGGTGAAGCCTTATTGCTTTCTACTCAGCCGGGCGTGAGTTATAGCGAACATAACATCAGCAAAGACAAACCGTTAACGCGGATGCAGCTTTGGCTGGATGCCTGCCCGCAGCGAGAGAATCCGCTGATTCAAAAACTGGCGCTTAATATGGGCAAGCAGCAATTAATCGCCTCGCCCGATGGCACAGAGGGTAGTCTGCAACTGCGCCAGCAAGTGTGGTTGCATCATATTGTGCTCGCCAAGGGCGAAAGTGCGAACTTTCAACTGCACGGCCCGCGCGCCTATTTACAATCGATTCACGGCCAATTTCATGCGATTACGCATCATGAAGAGAAAGCAGCACTGACCTGCGGTGACGGGGCATTTATTCGTGACGAGGCTAACATTACGCTGGTTGCTGATTCCCCGCTGCGCGCTTTACTGATAGATTTACCTGTCTAGTTGTTTTTACAGGGAGAAGATGATGAGTAAAAAATCGGCGAAGAAACGCCAGTCAGTGAAGCCCGTTGTGGCGAAAGAAACTACTCGCGCAACTAAAAACTTTGGCTATGAAGAGATGTTGAGCGAGCTGGAAGCGATAGTCGCCGACGCCGAAACGCGGCTAGCCGAGGATGAAGCCGCCGCATAAAGACAGGTTGCCGGATGCGGCGTAAACGCCTTATCCGGCCTAAAAAACCCAACAACATCAATAAATTGCGCACCCAGTAGGCCGGATAAGATGCGCCAGCATCGCATCCGGCTTCAGGCATCCGGCACGATACCCAAGACCCGCCGCTTATCTGGCCTTGCTCGCCATAATCTCGATAATCTGCCGATCCGTTTGCTGCATCGAATGGCTTGCCAGCGCACACAGGTTGGCAATCGACTGCTCAACATCATGCGCCACAATGCCTTCATTGCCGGTCACAGCGGTATCATCCAGCGCCATTAACACCGCTTTCCACGCAGCCGAAGCACTGGTCGAAACCTTCATCGCGCAACTGTTCGACGCACCATCGCAAATCATGCCGCTGACATCGCCGATCATACTGCTGATAGCCATAGAGATCGTTTCATAACGCCCATCCACCAGCCACGCCATCCCGGCAGCAGCCCCCATTGCTGCCGTCGTTGCAGCACACAGCGCGGATAAACGCGGCAACTGGTTATGGATGTAGATCGCGCTCAAATGCGAAAGCATCAGCGCACGCGCCAGCCGTTCATCATCCGCCCCGAAGTGTTCCGCGACCACCACCACGGGCATTGTCGCGGTGATCCCCTGGTTGCCAGAACCGGAGTTACTCATCGCCGGAAGCGTTGCGCCGCCCATACGCGCATCGGATGCCGCGCTGGTACGAATCACAATCGACGAAGAGAGATCTTTCGCCAACAAACCGCGTGCACACTGTTTTTCCAGCGTTGCGCCAATATGCAGTCCCCAGTTGCCACTCAAGCCTTCCTGCGATAATGCGCAGTTTAGCTTCGCAGAATCGAGAATAAAGCGGATCGCCTCAAACGGGACTTCATTGACGAACTTCAGGATCTCGGCCAGCGTCGTTCTGGAGAGCACCGCCAGCGGCGACTCTTGCTCGCCCTCTGTCACACATGCCTGCTGGGCAAATACCACGCCATTGTGCGTCTCAATATGCACAATGTTGGTATGTCCACCGACAATGGTGACACACGCCCACTTCTCGCCGTTCCAGACTTTGGCGCGTGAGAAGAGGATCTCGTCGCAAGGTTCCTGGATCTTAACCGAGACTTTCCCCGCCGCCAGCAATGCTTTGGCATCAGCAATCGCCTGCGCAGTTGCGTCTTTCAGCACTTCCAGCCCGGCTTTGGCATTTCCGCCTAACGCTCCCAGCGCCGCCGCAATCGGCAGCCCCACCATTCCCGTGCCGGGAACGGTGACGCCCAGACCGTTCTTCATCAGATTTGGCGAAACCCAGGCTTCTACACGTTCAACCGGACCTTCCAGTTCTGCCGCAGCAACCGCCGCTGCCAGCGCCAGTGAAATAGGTTCAGTACATCCCAGCGCCGGTTTTACTTCCTCCTGAACGGCGAGGATGTAACGCTGCCATAACGGATTTAAAGTCGAATCAAACATAATAAAAACCTTAAAATTTCAGGTAAATCAAGAAAATGCCAGGAACGGAGAAACGCAAAGCAACAAACCGGTGACGATAATCAGGTACAGAGACATCCCTTTGTATTTGTGCAATGCCGGTACTTTGTAAACCAGCCACGCCGGGATCAGGCACCCTACCATGCCGAAAATCGGGCTACAGATAGAGGTGAAGCTCAACACCGGTGCGTTCAGTACGATGGCGCTCCAGGCCAGCAAAATGGCGAAAATCATGATGCCGCGCTGAACGAGATTTTCGTTAATCTTCTCAGCAGGTATCTTGCGGCGCAGGATGTTCATTACAATCCCTTGCGTTGCTTCACGGAAGCCTAAATAGACGCCAAAAAACGCGGTCATTACGGCAAAGATATTGAGAATGACACTAACCACTTTTACCCACGCAGCACCGTCACCACTAATAAACTGTGCGGCAATCGCCAGCGCGGAAATATTCTGCTCGTAGGCTTTTACCGCTTCGTCATGTCCCATCGCCAGCGTGAACGACACGGCGTAGAAAAAGACAGTGACAAACAGAATGCCGAACGCGATGTTCATTGCCCGCAACGCTTTATGCCGCGCTACTTCAATCGATTTTTCCCGCGAGCGATAGGAAATCACCATCGGGCTTAATGTCTGGATAAACAGAATCGACGTCAGGGTAAACGGCAGCGTAATAATGGCGTTTTTCACCAGCAGCCCCAGCGGCGGCAGCGAACCCACGTTATACAGATGCCACATTCCCACCATCGACACGCCCAGCGCAGCGACTACCAGCAGTTTGGTCAGTACCATGCCAGTCGAAATCTTGAATAACAGTTTCTCGCCGCGTGAGGAGATGGCGACCAGAATGCAAATCAGTACCAGTCCATAAAACGGATTGTCTGATAGCACGCTTTCCGTCACGCCAAAAGTATGTAAATAGGAGGCGCTATCGTTGGTGATGGCGGTGGAATACACGAACATCCAAATCACCAGCATTACGAAATAGAGTGCACCTAACAGGATGCCCCAGTTTTTACCTAAATAACCGCTGATGACGCTCGGGTAATCTTTACATTCTGGTGATTCTGCCAGCGTATTAATAAACAATCGCTGAAACAGATACATTGCCGGGTAACCAATCACCGATGAGAGCAAAAATACCCATAATCCCATCAAACCGACCTGCACCGGGAGAAAAACAATCCCCGCGCCAATCGCCATCCCGATACTCATAATTACCCAGCCGGTGTCGGTACTGTCGAATTTGATTGCTTCACGCCATTCACTTTCACTCATTCCAGCACGACCCGCCGGGGTCGAAGCGTCTGCAATGACGCCTTTATTCGTTGCAATTTCCATAATTTCTCGCTCAATATTTTGTAGGGCTTTTTATTTTTTTCGAGCCGCATCAAGGCGATACGCGGTCTACGTTTTTTTGCAGGCGAGTTATTAGAATGAAGAAATGATACGCGTGAGGTTAGAGAAAATCTTCACAATCAAGACTTTGAAATAGCAGTTATGGATAATAATTTTCTATCAAACCAACAAAAAAGAAACAGTTATTCTCTATTTGCGGCAGATCACAATAAAAAAGGGTGCACATTTTGTGCACCCAAAGATAAATGCGGATGAAATATCAGCCGCAGACTACTTTTATGGCCAGTCCTCCGCGTGAAGTTTCGCGGTATTTATCGTTCATATCTTTGCCGGTTTCATACATCGTCTCGATCACTTTATCGAGTGAAACACGCGGTGCAGAAGTGCGCCGCATCGCCATTCGCGCGGCGTTTACCGCTTTCACAGCGTTGATAGCGTTACGTTCAATACACGGAATTTGCACTTGTCCGGCAACCGGATCGCAGGTCAGCCCAAGGTTATGCTCCATAGCGATTTCCGCCGCATTGCATACCTGCGCCGGGCTGCCGCCCAGCAGTTCGGTTAACCCTGCCGCAGCCATCGAACAGGCCACGCCAATTTCGCCCTGACACCCCACTTCCGCACCAGAGATGGAGGCATTCATTTTATACAGCGCGCCGATAGCGCCAGCCGCCAGCAGAAAACGGGCGATGGATCGCTCATTGAGCGGACGGCGGAATTTATCGTAATAGGCCAGCACTGCCGGAATAATACCGCAAGCGCCATTAGTTGGTGCTGTCACTACACGTCCGCCAGCGGCGTTTTCTTCGCTGACCGCCAGAGCAAACATATTGATCCAGTCGATGACGTTCATTGGATCGTTAGAGATATTATCACTAGAGACCAGCAAACGGCGCAACGCCACCGCCCGGCGTGGGACATTGAGTGGACCTGGCAATACGCCTTCGGTATTCATGCCGCGTTCAATACCGTCGTGCATCACCTGCCAGATACGAGCAAACCCTGCATCAATTTCCGCTTTGCTGCGCAGCGCCAGCTCGTTATGCATCATCAGGCCAGAAATAGACAGGCCGTTGTAATCACACATTTTCAGCAGTTCGCCTGCCGAGTGGAAGTCATAAGGTACGGGTGTTTCGACATCGTGCGACAGGCCGAAGTGTTCTTCTTCAACGATAAACCCGCCGCCGACAGAGTAATAGGTTTTGCTTAATAGCTCTTCCTGCCCGTTCCAGGCAGTAATCCGCATCCCGTTCTCATGACGAGGCAACATTTCGGGATGGAAGATAATGTTCTTTGCTACAGGAAAATCAACAATATGCGCACCAGAAGCCACCGGCAGTCGCCCACTGCGCGTCACAAGTTCAATAAATGCAGGGATCTCATCAATAACAACATCCTGCGGGCTGTTTCCTGCCAGTCCCATAATGATGGCGATATCCGTGGCATGGCCTTTGCCCGTCAGTGACAACGACCCGTAAAGATCGACCACAATATGACTTGTTGCAGTTAATAAGCCACTACTCACCAGTCGGTCGATAAAACTTTTTCCAGCATTCATTGGCCCCACGGTATGCGAACTGGAGGGACCAATACCAATTTTGAAAATATCGAATGCACTAATCATAACCACACTCTCGGATTGCCGTTCTGTGAAGAGGAGCGGAACGACTCTACGGTCGCCCCGCTCCGGGCTTTACACGCTACGTACTGCGATAGCTTCAATTTCCAGCTTCACATCTTTCGGCAAACGCGCGACCTGCACGCAGCTACGGGTCGGGTAGGTCGCCTGATGCTCATCGAAGAATTGCTTATAGACTTCATTGATGGTGGCAAAGTCATTCAGATCGGTGATGAATACCGTCATCTTGATGATATCGCCCACGGTGAGGCCAGCAGCAACCACGATCGCTTTGACGTTTTCAAGGCTTAAACGCGCCTGATCTTTCACATCAGCCGGGATCTCGCCGGTCTGCGGGCAAACCGGAATTTGCCCGGAGGTGAAGACCATGCTGCCTAAATCAACGCCCTGAACATAAGGGCCGATTGCGCCTGGGGCACGTTGCGTTTCGATAATCTTTTTCATACATCCTCCGGCGTCAGAGCGCCTGGGTAAAGGTACGTGAAATCACATCCTGTTGCTGTTCGCGAGTCAGCGCATTAAAGCGCACAGCGTAGCCAGAGACACGGATTGTCAGGTTCGGGTATTTTTCCGGGTGCTCAATGGCATCCAACAACATTTCCCGATTCATAACGTTAACGTTGAGATGTTGACCGCCTTCGATGTCCGCTTCGTGGTGGAAGTAACCATCCAGCAGGCCAACAAGGTTGGTTTTGCGTACCGGATCTTCTTTACCCAGCGCCGCAGGGACGATCGAGAAAGTGTACGAAATACCGTCTTTGGCGTAAGTGAACGGCAGTTTTGCCACGGAAGTCAGCGAGGCTACCGCACCTTTGCGGTCACGACCGTGCATCGGGTTAGCGCCCGGCGCGAACGGCGTACCCGCGCGGCGACCGTCCGGCGTATTACCGGTTTTCTGTCCGTACACCACGTTAGAAGTGATAGTCAAAATCGACTGAGTCGGCACCGCGTTACGATAGGTTGGCAGGGCTTTAATTTTCTTCATAAAGCGTTCAACCAGATCGCAGGCAATGCTGTCTACGCGCTCGTCGTTGTTGCCGTACTGTGGATATTCGCCATCGATTTCAAAGTCCACTGCCAGACCGTTTTCGTCACGGATGGGTTTCACACGGGCATATTTAATGGCGGAAAGTGAATCCGTCGCCACCGACAGACCCGCGATGCCGCAAGCCATGGTGCGATAAACATCACGATCGTGCAGCGCCATCAGCGAGGCTTCGTAGCTGTACTTGTCGTGCATGTAGTGGATGATGTTCAGCGCGCTGATGTACTGCACCGCCAGCCAGTCCATGAAATGGTCGAGGCTGTCCATTACTTTGTTGTAATCCAGCACGTCGTCCATCAATGGTGCCGTTTTCGGGCCGACCTGAATCTTCAGCTTCTCGTCCACCCCGCCGTTGATTGCGTACAGCAGCGTTTTCGCCAGGTTAGCGCGTGCGCCGAAGAACTGCATCTGCTTACCAATCACCATTGGGCTGACACAGCAGGCAATTGCGTAATCGTCGCTATTGAAGTCAGTACGCATCAGATCGTCGTTTTCATACTGCAAGGAAGAGGTGACGATAGACACTTGCGCCGCATATTTTTTGAAGGCAATCGGCAATGCTTCTGACCACAGAATGGTCAGGTTCGGTTCCGGCGCTGGCCCCATGGTGTGCAGGGTGTGCAGATAACGGAAGGAGTTTTTAGTCACCAGAGAGCGACCATCCAGCCCCATCCCGCCGATCACTTCCGTCGCCCAGATAGGGTCGCCGGAGAACAGCGAATCAAATTCCGGTGTACGCAGGAAGCGCACCATGCGGATCTTCATGATGAAGTGGTCGATCAGTTCCTGCGCCTGCTGCTCATTAAGCACGCCGGCTTTAAAGTCGCGCTCAATGTAGATATCGAGGAACGATGCGGTACGACCAAGAGACATTGCGCCGCCGTTCTGCGATTTCACCGCCGCCAGGTAAGCGAAGTAGAGCCACTGCACCGCTTCCTGCGCATTCTGCGCCGGACGGGAGATGTCGAAGCCGTATTTCGCCGCCATTTCCTGAATCTGCAACAGCGCATGACGATGTTCAGCCAGCTCTTCACGCAGACGGATGGTGGCTTCCAGATCTTCACCTTTTTCCAGACGAGACTGGAGATCGGCAAATTGCAGTTCGCGTTCACGTACCAGATAACTGATGCCGTACAGCGCCACGCGGCGATAGTCACCGATGATACGCCCACGACCATAACCGTCTGGTAAACCGGTCAGGACACCAGATTTACGGCAGCGCAGCATATCCGGTGAGTAAACATCAAATACGCCCTGATTATGGGTTTTACGCAGATCGGTAAAGATGTACTCAAATTCGCTGTCCATTTCACGGCCATAGGCGTGGAATGAACTTTTAATCATATTAATGCCACCGAACGGATGCAGCGCGCGCTTTAACGGCGCATCGGTTTGCAGACCAACAATTTTTTCCAGCGGCTGATTAATATAACCAGCATCATGGGCGGTAATGGTAGTGGCAATATTAGTATCGAAATCAACCGGCGCGTGGGTCGCATTTTCGATACGAATGCCTTCCATTACTTTTTCCCACAATGCCGTGGTCGCTGGCGTTGCTTCAGCAAGGAAAGATTCATCACCTTCATACGGTGTATAGTTTTGTTGAATAAAATCGCGGACATTAATTTCGTTTTTCCAATCCGTACCTTTAAAGCCAAGCCATGCGTCGGCGTACAGCTTATCGCCGGTATCAATATCTACCTTCATGAAAAATAATCTCTCTACAATACTTCAACTAAATTATGCAAACTCTGCGGAGGCGTTAACTTTGCCTAAATGAATTGCATCTAAGGCAATCATTTTTTCTTCATTAGTCGGAATAACGGCGCAAATTACGCGCGCATTTTCACTGGAAATAATTCGTTCACCGTAGGAATTAGATTGATTATTCATTTCCACATCAATCTCAACGCCTAATACGGCTAAATGCTCCATGACCAGACGACGAATTAAACTTGAGTTCTCTCCTATTCCACCGGTAAATATAATGCCATCCAGACGATGTAATGAGGCGGCATGTCCGGCAATATGACGGGCAATTCGATGAACAAAAGTTTTAATTGCCAGTTGTGCGCGTTCGTGACCTTCATGCCAGGCTTTTTCCAGAACGCGTAAATCTGAAGACAGACCGGAAATACCTAATAATCCCGACTCTTTATTCACTACGCGTTCCAGATCGCCCAGGCTCTGATTGGTTTGGCTGGCAACCCAGGACATCGCGCCGAAGTCGACATCACCACTGCGCGTCCCCATCATCAAGCCTTCCAGCGGCGTCATTCCCATTGAGGTATCTACGCTCTGACCGTTACGAACCGCGCAGATTGACGCGCCATTACCAAGATGCGCCACAACCAGCCCGGAGTCATCTTCCACAAGGTTCAGCAGAGAATGCGCTCGCTGGGAAACATAGCGATGTGACGTGCCGTGGAAACCATAACGGCGCACACCTAACTCTTCATAATATTTCCACGGCAGGCCGTATAAATAAGCCTCTGGTGCCATCGTCTGGTGGAAACTGGTATCAAATACCGCCACCTGGGTTACGCCAGGAAATAATTGCTGCGCCGATTCAATGCCACTTAAATTGGCGTAATTATGCAGCGGAGCCAGTGGAGAAACGCGACGGATATTATCAATGACTTCATCGGTAATAATGGCGGACTCGGTAAAAATACTCCCGCCGTGGGCGATGCGGTGGCCAATTAAAGCCACACTGCCATTTAAATTCCGTTTTTCCAGTTCAAATGCGATTGCCTTCAATGCACCTTCGTAGCTGTGGTGAGCCAGCGGTGCTGGCTCTCCCCCATTTACGGATAAGAATGCATTTTCCGAGTTAATACCGTCGGCAATACCTGACATTAATACTTCACAGTCGCTGGCATCAAGCACGGAAAACTTAATCGAAGACGAACCACAGTTAATAACCAAAACAACCGGAAATTCATTCATCTCTTTTCTCATCCTGAGTTATGGATTAAAACAGTTTGTATACGATGTTCAGGATGGTCAGCAGACCAATCACGGTAACAAACACGTTATCCAAACGACCACGGTATTTCGCCAGAGACGGCGCTTTACGGATGGCGTACATCGGCAACAGGCACAGCAGGGATGCGATAATCGGCGCGCCCATGGCTTCAATCAGATCCAGGATGTTCGGGTTGGCGTAGGCAACAACCCAGGTTGAACCCATGATGAAGATCATGCTGATAGTGTTCAGTTTGCCCGCAGAAACTTTGGTTTTGTCGCCTTTATAACCAAACTTCAGAACCAGGCCGTTCAGACCTTCCAGCGTCCCCAGATAGTGACCGAAGAAAGATTTGAAGATAGCAACCAGCGCGATGATGGACGCCGCATATTCCAGAATAATAGCGAACGTCGTTTTGGTGCCGGTCATGGATGCAAAGTGGTTAGCCAGGTAAGAAAGCACCGGAATGTTCTGCGCTTTTGCTTCCGCCATGTTCGCCGGAGACAGCGTAAACAGGCAGCTGAAGGCAAAGAACATGACCACTGCAACCATCAGCATACTGGCGCGAGAGATGATTTGTGAACATTTCTGCTCAGTGAAGTCACGACCAAAGTCTTTCTCATACTCTTCACGCTTAGAAACCACGAAAGAAGAGACGATTGGCGAGAAGTTGAAGGAGAAGACCATGATAGAAATCCCCAGCCAGACGGTGATCAGGATACCGTCATGACCAGTTAACGACAGCGCGCCAAGGTCAACTTGATCGATAACCGCAGAGTTCCAGTAAGGGATCAGCGACAGAGAAATCAGCACCAGGCTGGCGATAAAAGGCCATACCAGGTAGCTCATCACTTTAACCATCAGATCCTTACCAAACCAGATGACGAACGCCATCAGCAGCAGCAGGAACAGCGCCACGAAGCCACGGTTCAGCGGCGCAAAGCCGAGCTGGTTTTCCCAGAAGGTCATAAAGGTGTTGGTGATGGTAACGCCATAAATCCACAACAGTGGGCAAATCGCGAAGAAATACAGGAAAGTGATGACCACACCGCCGGTTTTACCAAAGTGCTCTTCTACCGTTTCCGTAATGTTGCCGGAAGGGTTAGAGCCAGAGAGACACAGACGCGCCAGCGCCCGGTGGCAATAAAACGCAATCGGGTATGCCAATACCAACATCAGAAGAATCGGGATCAGTCCGCCAAAACCTGCGCGGATAGGGAAGAACAGCACCCCGGCGCCGATTGCCGTACCAAACAAGCCTAACGTCCATGTGGTATCTGATTTACGCCAGGACGATTGTTTTGTCTGGCTGGATACAATGCTATCTGAAGTACTCATATCCTATCCTCAACGAATTAATTAAGCGTCAACGAAACCGGTGATTTGAGAGACGCGGGAAAGATCGATATTACCGCCGGAAATAATACTGACGGTTTTTCTGTTTTGAATATATTGGTCTAATTTACCGCTTAATAATGCAGCACATGCCAGAGCGCCAGCGCCTTCGGTGATGACTTTATTACGCTGAATTAAGGCAACCATACTGTTTCTGATTTCGTCTTCGCTGACCAGCACGATGTCATCGACTAATTCACGAACGATTTCGTAAGTTAAATTACCCGGGCGGGCGACATCACAACCATCCGCCAGGGTGCCGGTAGTTCGGTGCGTGGTTATTTCTCCGGAGTGGAAAGAAGCCGCCATGCCGTGAACGTTTTCTGACTGCACACCAATAACACGAATGGTCGGGTTAATAGATTTAATTGCCACCGCAATACCGGCAATTAAACCGCCACCGCCAATTGGCACAATGACGTTATCGACATCATAAAGATCTTCCATAATTTCCAGCCCAATGGTTCCCTGACCGGCAATCACTTTCGGATCATCATAAGGTGGAATAAAGATGCGACCTTCCGTTTCGACAATTTCGCTCACTTTGGCGATGGTGTCGTTGAAGTTGTCGCCGTGCAGTACCACTTCAGCAGAGTAGTCACACGTTGCTGCAACTTTGGATTTTGGCGCGCCTTTCGGCATTACAACTTTACCATCAATACCCAACATCGCACAGGAAAGCGAAACCCCTTGCGCGTGGTTCCCTGCTGAACAGGCCACTACACCTTTACGTTTCTCAGCATCAGTTAAGGAGCTTAATTTATTAAATGCGCCACGAATTTTAAATGAACCGGTACGCTGCATGTTTTCAAACTTAAGGAATATTTCACCTTTGCAACGTTCACTAAAATAGTTAGATCGAGGCATTCCTGTTTTATAAATTCGCCCAGCCAGACGTTGTTTTGCTTCAATAATGTCATCAATAGCAACCGGCAGATCGTATGTAATATGCATTATAAAACCTCTTAGCCTGAATTAAATATGTAGGTAACCGTAACCAGCACCTGCAAAAAGGCAGGTGGATTATTTATGTTTAAATAAAAAACAAATAACTAACAAGCTTCTATTAATTGCTTTCGTCTACACCCATTATAAGATGAATATTCTTTGGCTAATTCCACCAAAACCGATGCTGCTTTTTTAATACGATAATTTTTCGACCATACTGCGGCATATTGCGCTACCGGTAATGTTTCCTCAACCGGAATGGTAATAAATTGATTAGAACCAAAAGGTGAAGTCATATCGCAGGGAATCACGGTTAAGAAATCAGCATTGAGAACAAGATTATAAATTGTCACGACTGAGTCGGTTTTAACGATGTTTTCAATACTGATGCCATTTCTTTGTAACGTGGTGAGTAGTTCGCTGTAGTATCCCATATTCGTTTGCGGCAACACCCACTGTTCGTTCTTCAAAGACTCCAGCGTGGTGGTGCCGGTGGATGTTCGGGACTTACTGGCAACCAGCACAAACTCTGACTCGAACAGCGGCTCGACATGCAAATCCTGAAGCTTCATTTCTGCACTTAACGTACCTATCGCAAAATCCAGACGCCCGTCGCGGATAGCCGGTAAGAACGAGGACAATTGCGCTTCATACATTGAAACCTGCGCTTTCGGGAACACCTCTTTGAATTTGTTGATCATCCCGGACATAAAGGTAAAGCCAATCAGCGATGGAAAACCAAATGAGACCTCCACGACTGCATCAGAGGACATACCGCTAATCTCATTAACCATATTTTTCATTTCGCGGGTAATGGATTCGGAGCGTGAGAGCAACAATTGACCAGCTGGCGTCAGCGTTACACCGGTATTTTTCCGCACCACTAATTCCACGCCAAAATAATCTTCGATATCGTTAATGATTTTACTTACCGCTGGTTGAGTTAACCCTAATTCTTTTGCAGCCGAGCCAATAGAGCCACTTCTGATGACTTCCTGAAAGACTACCAGGTGTTGCGTTTTAGGAAGAAGAATAGTGCTCATAACAACCCGCGTTAATTACCTCATTGACGGTATGAAGTGTATCAAAATGCAATGAATAGGATATGTGCGACCACTCACAAATTAACTTTCAATAGTTTTCCAGGCATATCCCTAAAGACATATAATCATTTAATATCAATGAGTTATATAAATAAAATCAACACAAAGGCTGACTTTTATCAAAAAAACAAGGGGGGATAACCATATTTTATGGCGATAACGTCGCACTTAATTTTTGTTATTAAAAAATGCTCTTAGACGATATTTCAAGCAATTATCGTGTATTTCGCAGACGAATTTTAAGTTAAATTTAATGAGCAAGTTATCAAATTTTATTATAAATAAATCATTTCCACAGATAAATAATGCGGTACGTCACATTTTTTTTCGCCATTTGTTGGAGATAGAACATTTATTTTATCAATATTTTAAAATTTCGAATACAGATATTGATCATCTCGAACAATTGATTAACGTCATTTATTGTCTCTTTTGCAGAACGTCATTTTGTGAATGCAATCGTTTTCCATGATTTATTGTCGCATTCAGGTTGCGGAACAGCATTTTGTGTTGAGGATCACAAAACTAATAATTGCAATTCGCAAGTAAGCTATCAGAAGAGAGCACAGGGTGACTAAAAAGAGTGTTTATATTGAACCAACAAGCCGCTTTCTTTTGGGTATAGCGTCGTGGACAGTCATTCATCTTTCCGCTCGCTCCAAAAGCAAAAACCCGCCAGTCTGCACTGGCGGGTTTTCGTTAAAACAGGTGAAACTGACCGATAAGCCGCTTTCTTTTGGGTATAGTGTCGTGGACAGTCATTCATCTTACCGCTCGCTTCAAAAGCAAAAACCCGCCAGTTTTGCACTGGCGGGTTTCTGTTGAAGAGGTGAAACTGACCGATAAGCCGGGTTCTGTCGTGGACAGTCATTCATCTAGGCCAGCAATCGCTCACTGGCTCAAGCAGCCTACCCGGGTTCAGTACGGGCCGTACCTTATGAACCCCTATTTGGCCTTGCTCCGGGTGGAGTTTACCGTGCCACGGACTGTTACCAGCCGCGCGGTGCGCTCTTACCGCACCCTTTCACCCTTACCTGATCCCACTTGCGTGAGCCATCGGCGGTTTGCTCTCTGTTGCACTGGTCGTGGGTTTCCCCCCCAGGCGTTACCTGGCACCCTGCCCTATGGAGCCCGGACTTTCCTCCCCTCCGCCCGTCTCCCCCGAAGAGGACGACGACGAAGCGGCGACTGTCTGGTCAGCTTCGGCGCGCAGTATAGAGGGTTTGCGCGCCCTTGTCACCCCGCGTTGCGCATTCCAATCGCCAGCGTCGCGGCGATATTACGCGAAGCACGGTAAATATTGTCATAAGCCCCGCTGAAAGCTTCATCCAGCGTAACAATACTGTTCAACACGCTGAATACAGCATCGATGCCATACTGATGCACAACGCCGACATCCTTCGTCAGACTACCCGCAATACCAATTACCGGTTTATTGTATTTCTTCGCGACGTTCGCTACGCCAATCGGCACTTTACCGTGAATGCTCTGGCTATCAATGCGACCTTCTCCGGTGATCACCAACGAGCAATCATGAATATGTTCTTCCAGATTGAGCGCCGTCGTCACAATTTCAATGCCGCTCTTTAGCTCTGCTCCAAGAAACGCCATTAGCGCCGCTCCCATACCGCCTGCAGCCCCTGCACCTGGAACGTTTTTCACATCAACATGCAGCGATTTTTTGATGACATCAGCATAGTGAGAGAGATTCTTGTCCAGCTCGATAATCGTGGCTTCATTAGCCCCTTTTTGCGGGCCAAAGATACGCGAAGCACCGTTATCGCCCACCAGCGGATTAGTGACATCGCAGGCGACGCGAATAGCGCAATCTTTTAAACGCGGATCGAGGCCGGAAATATCAATATCATTCAGGGTATTAAGACTGCCGCCGCCAAAACCGATTTCATTACCGTTGACATCGCTTAACTTCGCCCCCAGCGCCTGCATCATCCCCGCGCCGCCGTCGTTGGTGGCACTGCCGCCGATGCCAATAATAATGCTGGTCGCGCCACTCTCCAGCGCCTGTAAAATTAACTCCCCCGTGCCGCGAGAAGTCGTCACCAACGGATCACGCTTTTCTGACGGTACTAACGCCAGCCCACTGGCCGCCGCCATTTCAATAAACGCGGTTTTACCATCGCCAGAGATCCCCCAACTGGCATTCACCTTTTCGCCCAGTGGCCCTGTAACCCAGGCGTGACGTTCGAAACCCTGGGTGGCTGCAATCATCGCTTCCACCGTTCCTTCGCCGCCATCAGCAACCGGAACCGAAACGTACTGTGCATCAGGAAAAATTTCCCGAAATCCTTTTTCTATCGCCTGCGCAACCTCGCTGGCAGATAAACTTTCTTTATAAGAGTCTGGGGCGATTACGATTTTCATACCTGTGCCTGTTACCACATGACGCCGGAGGGCGTTTCTCTTATTCGGCCTGGATTCCAGACCCGGATTGCAATACGCCATCCGGGCGCGACGCCATTAACGAGTAACTTCGACTTTTGCCAGTTTTTCGTAGTAGCACGCCAGGGCGCTATGATCCGCCGTTCCCAAACCATCGGCACGCAGTGCCTGCATCATCTCCATAACCGCAGCAGTTAGCGGCAATTGCGCACCAACGCCGTGAGAGGTATCCAGCGCATTCGCCAGATCTTTAATATGCAGATCAATACGGAAGCCTGGCTTGAAGTTTCTGTCCATGACCATCGGCGCTTTAGCATCAAGAACGGTACTGCCAGCCAGCCCACCGCGAATTGCCTGATACACCAACTCCGGGTTAACGCCCGCTTTGGTTGCCAGCGTTAACGCTTCTGACATCGCGGCAATATTCAGCGCCACAATGACCTGATTTGCCAGTTTAGTGACGTTACCTGCACCGATCTCCCCGGTATGCACCACGGAACCCGCCATCGCTTTCATCAAATCATAGTATTTGTCGAAAATAACCTTGTCGCCACCCACCATCACAGACAGCGTACCGTCGATGGCTTTCGGTTCACCGCCGCTCACCGGGGCGTCCAGCATATCAATACCTTTCGCTTTCAGTGCTTCGCTGATTTCACGGCTTGCCAGCGGAGCGATTGAACTCATATCGATCAATACCGTACCTGGCTTCGCGCCTTCAATAATGCCATTTTCACCCAACGCCACCTCTTTCACATGAGGGGAGTTTGGCAGCATGGTTATGATGACATCGCACTGTTCAGCGACAGCTTTAGCCGTAGACGCTGTTTCTGCGCCTGCGGCAATCACTTCAGCAATGGCTTCAGGGTTACGGTCAGCAACCACCAGCGAGTAACCTGCTTTCAGGAGGTTTTTACTCATTGGTTTACCCATAATACCCAGGCCAATAAAACCAACTTTCATAGTCATATCAATCATCTCTCTTGTTGCGGTGGTGGTTATTTTTTAAAGGTATCTGCCAGTTTCTGCGTGGCGGAACGGAATACGCCGAGATCGCTGCCGACGGCCACAAACGTAGCGCCCCATTCCAGATAACGACGCGCATCGGCTTCGACAGGGGCGAGGATGCCGCAGGGTTTGCCGTTGGCTCTGGCGCGATTAAAAATATGTTGAATCGCTTTTTGCACATCCGGATGTGACGCATTGCCGAGATGACCTAATGCCGCCGCTAGGTCGCTGGGGCCAACGAAGATACCGTCAACGCCTTCGGTTGCGGCGATAGCATCAACGTTATCAACGCCTTGCTGGCTTTCGATTTGCACCAGAATGGTGATGTTCTTATTCGACTGAGCGAAGTAATCCACCACGGTGCCAAACATATTGGCGCGGTGAGAAACAGAAACGCCGCGAATACCTTCTGGTGGATAACGGGTAGATGCCACCGCCTGCACCGCTTCTTCTTTCGTTTCGACAAAGGGGATCAGGAAGTTATAAAAACCGATATCCAGCAGACGCTTAATAATTACCGGTTCGTTGGTCGGTACACGCACCACTGGCGCGCTGACGCTCCCCTTCAGAGCCATCAACTGAGGAATGAACGTGGAGATATCGTTTGGCGCATGTTCGCCATCCAGCACCAGCCAGTCAAAGCCAGCTAAACCAAGAACTTCAGTGCTAATTGGGTTAGAAAGTGCTGACCAGCAGCCAATCTGTACCTGTTTCGCTGCCAACGCGGCTTTGAACTTATTTGGGAAAATATCGTTATTCATCGCTTATACCTTTGCTTATTTCTGCAATTCCATACGTTTAATGTCGCCAGTCAGGCTTCCCGGTGCAGTATTGAAAGAGGGCAATCTCTTCGATGACAATAAAAATAGGCAGTAAGATTAAAAAGGCACATGCGTTCCTTATTCAGCAATCCCACTAATTATGTTTATATTCCGTCGATAGCAAAAAGGTCAGTGCTATTTATTAAATATTCTCTTAACGAATATTGACCCTGTTCAATAATAAATCTGTTTTCGACAATGAGTATAATCAGACCAGAAATAATAGGCATTGTGCAAATGCTCATTATGATTGCCTGATATAAATATTATTTTGAGCATATGCCTATCACGCTGCGTGCCAATGCACATATTTACGCTTTGCCGGCCCCTGTCGCCCTGCTATCACGATAATTAGTGATGTTGATCACATACTGACTTTTCATCTCCTGACACTCTTATTCCATCTCACAGATGAAATTATTTCTGTCATCAGAATCACTCAACATAAATTTATTATTACCAGCGACCGGAGAAAACGGGATAATGGCCAACATCGAAATCAGGCAAGAAACGCCGACTGCGTTTTATATAAAAGTTCACGACACAGATAATGTGGCAATTATTGTTAATGATAATGGCCTGAAAGCAGGAACACGTTTCCCGGACGGACTGGAATTAATTGAACATATACCCCAGGGGCATAAAGTCGCATTAGTTGATATCCCTGCGAATAGCGAAATTATTCGTTACGGTGAAGTGATTGGTTATGCCGTGCGCGCAATCCCACGCGGAAGTTGGATCGACGAATCAATGGTCGTACTGCCGGAAGCGCCGCCGTTACACACGCTGCCACTGGCAACTAAAGTGCCGGAACCCTTACCGCCGCTTGAAGGTTATACCTTTGAGGGCTATCGCAATACCGATGGCAGCGTGGGCACCAAAAACCTGCTCGGCATCACCACCAGCGTGCATTGTGTGGCGGGCGTGGTGGATTACGTGGTGAAAATCATTGAGCGTGACCTGCTGTCGAAATACCCGAACGTCGATGGTGTGGTGGGGCTGAATCACCTGTACGGTTGTGGCGTGGCGATTAACGCTCCGGCGGCGGTGGTGCCTATTCGTACTATTCACAACATTTCGCTTAACCCAAACTTTGGCGGCGAGGTGATGGTGATTGGTCTGGGTTGCGAGAAATTGCAGCCTGAACGCCTGCTGGTCGGCACGGATGATGTACAGGCTATTCCAGTGGAAAGTGCCAGTATTGTCAGCTTGCAGGATGAAAAACATGTCGGTTTTCAGTCCATGGTCGAGGATATTTTGCAGGTTGCCGAGCGCCACCTGCACAAATTAAATCAACGGCAGCGAGAAACCTGCCCGGCTTCAGAACTGGTTGTCGGTATGCAGTGCGGCGGCAGCGATGCGTTTTCTGGTGTAACGGCAAACCCGGCTGTGGGCTATGCATCTGATCTACTGGTGCGCTGCGGCGCAACGGTGATGTTCTCAGAAGTAACGGAAGTGCGTGACGCGATCCATCTGCTGACACCGCGCGCTATTAATGAAGAGGTCGGCAAGCGCCTGCTGGATGAGATGGAGTGGTACGACAACTATCTTGATATGGGAAAAACCGACCGCAGCGCCAACCCTTCGCCGGGCAACAAGAAAGGCGGTCTGGCAAACGTGGTGGAAAAGGCACTCGGCTCCATTGCCAAATCGGGTAAAAGCGCGATTGTTGAAGTGCTGTCACCCGGTCAGCGTCCGACCAAACGCGGATTAATTTACGCCGCGACGCCAGCCAGCGATTTCGTCTGTGGCACCCAACAGGTGGCTTCAGGGATTACCGTGCAAGTATTTACCACCGGTCGCGGCACACCATACGGTCTGATGGCGGTGCCGGTCATTAAAATGGCAACCCGCACCGAACTGGCGAACCGCTGGTTTGATTTGATGGATATTAATGCGGGCACTATCGCCACCGGCGAAGAGACCATTGAAGAGGTGGGCTGGAAGCTGTTCCACTTTATTCTTGACGTCGCCAGCGGGAAGAAGAAAACCTTCTCGGATCAATGGGGACTGCATAACCAACTGGCAGTATTTAACCCGGCGCCAGTGACCTGATTTCTTTTGGAACGCGCCTCGCAAAACATGGCCTTAGTGCCATGTTTTTATTGTTTCAAGTCCCCTCATCCATTAATAATGCATTTGCATTACCTTAGTTGAAGATTATAATTTGAGCAGAAAAAAGGCTGTAAAAGGACAGTGAACAATGCCCGCTAATGCTCGCTCTAACGCTGTACTGACCACTGAATCAAAGGTCACGATACGCGGACAAACAACTATCCCCGCGCCAGTGCGTGAGGCCTTAAAACTGAAGCCAGGCCTGGACAGCATTCATTACGAAATCCTGCCTGGTGGGCAAGTATTTATGTGCCGTGTGGGAGATGAACAGGAGGATCATACTATGAATGCATTTTTGCGTTTTCTGGATGCAGATATCCAGAACAACCCGCAAAAAACTCGTCCATTCGAAATTCAACAAGGAAAAAGACTTGTCGCTGGCATGGACGTCAACATTGATGATGAGATTGGCGACGACGAATAATGGATTTTCCACAAAGGGTTAATGGTTGGGCGCTATATGCTCATCCCTGCTTTCAGGAAACCTACGACGCTTTAGTTGCCGAAGTTGAGACATTAAAGGGAAAAGATCCTGAAAATTATCAGAAAAAAGCCGTCACAAAGTTATTGGCGGTAGTACATAAAGTTATTGAGGAGCATATCACGGTCAATCCATCATCACCGGCATTCCGTCATGGCAATTCGTTAGGCTCAGGGAAAAATAAAGACTGGTCACGGGTAAAATTTGGCGCTGGTCGTTATCGTCTCTTCTTTCGTTACAGCGAAAAAGAGAAAGTCATCATTCTTGGATGGATGAACGATGAAAACACGCTGCGCACCTACGGTAAAAAAACAGATGCCTATACCGTATTCAGCAAAATGTTAAAAAGAGGACATCCTCCTGCCGACTGGGAAACCCTCACCAGATAGACTGAAGAAACCCATTGATGGTGTTCACAATGCCCGCCGAACGCATCCGTTTTGACCAGCGGGCACCATTTCTCACTCCCCGACCAGAATCACCTCAACCCCAGCCTTTCGCAGCCCTTCCAGACTATCCGCAGGAATGCCTTCATCGACAATGATCATGTCGATCCGTTGAGTATCGATGATCTTATGTAAACTGGAGCGGTTGAACTTACTGGAATCGGTGACCACGATGATCCGTTCCGCAACTTCGCACATCCGGCGGTTTAAACGAGCTTCATCTTCATTATGCGTACTGACGCCGCGCTCCAGATCGATAGCGTCTACGCCGAGAAACAGCATATCGAAGTGGTAATTTTGCAGCGATTGTTCAGCCTGATCGCCGTAAAAAGATTGCGACTGGCGGCGCAGATGCCCTCCGGTCATCAGCAGTTCAACGCCCTCCGCTTCCAGCAAAGCATTCGCCACGTTCATACCATTGGTCATCGCAATCACATCGGTGTGCTTGCGCATCAGACGGGCAATCTCAAAGGTGGTGGTTCCGGAATCGAGGATCACCCGATGACCTGGCTTAATCAACTCAACGGCAGCTTTCGCAACGCTGCGTTTCATCGCCGTGTTCAGCGCGCTTTTATCTTCTACCGAAGGCTCGACTGACGGCGTCGAGCCATCGCAGATCAGCGCGCCGCCGTAGGCACGCACGGCAATCCCCTGTTTTTCCAGAAACGCCAGATCGTTGCGGATTGTCACAGTAGATACACCATACAATGCCGACAGATCGTTAACCTGCACACTCCCTTGCTGACGCAGGCGCTGAATGATCTGCTCTCTTCGCTCGCTGGTGCCAGTCACTCGCTTCTCACCTGATGCGTCGGTATTACTCATAGTAAATCCTTTCGTAAATCTTTCGTTTCATTTCGTTTTTCTTATTAACGCCTTTCTATTAACCAAATGCAAGCCCACATTGCCTGTTGACGTAAGCGACTCTTGTTTCAGTAACTTTCATTATGTTTCTTTTGTGAATCAGATCAGAAAACCATTACCTTTCGTTTTATTTTTACCTCACCATGGCGCAGTATAAATTGAAACAAAACGAAAGATTAACAATGGCAATTATTTGGTCTGGAGAAGAAAGTGAAATATCTGATAGAAATGGTGAGACAGCACAAAGAGGGCAAAACAAATGGGATTTATGCCGTTTGCTCCGCACATCCGCTAGTGCTGGAAGCGGCCATCCACTATGCCTTCGCAAACCAAACGCCGTTACTGATTGAAGCAACCTCCAATCAGGTGGATCAGTTCGGCGGTTATACCGGAATGACGCCCGCCGATTTTCGCGGCTTTGTTTGCCAGCTTGCCGACTCGCTGAATTTCCCGCAAAACGCGTTGATTCTCGGTGGCGACCATCTGGGGCCAAACCGCTGGCAGAATCTGCCTGCCGCTCAGGCGATGGCCAATGCCGATGATTTGATTAAAAGCTACGTCGCGGCGGGGTTCAAAAAAATCCATCTTGATTGCAGCATGTCCTGTCAGGGCGATCCGGTTCCCTTAACCGATGACATCGTGGCTGAACGCGCTGCCCGTCTGGCAAAAGTCGCGGAAGAAACCTGCCGCGAACACTTTGGCGAGGCCGATCTGGTGTATGTCATCGGCACCGAAGTTCCGGTGCCCGGCGGCGCTCATGAAACCTTAAGCGAACTGGCGGTCACTACGCCCGATGCCGCCCGCGCCACGCTGGAAGCCCATCGTCACGCCTTTGAAAAGCAAGGTCTGAATGCCCTGTGGCCACGCATCATTGCCCTGGTGGTACAACCCGGTGTCGAATTCGATCACACCAACGTTATTGATTATCAGCCCGCAAAAGCGACCGCCTTAAGCCAGATGGTCGAAAACTACCAAACGCTGATTTTCGAAGCTCACTCTACCGATTATCAAACGCCGCAATCACTACGCCAGTTGGTAATCGACCACTTTGCCATTCTGAAAGTTGGCCCGGCGCTGACCTTCGCCCTACGTGAAACCCTGTTTTCTCTGGCGGCGATTGAAGAAGAACTGGTGCCAGCGAAAGCCTGTTCCAGTCTGCGTCAGGTTCTGGAAAACGTGATGCTTGACCGTCCGGAATACTGGCAAAGCCACTACCACGGTGACGGCAACGCACGTCGTCTGGCACGCGGTTACAGCTACTCAGATCGTGTGCGCTACTACTGGCCGGACAGCCAGATTGATGACGCTTTCGCCCATCTGGTTCGTAACCTGGCGGATGCGCCAATTCCGCTACCGCTCATCAGCCAGTATCTGCCGCTGCAATACGTCAAAGTTCGCTCCGGCGAGCTACAGCCAACGCCGAGGGCGCTCATTATCAACCATATTCAGGACATCCTGGCGCAGTACCACACAGCCTGTGGAGGCCAATAACCAAAACAAAGAGGAACACGCTATGCCAAATATTGTTTTAAGCCGGATCGATGAACGCTTGATTCACGGTCAGGTTGGCGTTCAGTGGGTCGGATTTGCGGGGGCAAATCTGGTTCTGGTAGCCAATGACGAGGTAGCCGAAGATCCGGTACAACAAAACCTGATGGAAATGGTACTGGCAGAAGGGATCGCTGTGCGTTTCTGGTCGTTGCAGAAAGTGATCGACAACATCCATCGCGCCGCTGAACGGCAGAAAATCCTGCTGGTTTGCAAAACACCAGCCGATTTCCTGACGCTGGTGAAAGGTGGTGTCCCGGTGAGTCGCATTAATGTTGGCAATATGCATTACGCCAATGGCAAGCAACAAATCGCCAAAACGGTTTCTGTAGATGCGGGTGATATCGCGGCGTTTAACGATCTGAAAACCGCCAGAGTGGAATGCTTCGTTCAGGGCGTCCCGACAGAACCTGCTGTGGAGCTCTTTAAATTACTTTGAGGGATTCATCATGGAAATCAGTCTGTTGCAGGCATTCGTGTTGGGCATTCTCGCCTTTATCGCTGGCCTGGATATGTTTAACGGCTTAACCCATATACACCGCCCGGTGGTTCTTGGGCCGTTGGTTGGGCTGGTACTTGGCGATCTACATACCGGTATTTTAACCGGCGGTACGCTGGAACTGGTATGGATGGGGCTGGCTCCGCTGGCGGGCGCACAGCCGCCTAACGTCATTATCGGTACTATCGTCGGTACGGCATTTGCTATTACCACCGGCGTGAAACCCGATGTCGCAGTCGGTGTCGCCGTGCCTTTCGCCGTCGCGGTACAGATGGGGATTACCTTCCTGTTCTCGGTGATGTCTGGCGTAATGTCCCGTTGTGACCGGATGGCGGAAAATGCCGATACACGCGGCATTGAGCGAGTGAACTATCTGGCACTGCTGGCGCTCGGCACCTTCTATTTTCTTTGTGCTTTCCTGCCGATTTACTTCGGCGCGGAACATGCCAAAACCATCATTGATGTCCTGCCGCAACGGTTAATCGACGGCCTTGGCGTTGCAGGCGGCATCATGCCAGCAATCGGTTTTGCCGTGCTGCTGAAAATCATGATGAAAAACGTTTACATCCCCTACTTCATCCTGGGCTTTGTTGCCGCCGCCTGGCTCAAGTTACCGGTGCTGGCTATTGCTGCCGCCGCGCTGGCTATGGCGCTGATCGACCTACTACGTAAATCTCCTGAACCGACTCAACCTGCGGCACAGAAAGAGGAATTTGAAGATGGCATCTAATCAAACGACCTTGCCGAACGTCAGTGAAAACGAAGAAACACTGCTGACTGGCGTCAATGAAAACGTATATGACGATCAGAGCATTGGCGCAGAGCTGACGAAAAAAGATATCAACCGCGTCGCCTGGCGTTCCATGCTGTTACAGGCTTCGTTCAACTACGAACGTATGCAGGCTTCCGGCTGGCTGTACGGTCTGCTGCCTGCACTGAAAAAGATCCACACCAATAAACGCGACCTGGCGCGTGCCATGAAAGGCCATATGGGCTTTTTCAATACTCACCCGTTTCTGGTGACGTTTGTTATCGGCATTATCCTCGCGATGGAACGCTCAAAACAGGACGTGAACAGTATTCAGAGCACCAAGATTGCCGTTGGTGCGCCGCTCGGCGGGATTGGCGATGCGATGTTCTGGCTAACGCTGCTGCCAATTTGCGGCGGGATTGGCGCCAGTCTGGCGCTGCAAGGCTCCATTCTCGGCGCTGTGGTATTTATCGTGTTATTCAACGTGGTGCATCTCGGTCTGCGTTTTGGTCTTGCGCATTACGCTTATCGAATGGGCGTCGCGGCGATCCCGCTAATTAAAGCGAATACCAAAAAAGTCGGTCATGCGGCGTCTATCGTTGGGATGACGGTGATCGGCGCGCTGGTAGCAACCTATGTCCGATTAAGCACCACGCTGGAAATCACGGCGGGCGACGCAGTGGTTAAGCTACAGACTGACGTTATCGACAAACTGATGCCTGCCTTCTTGCCGCTGGTCTATACCCTGACCATGTTCTGGCTGGTACGTCGCGGCTGGAGTCCGCTGCGCCTGATTGCAATCACTGTGGTTCTCGGCATCGTCGGTAAATTCTGTCATTTCCTTTAAATACAATGAGGTATTAGATGTTAAGTATTATTTTGACAGGGCATGGCGGATTTGCCAGCGGCATGGAAAAAGCAATGAAGCAAATCCTCGGTGAGCAATCGCAGTTTATCGCCATTGATTTTCCAGAAACCTCAAACACTGCGCTGCTTACATCGCAGCTTGAAGAGGCTATCGCCCAACTGGATTGTGAAGACGGCATTGTTTTTCTGACGGATTTGCTGGGAGGCACGCCGTTTCGCGTAGCTTCAACGCAGGCGATGCAAAAACCGGGCTGTGAAGTGATCACCGGCACCAATTTGCAACTATTACTGGAAATGGTGCTGGAGCGCGAAGGGTTAAGCAGCGAAGAATTCCGCGTGCAGGCGCTGGAGTGCGGACACCGTGGGCTGACCAGTCTGGTGGACGAATTAGGCCGCTGCCATAAAGAATGTCCGGTCGAGGAAGGAATATAAGGTAAACGCCCCTCCACTGTTGGTAAAAGACAGTGAGTGGCGTTTTACACTTTCGTTTCTTTATCTGGCTTTCACTTCCCCTACGAGACTTTTTTCTTTTGTTTTGACTTTTGCACCGGTGTCGGATGCGACGCTGACGCGTCTTATTCGACCTACGGCTGGGCAGGTGGCAGCCTGGCTGGATCAGGCGTTTACGCCGCATCCGGCAATCGGTGCAAATATCCCCCCATCACGCAATACCTTTATCTTCCCTTGTCTTTTCTTTCAACGATCACAAATTTCGTTTTATTTCTTTCTTCATTGTTGAACTTTCAGTTTCTTTTCTATAAATTTTAATCAACGAAAGACATCGTCAAGTGAAATGAAACGAAAGGCAAGCGAAAGCGATAATGCCAGACGTCAAGTTCATCAAACTAAGGATTTAGTTATGCCAGAAAATTACCCCCCTGCGACCACCACCACCGGCACATGGACTGAAGAAGAGATCCGCCATCAGCCTCGCGCGTGGCTTCGTTCGCTCGCCAACATTGACGCGCTACGTTCCGCGCTCAACGGTTTCCTTGCACCGTTACTGCGCAAAGAGGATCTGCGGATAATCCTGACCGGAGCCGGAACCTCGGCATTTATCGGTGACATCATCGCGCCGTGGCTCACCAGCCATACCGGCAAAAACTTCAGCGCCATACCAACCACCGATCTGGTTACCAATCCAATGGACTATCTGAATCCAGCGCATCCGCTGCTGTTGATCTCCTTCGGTCGATCCGGCAATAGCCCGGAAAGCGTCGCCGCCGTGAAACTGGCAAATAAGTTTGTACCGGAGTGCTATCACCTGCCGATCACCTGCAATGAAGCGGGCGCTCTCTATCAAAACGCGATCAACAGCGATAACGCGTTTGCCCTACTGATGCCCGCAGAAACGCACGATCGCGGCTTTGCGATGACCAGCAGTATTACCACCATGATGGCCAGCTGCCTCGCGGTTTTCGCACCTGAGATGATCAACAGCCAGACCTTCCGCGATGTGGCGGATCGTTGCCAGGCGATCCTGACCTCGCTCGGCGATTTCAGCGAAGGCGTGTTTGGTTACGCGCCGTGGAAGCGGATCGTTTATCTCGGCAGCGGTGGCTTACAGGGCGCGGCACGCGAGTCGGCGCTGAAAGTGCTGGAACTGACAGCGGGTAAACTGGTGGCCTTTTATGATTCCCCGACCGGATTCCGTCATGGCCCGAAATCACTGGTCGATGACGAAACGCTGGTGGTGGTGTTTGTCTCCAGCCACCCCTACACCCGTCAGTATGATCTTGATCTGCTGGCAGAACTCCGCCGCGATAACCAGGCAATGCGCGTGATCGCCATCGCCGCTGAAAGCAACGACACTATCGCCGCCGGCCCGCATATCATCCTGCCGCCATCCCGTCACTTTATCGACGTTGAGCAGGCATTTTGCTTCCTGATGTACGCCCAGACGTTTGCACTGATGCAGTCGCTACATATGGGCAATACGCCGGATTCCCCATCAGCCAGTGGCACCGTAAACCGCGTGGTGCAAGGCGTAATTATTCATCCGTGGCAGGCATAAGAGGATCGCATTATGAGCATTATCTCCACCAAATATCTGTTACAAGACGCCCAGGCCAATGGCTACGCGGTGCCTGCATTTAACATCCATAACGCCGAGACGATCCAGGCGATCCTCGAAGTGTGCAGTGAAATGCGATCGCCGGTGATCCTCGCCGGGACGCCTGGCACCTTTAAACATATCGCGCTGGAAGAGATCTACGCCCTGTGTAGCGCCTATTCCACAACCTACAACATGCCGCTGGCACTGCATCTCGACCACCACGAATCGCTCGATGATATTCGCCGTAAAGTCCACGCTGGCGTGCGCAGCGCGATGATCGACGGCAGTCACTTCCCGTTTGCTGAAAACGTGAAACTGGTGAAATCGGTTGTCGACTTCTGCCACTCGCAGGATTGCAGTGTGGAAGCCGAACTGGGCCGTCTGGGAGGCGTGGAAGATGATATGAGTGTTGACGCAGAAAGCGCGTTCCTCACCGACCCACAAGAAGCCAGACGCTTTGTCAAACAGACTGGCGTCGACAGCCTGGCGGTAGCGATTGGTACGGCGCATGGCCTGTACAGAAAAATACCGAAAATTGATTTTCAGCGGCTGGCGGAAATTCGTGAAATGGTAGACATCCCTCTGGTACTGCATAGCGCCAGCGATGTCCCGGATGAATTTGTTCGCTGGACTATTAAACTGGGTGTGACGAAAGTTAATGTTGCAACAGAATTAAAAATAGCCTTCGCCGGCGCGGTTAAAGCCTGGTTTGCAGAAAACCCGCAGGGTAATGATCCTCGCTATTATATGCGCGTCGGCATGGATGCAATGAAAGAAGTGGTCAGAAATAAAATTAATGTCTGTGGTTCAGCAAATCGCATTTCAGCATAATCATTAATTTTATACAATTTATTAATAAGTACTGCTCGACTAATATCGGGTAGTGCCTTAATGGCAAAGGAAATGAGTAAACCGTAATAAATAAATCAGTACAATATCGTAACGATAATATATTTTAAAATTATATTATTCAATTTTTATGGTGAGGATTACATAATGAGCAGTCCAAATATTCTCTTAACCCGTATTGATAACCGTCTGGTTCATGGCCAGGTTGGCGTGACCTGGACATCCACCATCGGTGCGAATCTGCTGGTGGTCGTGGATGATGTTGTCGCTAACGATGATATTCAGCAGAAACTGATGGGTATTACTGCGGAAACCTACGGCTTTGGTATCCGCTTCTTTACTGTCGAAAAAACCATTAACATCATCGGCAAAGCAGCGCCACATCAGAAGATTTTCCTGATTTGCCGTACGCCGCAAACGGTACGTAAATTGGTCGAGGGTGGTATTGACCTGAAAGATGTCAACGTCGGTAACATGCATTTCTCGGAAGGGAAGAAGCAAATCAGCAGTAAAGTTTATGTTGATGCTCAGGATTTTGCCGACTTACGTTTCATTAAACAACGCGGCGTGAATGTTTTTATTCAGGATGTCCCCGGCGATCAAAAAGAACAAATCCCTGACTAGATCTAAAATCGCCTTAATATTAGTTTGAGGTAATAAAATGCATGAAATAACCCTAATTCAGGGATTATCCCTGGCGGTGTTAGTATTCGTTCTGGGGATTGATTTTTGGCTGGAAGCCTTATTTTTATTCCGCCCGATAATCGTTTGTACCCTGACTGGCGCTATTCTCGGTGATATTCAGACTGGCTTAATTACCGGTGGTCTGACAGAACTGGCTTTCGCCGGATTAACCCCTGCCGGTGGTGTTCAGCCGCCTAACCCGATTATGGCCGGTCTGATGACTACCGTTATTGCATGGTCTACGGGCGTCGATGCCAAAACGGCGATTGGTCTTGGCCTGCCGTTCAGCCTGTTAATGCAGTACCTCATTCTGTTCTTCTATTCGGCATTCTCGCTATTTATGAGCAAAGCCGATAAATGCGCCAAAGAGGCGGATACAGCAGCGTTTTCCCGACTTAACTGGACAACGATGCTGATTGTTGCCTTTTCGTATGCGGTGATTGCTTTCCTCTGTACTTACCTGGCGCAAGGTGCGATGCAGGCGCTGGTAAAAGCAATGCCCACATGGTTGACCCACGGCTTTGAAGTGGCTGGCGGTATTCTGCCTGCCGTCGGTTTTGGCTTGCTGCTGCGCGTGATGTTCAAAGCGCAATATATCCCTTACCTGATCGCCGGTTTCCTGTTTGTTTGCTACATCCAGGTCAGCAACCTGTTGCCGGTTGCCGTACTGGGCGCAGGCTTTGCGGTGTATGAGTTTTTCAATGCGAAATCCCGGCAGCAAGCGCAACCGCAGCCCGTTGCCAGTAAAAATGAAGAAGAGGACTACAGCAATGGGATCTGAAATCAGTAAAAAAGATATCACCCGTCTGGGCTTTCGTTCGTCGCTGCTGCAAGCGAGCTTTAACTACGAAAGGATGCAGGCTGGCGGCTTTACCTGGGCGATGTTGCCGATCCTGAAAAAGATTTATAAGGACGACAAACCGGGCTTAAGCGCGGCGATGAAAGATAATCTCGAATTTATTAATACCCACCCGAATCTGGTCGGATTCCTGATGGGGTTATTGATTTCGATGGAAGAGAAAGGAGAAAACCGCGACACCATTAAGGGTCTGAAAGTGGCGCTGTTTGGCCCAATCGCCGGGATTGGCGATGCGATTTTCTGGTTTACCTTGTTGCCGATTATGGCGGGGATTTGCTCATCGTTTGCCAGTCAGGGAAACCTGCTGGGGCCGATTCTGTTTTTCGCCGTTTACCTGCTTATCTTTTTCCTGCGCGTCGGCTGGACCCACGTCGGTTATTCAGTCGGCGTGAAGGCTATTGATAAAGTACGAGAGAACTCGCAAATGATTGCCCGTTCGGCAACCATCCTCGGGATCACGGTAATCGGCGGGCTGATTGCCTCGTATGTGCATATTAACGTGGTGACGTCGTTTGCTATCGACAGTAGCCACAGCGTCGCACTGCAACAGGATTTCTTCGATAAAGTCTTCCCGAATATTTTACCGATGGCCTATACCCTGCTGATGTATTACTTCCTGCGGGTGAAAAAAGCGCATCCGGTGCTGTTAATCGGCGTGACGTTTGTGCTCTCTATTGTTTGTTCCGCATTTGGCATTTTGTAAATGGAACAAGGCACTGCGTCTGACGCAGCCTCAGATTGTTGACAAAGTGCGCTTTGTTCATGCTGGATGCGGTGTTACCGCCTTATCCGGCCTACAAAACTATGCAAATTCAATATATTGCACAAACAATGTAGGCCTGATAAGCGTAGCGCATCAGGCTATTTGGCGTTTGTCATTGGTCTTCGCATCGCGCCTGGTGGTGCCTCTCTACACAAGGAATTTCTCCTCATGCAAACCTTACAGCAAGTTGAAAACTATACGGCGTTAAGTGAGCGCGCCAGCGAATATTTATTGGACGTGATCCGTAGCAAACCAAAGGCCGTGATTTGCCTCGCGACCGGAGCGACACCATTACTGACATATCATTATCTGGTAGAAAAAATCCACCAGCAGCAGGTTGATGTCAGCCAACTCACCTTCGTGAAGCTCGACGAATGGGTGGATCTGCCATTAACCGCGCCCGGCACCTGCGAAACTTTCCTTCAGAAGCATATCGTGCAGCCGCTGGGGTTACGTGAAGACCAGCTCATCAGCTTTCGCTCCGAAGAGATAAACGAGACAGAGTGCGAGCGGGTAACGAATCTGATTGCGCGCAAAGGCGGTCTCGATTTGTGCGTTCTCGGACTAGGGAAAAACGGTCATCTTGGGCTGAACGAACCGGGAGAAAGCCTGCAACCGGCCTGCCATATCAGCCAACTTGATGCGAAAACCCAGCAACATGAGATGTTAAAAACCGCTGGTCGTCCCGTGACTCACGGGATCACCTTAGGCTTGAAGGATATTCTCAATGCCCGCGAAGTTTTGTTACTGGTGACTGGCGAAGGAAAGCAGGATGCGACAGAACGTTTTCTCACGGCTAAAGTCTCCACCACTATCCCGGCTTCATTTTTATGGCTGCATAACTATTTCACATGCGTGATTGATGAGATGTGTCGTCGTTAACTCGCCAGGAACAGGCGTTGCAGCTCTTATTCCTGCTGCAACGCCTGTAATCACTCCCCTTGCTGCTCCAGCGCATACTTATACAGCGCATTTTTCTTCACGCCGTGAATTTCTGCTGCCAGCGCCGCCGCTTTTTTCAGCGGCAGTTCTGCCTGTAACAGCGCCAGCGTGCGCAGCGCATCGGCAGGCAAGTCCTCTTCCTGCGCTTTATGTCCTTCGACAATCAGTACCATCTCACCTTTGCGACGGTTTTCATCTTCTTTTACCCACGCCAACAGCTCACCAACGGGCGCGCCGTGAATAGTTTCCCAGGTTTTGGTCAGTTCTCGCGCCAGCACCACGTAGCGGGACTCACCCAGCACCGCGACGATATCTTCCAGGCTATCTAACAGACGGTGGGTTGATTCATAAAAAATCAGCGTGCGCGGTTCCGCTTCAATCGCTTTTAGCGCATCACGGCGGCCTTTCGATTTAGCGGGCAGAAAGCCTTCATAACAAAAACGGTCGGATGGTAAACCAGCGGCGCTTAATGCAGTGATGGCAGCACACGGTCCCGGTAGCGGCACCACGCGAATCCCCGCTTCACGGCAGGTACGCACCAGATGGTAACCAGGGTCGTTAATCAGCGGCGTTCCGGCATCAGAAACCAACGCAATGTTTTGTCCCTCTTGCAGCTTCGCCAGCAGCGTTTCGGCTTTCTGTTGTTCGTTATGGTCGTGCAGAGCGAACAGTCGGGCGTTTATCCCAAAATGTTGCAGCAGTAAACCGGTATGACGCGTATCCTCGGCGGCAATCAGATCAACAGCCTGTAATACCTCCAGCGCACGCTGGGTGATATCCGCCAGATTGCCGATTGGCGTCGGTACAATGTAGAGCTGACCTTGAGAATTATCCGCCGATTGGTGTTGTTTCATTGTGTCGTCCGTATTGCCGATTTAATATTGAGAATTGCGTAAAAAAAATATCACTGGATACATTATGGTACCCTCAACATTTTCTCGTTTGAAAGCCGCGCGTTGTCTGCCTGTTGTTCTGGCAGCCCTGATTTTCGCCGGTTGTGGCACCCATACCCCCGATCAGTCCACTGCCTATATGCAGGGCACGGCGCAGGCCGATTCTGCCTTTTATCTTCAGCAGATGCAGCAAAGCTCTGATGATACCAGGATCAACTGGCAATTACTCGCCATTCGTGCACTGGTGAAAGAAGGTAAAACCGGGCAGGCGGTTGAACTGTTTAACCAGCTGCCGCAAGAACTGAACGATATCCAGCGTCGTGAAAAATCTCTGCTGGCGGTAGAGATTAAGCTGACACAAAAAGATTTTGCTGGCGCGCAGACCTTGCTGGCTAAAATTACTCCGGCAGATTTAGAGCAAAACCAGCAGGCGCGTTACTGGCAGGCAAAAATCGATGCCAGTCAGGGACGTCCTTCCATTGATTTATTGCGCGCATTAATTGCTCAGGAACCGTTACTCGGTGCGCAAGAAAAACAGCAGAATATCGATGCCACCTGGCAGGCGCTCTCCGCCATGACCCAGCAGCAGGCGAATACGCTGGTGATCAACGCCGACGAAAACATCCTGCAAGGCTGGCTGGATCTGCAACGCGTCTGGTTTGATAACCGCAATGACCCCGACATGATGAAAGCCGGGATCGCTGACTGGCAGAAACGTTATCCGAACAATCCGGGCGCGAAAATGCTGCCAACGCAGTTGGTAAATGTAAAAGCGTTTAAACCAGCGTCAACCAACAAAATCGCCCTGCTGTTACCGTTGAATGGTCAGGCCGCAGTGTTTGGTCGCACTATTCAGCAAGGCTTTGAAGCGGCGAAAAATATCGGCACTCAGCCGGTAGCGGCTCAGGTAGCAGCCGCGCCTGTCGCTGACGTAGCAGAACAACCCCAGCCGCAAACCGTAGACGGCGTTGCCAGCCCGGCACAAGCGTCTGTTAGCGATCTGACAGGTGAAGAAACCGCCGCACAGCCGGTGCCTGTAAGCGCCCCTCCGGCAAGCACCGCAGCGGTAAGCTCTCCGGCGAATCCATCCGCAGAACTGAAAATCTACGATACCTCATCACAACCACTTAGCCAGATCCTCAACCAGGTTCAGCAGGATGGCGCGAGTATTGTAGTCGGTCCACTGCTAAAAAATAACGTTGAGGAGTTGCTCAAGAGCAACACCCCGCTGAACGTGCTGGCACTCAATCAGCCGGAAAATATCGAAAACCGCGCCAATATCTGTTACTTCGCGCTATCGCCAGAAGATGAAGCGCGCGATGCAGCGCGTCATATTCGTGACCAGGGTAAACAAGCACCGCTGGTACTGATCCCACGCAGTTCGTTGGGCGATCGCGTAGCCAATGCGTTTGCGCAAGAGTGGCAGAAACTCGGCGGCGGCACCGTTTTGCAACAAAAATTTGGTTCCACCAGCGAATTACACGCGGGTGTTAACGGCCGTGCAGGTATCGCTTTAACAGGTAGCCCGATTACACCCAGAGCGACAACCGACTCCGGCATGACGACCAACAATCCAACCCTGCAAACCACGCCGACCGGAGACCAGTTCACCGATAATGGCGGCCGTGTCGATGCGGTGTACATTGTGGCAACGCCAGCTGAAATCGCCTTCATCAAACCGATGATCGCCATGCGTAACGGCAGTCACAGCGGTGCAACGTTGTACGCCAGCTCCCGCAGCGCAGGAGGCTCTGCTGGCCCGGATTTCCGACTGGAGATGGAAGGCTTGCAGTACAGCGAAATCCCGATGCTGGCAGGCGGTAATCTGCCGTTAATGCAGCAGGCGCTCAGTGCGGTAAATAATGATTATTCGCTGGCGCGCATGTATGCGATGGGCGTCGATGCCTGGTCACTGGCGAATCATTTCTCGCAAATGCGCCAGGTTCAGGGTTTTGAAATCAACGGTAATACCGGAAGTCTGACGGCTAACCCGGATTGCGTGATTAACAGGAAGTTATCATGGCTACAGTACCAACAAGGTCAGGTAGTCCCCGCCAGTTAACCACTAAACAGACCGGCGATGCGTGGGAGGCACAAGCGCGTCGCTGGCTGGAAGGCAAAGGACTGCGCTTTGTCGCCGCTAACGTGAACGAGCGTGGCGGCGAGATTGATCTGATAATGCATGAAGGCCAGACCACCGTTTTTGTTGAGGTGCGCTACCGCCGCTCTGCCCTATATGGTGGCGCAGCAGCCAGTGTGACCCGCAGCAAACAACACAAATTATTACAGACTGCCCGCTTGTGGCTCGCGCGTCATAATGGGAGTTTTGATACTGTGGATTGCCGGTTCGATGTGATAGCCTTCACCGGGAATGAGGTTGAGTGGATTAAGGACGCCTTTAATGACCACTCATAATTAAGGTTTAAGGATTAGCGTGCAAGAAAGAATCAAAGCTTGCTTCACTGAAAGCATTCAAACTCAAATTGCAGCGGCAGAGGCGCTTCCGGATGCCATCTCCCGTGCAGCCATGACGCTGGTTCAGTCTCTGCTCAATGGCAACAAAATCCTCTGTTGTGGTAATGGAACCTCCGCTGCCAATGCACAGCATTTTGCTGCCAGCATGATCAACCGTTTCGAGACGGAGCGGCCCAGCCTACCTGCCATTGCACTAAATACCGATAATGTTGTCTTAACGGCGATTGCCAACGATCGCTTACATGATGAAGTGTATGCAAAACAGGTGCGGGCGCTGGGACATGCGGGAGATGTGTTGTTAGCTATTTCTACTCGTGGCAATAGCCGCGATATCGTAAAAGCTGTTGAAGCCGCCGTTACGCGTGATATGACCATTGTGGCATTAACCGGCTATGACGGCGGTGAACTTGCAGGTTTGTTAGGGCCACAGGACGTGGAGATCCGCATTCCCTCGCATCGTAGTGCTCGCATTCAGGAAATGCATATGCTGACGGTAAATTGCCTGTGCGATCTGATCGATAACACGCTTTTCCCTCACCAGGATGATTAAGGAGAATACATGAAGGCATTATCGCCAATCGCAGTCCTTATTTCCGCGCTGCTGTTGCAAGGTTGTGTTGCTGCTGCCGTAGTAGGTACTGCCGCTGTGGGTACTAAAGCGGCGACCGACCCCCGCAGTGTCGGCACCCAGGTGGACGATGGTACTCTGGAAGTACGCGTGAACAGCGCATTGTCAAAAGACGAACAGATTAAGAAAGAAGCACGCATTAATGTAACGGCCTATCAGGGCAAAGTGCTGCTGGTTGGGCAGTCACCAAACGCTGAACTTTCGGCTCGCGCCAAACAGATTGCTATGGGCGTAGACGGTGCCAACGAAGTGTATAACGAGATTCGTCAGGGTCAGCCGATTGGTCTGGGCGAAGCGTCTAACGATACGTGGATCACCACCAAAGTGCGTTCGCAACTGTTAACCAGCGACCTGGTGAAATCGTCCAACGTGAAAGTGACCACCGAAAACGGCGAAGTGTTCCTGATGGGGCTGGTGACTGAACGTGAAGCAAAAGCGGCGGCAGATATTGCCAGCCGGGTGAGCGGCGTGAAGCGGGTGACCACGGCGTTTACGTTTATTAAATAACTGTCCCTTGTAATGCCTGATGCGACGCTTGCTGCGTCTTATCAGGCCTACAACGATGGAAACCGTAGGTCGGATAAGGCGTTTACGCCGCATCCGACTGCCGTTGCCTGATGCGACGCTTGCCGCGTCTTATCAGGCCTACAACGACACAAACCGTAGGTCGGATAAGGCGTTTACGCCGCATCCGACATGTTTCAGGCCAACAGCGCCAGACTACCGACAATCACACCAGACACCGCCACCATCGTCCCCGTCAGCCATAATGCTTTTGCCGGAAACGCTTTACGCAGCATAATCAGCGACGGCAAACTCACCGCCGGGAGCGTCATCAACAATGCCAGCGCCGGAGCGGTTCCCATACCTGCCAGCATCATCGTTTGTACAATCGGAATTTCTGCTGCCGTGGGAATGACAAACAAGCATCCTGCTACCGCCATCGCCACCACCCACATCAGGCTGTTATCGACAGCGCCATCGGCATGGGGGAATAACCAGACGCGAGCGGCACCCAACGCCAGTACTGCAAGGATATAAACCGGGATCGTGCTCCAGAAAAGCGTCCATAGCGCCCTGCCCCAGCGGCTAAAAAATCCGCCCTGCGCTTCCGGCATGTCAATTTCGACCGGTGCCTGCGTTTGCGGTGTCTCATGCACCCATTTTTGCACCAGCGTCGCAATCAGCAACACCATCACCAACCCCGCCACCAGACGAATCGCGGCAAAGCCCCAGCCGAGGACAAACCCCATAAACACCAGCGTCGCCGGGTTTAACAACGGATTCCCCATCCAGAATGCCAGCGCACCGCCCATCGACACTTGCTGGCGACGCATCCCCGCCGCGACCGGTGCCGCACAGCAGGTACACATCATACCTGGTAGCGAAAACAGCGTTCCCAGCAGCGTGCCGCGAAAGCGCGATTGCCCCAGCGTGCGCAGCAACCAGTCACGGGGAATCAGCACCTGAATCAACGAACCGAGGATCACCCCCAGCACCGCCGCTTTCCATACCGCGAGGAAATAGATCATCGCGTAATCCAACGCCGCTTGCCACGGATTAGCATCCGCCTGTGCGAGTATTGATTTACCGATGCTGTGGGTTTCGGCGGCGGTAAACGCTTTGCCGTAGTAGGGTTGCCATTTCACATACCAAAATCCGGCAATGACAACGAGAAAGAAAAGCGCGGGCTTCCACCACTGAATGGGCGTTGCCGCCTGAGATGAAGACTGACCAGTCATAGCATTCCCCAGGAATAAGTTATGATAATTGAGCGCGTGAATATTACGCTCACTATCAATCCTTGGGAATAATTATTCAGCTCTTTTGCGTAGTTCTGAAGAGCTTAAAATAGTCACCCCTTCATGTTCAGGCCGCATGGCTTCAGCCAGCATGACCCGCGCCACATCCCGTGCATCAATGGATTTCCAGTTGCCAGGCAGCAAACGAAACAGCGGCGCAAAAAGCGTTTCGTTCATCCTCTGCTTGCTACGATCGCCCAGCAACATCGACGGACGCGCAATGGTCAGTTTCGGCCAGTTCTGGGCGATTAACGCTTCTTCCATCTCCCCTTTGACGCGGTTATAGAAAAACGGCGAATGCGCGTTTGCACCCATCGCACTGACCACCAGCATATGCTGTGCACCCAGCCGCCGTCCGGTTAACGCGGTGTCCACGACCAGCGTGTAATCGGCATGAATAAATGCCTCTTTGCTACCCGCTTCCCGCCGCGTGGTGCCGAGACAACAAAACACAATGTCGATGGGATCGGTGACCTGCGCCAGCGCGTCGGTCAGTTGTGGATCATGGGGATTGAACACGCCTGGCATATCGCCCAACGGGTGTCGCGTCGGCGCGGCTATGGCGTTTACTTTCGGTTCGTTAATCAACATCCGCAGCAGGTGACCGCCCACCAGCCCCGTTGCGCCTGTAATCAGTACCTGACTCATCTTCGCTCCTTTACAGAATTGTCCGCCTTGCACTCCCCGGTACATGCACCAGGCTTAATAGTCTACGAGGTAATTATCCCCGATTGTGGGAAATTCGCCTCATCCAATGCAACAACGCGGAGGAAGCATGAGTAAAAAGATTGCTGTTTTAATCACTGATGAATTTGAGGATTCAGAATTTACTTCACCCGCAGACGCATTTCGTAAAGCCGGGCACGAAGTTGTCACTATTGAAAAGCAAGCGGGTAAAACGGTGAAAGGGAAAAAAGGGGAAGCCAGCGTCACCATTGATAAATCCATCGATGAAGTGACGCCAGCAGAGTTTGATGCCCTGCTGCTACCGGGCGGCCATTCACCGGATTATCTGCGCGGGGACAACCGTTTTGTCACCTTCACCCGCGATTTTGTGAACAGCGGCAAACCGGTGTTTGCCATTTGCCACGGCCCGCAGTTGCTAATCAGCGCCGATGTGATTCGGGGGCGCAAACTGACCGCCGTTAAACCGATCATTATTGATGTTAAAAACGCAGGAGCGGAATTTTACGATCAGGAAGTGGTGGTCGATAAAGATCAGCTGGTTACCAGCCGAACGCCAGACGATCTGCCAGCATTTAACCGCGAGGCGTTACGCCTGCTCGGTGCCTGAGCCGCGTAGCCAGACCAGTTTTTTACCAAAGCCCAGCGTGTTGTCGGTGAATTTGATTTCATCAAGCCGGATTTGCCATACCGGTGCCGACAACATTCGGGCAACCGGAAAGCGGCGATTGTACGCCTTGCGTGCGAGGTCGCTTTCCTCACCTTCCAGCCTGCGGATCTCGCCTTTAAACTGTACGCCACGGATTAACGCCACCGTTTTCGGCTGACCGTTTACCGTTCCGGCAACCGGAGCCTGCGACCCGCTCATCTGTGCATGACGCGTTTTATCTTCCGTGAGAATGTAAAGAGCAACCTTTTGCGAATCAAACAGATAAAAGGCGTTGGCGCACCACAGTTCCCCTTCCTGCTGCACACACCAGGTGACAACATGTTGTTTTGCCAGCCAATGGCTAATAGCGGTGAGTGTTTCCATTTTTGTTCTCTTTTATACTGGTGGCCTGACCTTAACATGTGACACAAACGATGACACCCTGGTATCTCTATTTGATTCGTACCGCCGATAATAAGCTTTACACCGGGATCACCACGGATGTCGAACGCCGCTATCAGCAGCACCAGAGCGGCAAAGGCGCGAAAGCACTGCGTGGGAAAGGAGAACTAACGCTGGCGTTTTCCGCGCCAGTAGGCGACCGTTCGCTGGCACTACGGGCGGAATATCGCGTTAAGCAGCTAACCAAACGGCAGAAAGAGCGTCTGGTAGCGGAAGGCGCAGGGTTTGCAGAACTGTTGAGCAGCCTGCAAACCCCGGAGATTAAAAGCGATTGAAATGATCGTGGTACTCAACCAAACCAGTTACGCCATTCAGCGCGTCATCCGCTAAACGATGTACCTGGAAGGCGCTTTCAGTGCCCGGCCAGCGGCAACGCAGATCGTGATGCGCCGCCAGTTCAAAGCCGAAACGACTGTACAGTGCCGGATCGCCCAGCGTCACCACTGCGGCATAGCCAAACTCATTAAGCGAATCAAGTCCTTCATAGACCAGTTGGCGTGCCAGCCCCTGTCCACGGTATTTTTCATCAACCGCCAACGGCGCCATGCCAACCCATTGCAGGTCTTCGCCCTGCACATCAACCGGACTAAATGCTACATAGCCAATGACCTGACCTTCGTCATCTGTCGCCACCAGCCCCAGCGTCAGAAAGCCATCTTCACGCAGATCGTGAACCAGCTTCGCTTCCGCATCGCTTTCGAATGAACGACGCAGCAAGGCATCAATACCCGGCGCATCAATGGGAATTTCTACTCGAATTAGCATGGTTCACCTACCGATGTCTGTTTGGTTTCAGGCGCGGTTTTCATTCCCGCCTCAACAAAATCCGCCAGTTGCAGCAGCATCATGCGTAAGGCTTTCGGCATTTGCTCCAGCTCAATGGCGTCCATCAGGTTTTTCACATACAGCCCCAGCTCCGTATCGCCTTCAATCACCAGCCGGCGCTGGAAGAAAAGCGTATCTGGATCCTGTTTACGCGCCGCAATCATCAGCAGATCGCTGGCGTCGGCACTAAAACTCACATCAGCTTGCGCGTTCTGGCTGACAACCAGTTTGCCATTCACCACCGAGGTAAACCACTGCAGATCAATATCACGCACATGAATACTTAACCAGCGACCTTCAAGGAACTCCAGCTCGCCGTCGTCCAGCGCCTGGCGAAATTGCCAGCTTAAGACCTGCTCAAGAACCTGGCGTTTTAGCGCAAATGGCGTCAGTTTTACCGGTACACTCAACAGAGATGGCCCCAAATGCACAATACGGGAACGCAGTTTATCCAACACGAGTTTTACTCCCTGTTTCAACAATCGTCCTATTTTGCCATATCAGGAAAATAACATAGCGGTATAAATCAACAATTCCATATGAAATTGCTGATACCACCAATACAACTTTAACTGCCTTAAATCAAAAATTGTCGCAGCAAGGTTAACTAAAATCCCAGTTCGTTAACATTTTTGCGCTTTGATAGCGCAACCTTCAGGAAAAATTATGGAGCTGCTCTGCCCTGCCGGAAATCTCCCGGCGCTTAAGGCGGCCATCGAAAACGGCGCAGATGCTGTTTATATCGGGCTAAAAGATGATACCAATGCCCGCCACTTCGCCGGCCTTAACTTTACCGAGAAAAAATTGCAGGAAGCGGTGAGTTTTGTCCATCAACATCGCCGCAAACTTCACATCGCAATTAACACTTTTGCGCACCCGAACGGCTATGCCCGCTGGCAGCGCGCCGTGGACATGGCGGCGCAATTGGGTGCCGACGCGCTGATCCTCGCCGATCTCGCCATGCTGGAGTACGCCGCCGAGCGTTATCCGCATATTGAGCGCCACGTATCGGTGCAAGCTTCGGCGACCAATGAAGAGGCGATTAACTTTTATCATCGCCATTTTGACGTTGCCCGCGTGGTACTGCCGCGCGTGTTGTCGATTCATCAGGTGAAACAACTGGCACGGGTTACCCCTGTACCGCTGGAAGTGTTCGCTTTCGGCAGCCTGTGCATTATGTCGGAAGGGCGCTGCTATCTGTCGTCGTATCTGACAGGTGAGTCGCCCAACACCGTCGGTGCGTGTTCTCCGGCTCGCTTCGTGCGCTGGCAACAAACGCCGCAGGGGCTGGAATCCCGCCTGAACGAAGTGCTGATCGACCGTTATCAGGACGGCGAAAACGCAGGTTATCCGACGCTGTGTAAAGGGCGTTATCTTGTGGACGGCGAACGCTATCACGCGCTGGAAGAACCAACCAGCCTCAATACCCTGGAACTACTGCCAGAGTTAATGGCGGCAAATATTGCTTCGGTGAAAATTGAAGGTCGCCAGCGTAGCCCGGCGTATGTCAGCCAAGTGGCGAAAGTCTGGCGTCAGGCTATCGACCATTGTAAAGCCGATCCACAAAACTTCGTACCGCAAAGCGCGTGGATGGAGACGCTCGGGTCGATGTCCGAAGGCACGCAAACCACCCTTGGCGCGTATCACCGTAAATGGCAGTGAGAAAAGCAATGAAATATTCCTTAGGGCCGGTGCTGTGGTACTGGCCAAAAGAGACGCTGGAAGAATTTTATCAGCAGGCAGCCACCAGCAGCGCCGATGTGATTTATCTCGGTGAAGCCGTGTGCAGCAAGCGTCGGGCAACCAAAGTTGGCGAATGGCTGGAGATGGCAAAATCGCTCGCCGGTAGCGGCAAGCAGATTGTGCTCTCCACGCTGGCGCTGGTTCAGGCATCCTCTGAACTTGGCGAACTGAAACGCTATGTTGAGAATGGCGAATTTCTGATTGAAGCCAGCGATCTCGGCGTGGTGAATATGTGCGCTGAACGCAAACTGCCGTTCGTCGCCGGGCACGCGCTGAACTGCTACAACGCAGTGACGCTGAAAATATTACTCAAACAGGGCATGATGCGCTGGTGTATGCCGGTGGAACTTTCCCGCGACTCGCTGGTGAATCTGCTCAATCAGTGCGATGAGCTGGGCATTCGCAACCAGTTTGAAGTGGAAGTCTTGAGCTACGGTCATCTGCCGCTGGCCTATTCCGCCCGCTGCTTTACCGCGCGTTCGGAAGACCGCCCGAAAGATGAGTGTGAAACCTGCTGCATCAAGTATCCGAACGGGCGCAACGTGCTGTCGCAGGAAAATCAGCAAGTGTTTGTGCTCAACGGCATTCAGACCATGAGCGGCTATGTTTACAACCTCGGTAACGAGCTGGCATCCATGCAGGGGCTGGTTGATGTGGTTCGTCTGTCGCCGCAAGGTGCTGACACTTTCGCTATGCTCGACGCCTTCCGCGCCAATGAAAATGGCGCTGCTCCACTGCCGTTGACGGCAAACAGCGATTGTAACGGCTACTGGCGACGGCTGGCCGGGCTGGAACTGCAAGCATGAATAAACAGCTCACTTTGTTAACAACTTTAACTACTCTTTAATGCAGTATTAAAGATTAATCGGTAACAAAGTGAGCTGTTATGACTGATAAAACTATTCCTTTTTCGCTACTCGATCTGGCTCCCATCCCCGAAGGTTCTTCAGCACGAGAAGCGTTCTCCCACTCTCTCGACCTCGCCCGTCTGGCTGAAAAGCGCGGCTATCATCGCTACTGGCTGGCGGAACACCACAATATGACCGGCATTGCCAGTGCTGCAACATCGGTATTGATTGGCTATCTGGCGGCGAATACCACCACGCTGCATCTGGGGTCTGGCGGCGTGATGTTACCTAACCACTCACCGTTGGTGATTGCCGAACAGTTTGGCACGCTCAATACGCTCTATCCGGGGCGAATCGATTTAGGGCTGGGTCGTGCACCGGGTAGCGATCAACGGACCATGATGGCACTACGTCGACATATGAGCAGCGATATTGATAATTTCCCTCGTGATGTTGCAGAGCTGGTGGACTGGTTTGACGCCCGCGATCCCAATCCGCATGTGCGCCCGGTACCAGGCTACGGCGAGCAAATCCCCGTGTGGTTGTTAGGCTCCAGCCTTTACAGCGCGCAACTGGCGGCGCAGCTTGGTCTGCCGTTTGCGTTTGCCTCACACTTCGCGCCGGATATGTTGTTCCAGGCGCTGCATCTTTATCGCAGCAACTTCAAACCGTCGGCACGACTGGAAAAACCATACGCGATGGTGTGCATCAATATTATCGCTGCCGACAGCAACCGCGACGCTGAATTTCTGTTTACCTCAATGCAGCAAGCCTTTGTGAAGCTGCGCCGTGGCGAAACCGGGCAACTGCCGCCGCCGATTCAAAATATGGATCAGTTCTGGTCACCGTCCGAGCAGTATGGCGTGCAGCAGGCGCTGAGTATGTCGTTGGTAGGTGATAAAGCGAAAGTGCGTCATGGCTTGCAGTCAATCCTGCGCGAAACCGACGCCGATGAGATTATGGTTAACGGACAGATTTTTGACCACCAGGCGCGGCTGCATTCGTTTGATCTGGCGATGGATGTGAAGGAAGAGTTGTTGGGGTAAGTGCATTTTCCGCGCCGGGCAGTCCCCTCTCCCTGTGGGAGAGGGTTAGGGTGAGGGCATCAGACCTCACCCTTACTGATACACCGGCAGCAAATTAAAGCTCGATAAAATATGGATCAGTGCATTGCCAATGCCAAACACCAGAATCAGGACAATCATCGGCTTGCCACCCCAGACGCGGAATTTCGGGCTACCGAAGCGTTTACGCGATGCGCGAGCCAGCAGCGCCGGAACAATTGCCGCCCAGATGGTAGCCGCTAAGCCAGCATAACCAATGGCATACAGGAATCCGTTCGGGAACAGCAGGCCACCAACAACAGGCGGTGCAAAGGTCAACAGTGCCGTTTTAAAGCGACCCAGAGCCGAGTCGTCGAAACCAAACAGATCTGCCAGATAATCGAACAGACCAAGCGTTACGCCGAGGAACGAACTCGCTACCGCAAAGTTTGAGAACACTACCAGCAGCAGATCCAGACTACGACTGTTCAGCACACCGCTTAACGCCTGTACCAGCACGTCAATATTGCCGCCCTTCTCGGCGATGCCGATAAACTCCGGACGCGGGATGTTACCCATCGTCGCCAGCAACCAGATGGTATACAGCGCCAGCGCCATCAGCGTACCGTACACCAGACATTTGACGATAGTTTTCGGGTCCTTGCCATAATATTTCATCAGGCTCGGCACGTTACCGTGATAACCAAACGATGCCAGGCAGAACGGCAGCGTCATCAGCAGATATGGCGCATAAGACGCATTGCTTTCGGCGACGTTGAGCAATGTCGCAGGCTGTACATGCCCCAGCAGGCTGCCGAAAGTGAGGAAAAAGGTAATGACCTTCGCCCCCAGCACAATCGCCGTCATTCGGCTGACGGCTTTAGTGCTCAACCACACCACAAACGCCACCAACAGTGCAAAACCAAAACCCGCCGCCCGTGCCGGGACATTTAGCGACATCTCTGCGAAGGTGTGATGCAAAATCGAACCGCTGGCAGAGATATAAGCGTAAGTCAGGATATAGAGCACAAAGGCAATGGAAATGCCATTGACCACGTTCCAGCCTTTGCCCAGCAAGTCTTTGGTGATGGTGTCAAAGCTCGAACCGATTCGATAATTCAGGTTAGCTTCCAGAATCATCAAACCGGAATGCAACATACAAAACCAGGTGAAGATTAGCGCCGCCATTGACCAGAAGAACCACGCACCGGACATGACCACAGGCAGAGAAAACATTCCTGCGCCAATAATGGTGCCGCCGATAATCACCACGCCGCCAAGCAGCGACGGTGACGTTTGGGTGGTGGTTAGTGTTGCCATAAGGGCTTCTCTCCAGTGAAAAATAGTGCGACTGCGTTGTTATGTGTTGCACTGTACCAGTACACGAGTACAAAAGACAGAAAAAAAGCCCCGATTGTTAAAATCGGGGCTGTATATATTATTTTACAGATTGTGTGCGATGGTCAGCGTGTATTACGCATCACCACCGAAACGACGACGACCGGTAGAGTCATCACGACGCGGTGCGCGGCCTTCACGACGTTCGCCGCTAAAACGACGACCATCACCACGACCACCTTCACGGCGTTCACCGCTGAAGTTACGACCGCCTTCACGACGCTCGCCACCGACACCACGACCACCGCCACGACGCTCACCGCCAGTATGCGGCTGTGCATCGCCCAGCAACTGCATGTTCATCGGTTTGTTGAGAATGCGAGTGCGCGTAAAGTGTTGCAGCACTTCACCCGGCATACCTTTCGGCAGTTCGATGGTGGAGTGAGAAGCAAACAGCTTGATGTTACCAATGTAACGGCTGCTGATGTCGCCTTCGTTAGCAATCGCGCCAACGATATGACGAACTTCAACGCCATCATCACGACCCACTTCAATGCGGTACAGCTGCATGTCGCCAACATCACGACGTTCACGACGCGGACGATCTTCACGGTCGCCACGCGGGCCACGGTCGTTACGATCGCGCGGACCACGGTCATCACGGTCACGGAATTCACGTTTCGGACGCATCGGCGCATCTGGCGGAACAATCAGAGTACGTTCACCCTGTGCCATTTTCAGCAGTGCGGCTGCCAGAGTTTCGAGATCCAGTTCTTCACCTTCTGCGGTCGGCTGAATTTTGCTCAGCAGTGCACGGTATTGATCCAGATCGCTGCTTTCCAGCTGCTGCTGTACTTTAGCGGCGAATTTTTCCAGACGGCGTTTGCCCAGCAGTTCTGCGTTCGGCAGTTCTACTTCTGGAATGGTCAGCTTCATAGTACGTTCAATGTTGCGCAGCAGACGACGCTCGCGGTTCTCAACGAACAGCAGCGCGCGGCCAGCACGACCCGCACGACCGGTACGACCGATACGGTGAACGTAAGACTCAGAATCCATCGGGATATCGTAGTTAACTACCAGGCTGATACGCTCAACGTCCAGGCCACGAGCCGCAACGTCGGTTGCAATCAGGATATCCAGACGACCATCTTTCAGGCGTTCCAGAGTCTGCTCACGCAGCGCCTGGTTCATGTCACCGTTCAGCGCGGCGCTGTTGTAGCCGTTACGCTCAAGGGCTTCAGCCACTTCCAGAGTCGCGTTTTTGGTACGAACGAAGATAATCGCCGCATCAAAATCTTCTGCTTCCAGGAAACGTACCAGTGCTTCGTTTTTACGCATACCCCAGACAGTCCAGTAGCTCTGGCTGATGTCAGGACGGGTAGTCACGCTGGACTGAATGCGCACTTCCTGCGGCTCTTTCATAAAGCGGCGGGTAATGCGACGAATCGCTTCCGGCATGGTGGCAGAGAACAGAGCGGTCTGATGACCTTCCGGGATCTGCGCCATAATGGTTTCAACATCTTCAATGAAGCCCATGCGCAGCATTTCGTCAGCTTCATCCAGAACCAGACCGCTCAGTTTAGAGAGATCCAGAGTGCCACGTTTCAGGTGGTCAAGCAGACGGCCCGGAGTACCGACAACGATCTGCGGCCCCTGACGCAGGGCGCGTAATTGCACGTCATAACGCTGGCCGCCGTACAGGGCAACCACGTTTACGCCGCGCATGTGTTTAGAGAAATCCGTCATTGCTTCAGCAACCTGTACCGCCAGTTCGCGGGTCGGTGCCAGCACCAGAATCTGTGGTGCTTTCAGCTCAGGATCAAGATTCTGCAGCAGAGGTAAAGAGAATGCTGCAGTTTTTCCGCTCCCCGTCTGGGCCATACCCAGTACGTCGCGGCCATTCAGCAGATGTGGAATACACTCTGCCTGAATTGGAGATGGTTTTTCGTAACCCAGATCGTTAAGGGCTTCAAGGATAGGAGCCTTCAGGCCCAGATCTGCAAAAGTGGTTTCGAATTCAGCCATGTAGTACGTGTGCCTCAAAATTAATGGCGGCCAGTCTACATAACTCATCATGAAATTGATCAGCAATTTTCATTGAAAAGTGTGAACCGGCTCAAAGTAGGTGTATTAACGAACAACAACGCCCTCACCCGTTAAGGTGATGGCAATCAAATAAGATTACGGGCTGATGTGTACGTCAGCTATTGCTGGTCCGATTCTGCCAGGTCATCTTGGTCCTGGCCCAGGAGCGATAATTCCAACAATGCGTATCGGTGCTCAACAAAGTTATGAACGTTGTTGGCAACCGCCAGTTTGAACAGTGCCGTGGCGCTGTCCAAATCCCCCAGACTTAGGTAGTACTTACCTAAATAGAAGTTGGTTTCACTGAGATGCTCAGCGAGCGAGGTGTTATCCGTTGCGTCCGCCTTGAGCCTTTCCATTAACGTTTGTTCGCTAATGTTGCCCAGGTAGAACTCGACAATGTTCCATCCCCACTGCTCCTTGTCCGATTTTTCGAAGTGCTGTTTTAACACTTCTTTAGCCTGCTTCTCATCGAGCTTCTGCTCAGCGAGATAAAGCCACAGACTACGGAAAGGATCATTGGGATCGTCTTGATAAAACGCCAGCAGATCATCTTGCGCTAACTTGTCACGACCGCCGTAATATAATGCGATCCCGCGATTCAAGTGCGCGTAGTTGTAAGTTGGATCAAGCTCAAGTACAGAATCAAACGCTTCATAGGCAGCATCAAAATTGCCTGCCTGCGTTAAATATATGCCTAAGTAATTGAATACTTCAGGCATATCCGGTCGGATTGCCAGCGCCTGCGAAAAATCGTTACGCGCTAATGCCCTCAGACCGAGACTATCATACAACACTCCGCGCTCATATAAAAGCTGTGCGCGTTCGTCATCGGTTAAAGCCCGACTGGCAAGGATCTGTTCCATACGTGCCAGAATCACTTCCTGCTGTAAAGTCGGTTGCAATGGTACTGCGAGGACTTCACTTTTACGCCAGGAAGTATTACTGCATCCTGCAAGCGTAAGTGCTGTCGCAACGAAACACCAGCGCAAAAAAGGCTTCATTTCCCACTCCCGAAGACCACGGTTGAATGAACGTCCTGTTCCCGGTTGCTAACAAGGCGTCCTGCCTGGTTAAAAGCCCCCCGCCGCAGCGGAGGGCAAATGGCAACCTTACTCGCCCTGTTCAGCAGCCGGAGCTTCCGGTGCCGCAGCAGGTTGAGACTGCTCAGTCGCTTCTTTAATACTCAGACGGATACGGCCCTGGCGATCAACTTCCAGAACTTTCACCGGTACTTCCTGACCCATCTGCAAGTAATCGGTCACTTTCTCAACGCGTTTGTCAGCGATTTGAGAGATGTGTACCAGACCTTCTTTACCGCCTCCGATGGCAACAAATGCACCAAAGTCAACGATACGGGTCACTTTACCATTGTAGACGCGGCCCACTTCGATTTCCGCAGTGATCTCTTCGATACGACGAATGGCGTGTTTTGCTTTCTCGCCGTCGGTCGCTGCGATCTTCACAGTACCGTCATCTTCGATTTCGATGGTGGTGCCGGTTTCTTCGGTCAGGGCACGGATAACAGAACCGCCTTTACCGATAACGTCTTTGATCTTGTCCGGGTTGATCTTGATGGTATGGATACGCGGAGCGAACTCAGAGATATCGCCACGCGGCGCGTTGATCGCCTGTTCCATTACGCCAAGGATATGCAGACGCGCACCTTTAGCCTGGTTCAGCGCAACCTGCATGATCTCTTTGGTGATACCTTCAATTTTGATATCCATCTGCAGTGCAGAGATACCGTCACGGGAACCCGCAACTTTGAAGTCCATATCGCCCAGATGGTCTTCGTCACCCAGAATGTCAGACAGTACAACGTAGTTGTCGCCTTCTTTCACCAGACCCATTGCGATACCCGCAACGGCGGCTTTGATCGGCACACCTGCGTCCATCAGCGCCAGAGAAGCGCCGCACACGGAAGCCATAGAAGAGGAACCGTTGGATTCGGTGATTTCAGATACAACACGTACGGTGTACGGGAATTTGTCCATATCCGGCATTACTGCCAGCACACCGCGCTTCGCCAGACGACCGTGACCAATTTCACGACGCTTCGGAGAACCGACCATGCCAGTTTCGCCTACGGAGTACGGAGGGAAGTTGTAGTGGAACAGGAAAGTGTCAGTACGCTCGCCCATCAGTTCATCAAGAACCTGCGCGTCACGTGCAGTACCCAGCGTTGCGGTAACCAGCGCCTGAGTTTCACCACGGGTGAACAGCGCAGAACCGTGAGTACGCGGCAGCACGCCAGTACGGACATCCAGACCACGGATCATATCTTTTTCACGACCGTCGATACGCGGTTCGCCTGCCAGTACGCGGCTACGAACAACATTTTTCTCGATAGCGTGCAGAATTTCACCCAGTTCGTTTTCGTCCAGGGTTTCGTCTTCAGCAAGCAGCGTCGCGATGGTTTCAGATTTGATCACGTCAACCTGCGCATAACGCTCTTGTTTGTCGGTGATGCGGTAAGCATCGCTCAGACGAGCTTCAGCCAGTGCAGCAACGCGTGCGTTCAGCTCTTCGTTTACCGGCTCCGGCTGCCAGTCCCAACGCGGTTTACCGGCTTCTTTCACCAGTTCATTGATGTTCTGAATAACAACCTGCTGTTGTTCATGACCGAACACTACTGCGCCCAGCATCTGGTCTTCGCTCAGCAGTTCAGCTTCAGATTCAACCATCAGTACAGCGGCTTCAGTACCCGCAACAACCAGATCCAGTTTGCTCTCTTTCAGCTCGTCCTGAGTCGGGTTCAGTACGTACTGATCATTGATGTAACCCACACGGGCAGCACCAATCGGACCATTGAACGGAATACCAGACAGAGACAGTGCTGCAGAAGCACCAATCATCGCGACGATATCCGGGTTAACCTGCGGGTTAACAGAAACTACGGTGGCGATAACCTGAACTTCGTTGACGAAGCCTTCCGGGAACAGCGGGCGAATCGGGCGGTCAATCAGACGCGCGATCAGGGTTTCGCCTTCGCTTGGGCGGCCTTCACGACGGAAGAAGCTACCCGGGATACGACCAGCAGCGTAGGTACGCTCCTGATAGTTAACGGTCAGTGGGAAGAAGTCCTGACCTGGTTTGGCTTTTTTCTGGCCAACAACGGTAACAAATACCGCAGTGTCATCCATGCTAACCATAACAGCGGCAGTGGCTTGACGCGCCATCATGCCTGTTTCCAGAGTTACGGTGTGTTGGCCGTACTGGAATTTACGAACGATCGGATTAAGCAATGTAATATCCTTTCTCTTTCTTAGACAGCACCTTAACGGCACTGGTGTTAATACCCGATCTTCTGCGCATCCTCGCGACTAATGACAACCCTAACCCAGCCTGATGTGGGTAAAGCCTCTCATTAGCCGCGCGAACCTCTGCAACGGAAGATCATTCATAGCAACAATACATTAGTTTCCAGTGAATTGCTGCCGTTAGCTTGAAAAAAGGGGCCACTCAGGCCCCTTTTCTGAAACTCGCAAGAATTAGCGACGCAGACCCAGGCGCTCGATGAGCTGGGTGTAACGTGCTACATCTTTACGTTTCAGGTAGTCGAGCAGTTTACGACGCTGAGAAACCATGCGCAGCAGACCACGACGGCTGTGGTGATCTTTTTTGTGCTCTGCAAAGTGACCCTGCAGGTGGTTGATCTGTGCAGTCAGCAGTGCTACCTGAACTTCGGTAGAACCGGTGTCGTTTTCACCACGACCAAACTCAGAAACGATTTTAGCTGTTGCTTCAGTACTTAGAGACATTTTAAAACTCCAAAGTATATAGAATGAAAGGACGCCGATCTCTAATTCAGCGATCCCAGTGTACGTCACGTAAAGTGTTAAACAATTTACGTGACGTTAAGCGGCAGTATTCTACTCGTAGCGACCTGTTATCGCAAGACGGTTAACATTACGCCGGGTATTCAACCACCAGGCGACGAGGCGCGACGCGGCCTTCATCGTCAATTTCGCCCATACCGATAAACTTACCGTTCTCACCTTCTGTAACACGAACCAGTCCTTCCAGCGGCGCACCAGATGTACGAACCGGGTTACCATTTTTGAAGTAAACAGAAGACGTTAACGGAAGATTCACCACCGGATAGTCCGAAGCTGGACTGTCCATTGGCATCAGTAATGGATCAAGTAACTCCGCAGCCGGAATATCCTGCTGTTCAGCTTGCTCAACCAGTTCACGCAGATGTTCCAGGGTCACCATCCGTTCGACTGGATATTTACTTACTGTCAGACGGCGCAGGTAAATAACATGCGCGCCACAGCCAAGTTTTTCACCCAGGTCGTCAATGATGGTGCGGATATAGGTGCCTTTTGAGCAATGAATTTCCAGCTCCAGCTCATTGCCTTCATGACGAATAAACAGCAATTCATAAACGGTAATCGGACGCGCTTCGCGTGGGACTTCAATACCCTGACGCGCGTACTCGTACAGTTTTTTGCCCTGATATTTCAGCGCCGAATACATCGAAGGGATCTGTTCGATATCGCCACGGAAAGTATCCAGTGCTACCGCCAGTTGCTCTGCACTAAAGGTTACCGGACGCTCCTCAACGATTTGTCCGTCAGCGTCGGAAGTATCGGTACGCTGCCCAAGACGCGCAATCACCCGATAGCGTTTGTCGGAGTCCAGCAGATACTGGGAAAACTTCGTCGCTTCCCCGAGGCAAATCGGTAACATGCCGGTCGCCAGCGGGTCCAGCGCGCCGGTGTGTCCGGCACGGTTGGCGTTATAAATGCGTTTCACTTTTTGCAGCGCATCGTTGCTGGACATGCCCTGCGGTTTATCCAGCAACAAAACGCCGTTAATGTCGCGACCGCGACGACGAGGACGACTCATTAGTCCTCCTTGCTGTCGTCCGGGTTAACACGACGTTCTTCGTCATGTTTGACCACGCTGGTCACCAGGTTTGACATACGCATCCCTTCAACCAATGAGTTGTCGTAGAAGAAGGTTAGTTCCGGGACGATACGCAGACGCATCGCTTTGCCCAGCAGGCTGCGGATGAAACCAGAGGCTTCCTGCAACGCTTTGATGCCCGCTTTTACCGCATCTTCATCTTTGTCGTTGAGGAAAGTGACATACACTTTGGCATACGCCAGGTCACGAGACATTTCGACACCGGAAACGGTGGTCATCATGCCCAGACGAGGATCTTTAATTTCGCGTTGCAGGATGAGAGCGATCTCTTTTTGCATTTCCTGCGCTACGCGCTGCGGGCGACCAAATTCTTTCGCCATAATAAATTCTCCTGACAAAAAAGGGGCCATAAGCCCCTTTTTAAAATTAATTTCAGGTGGAAGGGCTGTTCACGTAGGCCTGATAAGACGCGCCAGCGTCGCATCAGGCAACGGCTGCCGGATGTGGCGCAAACGCCTTATCCGGCCTACACCCAATCAGCCTTAGGCAATCGTACGCTGAATCTCGATGATTTCGAATACTTCGATCACATCGCCAGTGCGGACGTCGTTGTAGTTCTTAACGCCGATACCACATTCCATACCGTTACGGACTTCGTTAACGTCATCTTTGAAGCGGCGCAGGGACTCCAGCTCGCCTTCGTAGATAACCACGTTGTCGCGCAGAACGCGGATCGGGTTGTGACGTTTAACCACACCTTCGGTAACCATACAGCCTGCGATGGCGCCGAATTTCGGTGATTTGAACACGTCACGCACTTCTGCCAGACCGATGATCTGTTGTTTCAGTTCCGGAGACAGCATACCGCTCATCGCCGCTTTAACTTCATCAATCAGGTTATAGATGACGGAGTAGTAACGCAGATCCAGGCTTTCAGCCTCAATCACTTTACGCGCAGAGGCATCAGCACGAACGTTGAAGCCAACCAGAATCGCGTTGGATGCAGCCGCCAGGGTCGCGTCGGTTTCGGTGATACCACCTACGCCAGAACCGATGATCTTCACTTTAACTTCGTCAGTAGACAGTTTCAGCAAGGAATCGGAAATCGCTTCCACAGAACCCTGAACGTCAGCCTTCAGTACGATGTTCACTTCATGAACTTCGCCTTCGGTCATGTTGGCGAACATGTTCTCGAGTTTAGATTTCTGCTGACGCGCCAGTTTAACTTCACGGAATTTACCCTGACGGTACAGTGCAACTTCACGTGCTTTTTTCTCGTCACGAACAACGGTAACTTCGTCACCCGCAGCCGGAACACCGGACAGACCAAGGATTTCCACCGGAATGGACGGACCTGCTTCCAGCACTTCCTGACCCAGTTCGTTACGCATTGCACGAACACGACCGTATTCGAAGCCACACAGAACGATGTCGCCCTTGTGCAGAGTACCTTCACGTACCAGTACAGTTGCAACCGGACCACGACCTTTATCGAGGAAGGATTCGATGACCGCACCGCTCGCCATCCCGTTACGCACAGCTTTCAGTTCCAGGACTTCAGCCTGCAGCAGGATCGCATCCAGCAGTTCGTCGATACCTGTACCCGCTTTTGCAGATACGTGTACGAACTGGCTTTCACCGCCCCACTCTTCCGGCAGAATGCCGTACTGGGACAGTTCGTTCTTAACGCGATCTGGATCGGCTTCTGGCTTATCGATTTTGTTCACAGCAACCACAACCGGCACACCCGCCGCTTTCGCGTGCTGGATTGCTTCAATGGTCTGCGGCATTACGCCGTCATCTGCAGCGACAACCAGAACTACGATATCCGTTGCCTGTGCACCACGTGCACGCATTGAAGTAAACGCGGCGTGCCCCGGGGTGTCCAGGAAGGTGATCATGCCGTTTTCAGTTTCAACGTGGTATGCACCGATGTGCTGGGTAATGCCGCCTGCTTCGCCAGAGGCCACTTTCGTTGAACGAATGTAGTCCAGCAGAGAAGTTTTACCGTGGTCAACGTGACCCATAATGGTCACGACCGGCGCGCGCGGTTCAGCCGCAGCCCCCGTGTCACGGTCGCTCATTACCGCTTCTTCCAGTTCGTTTTCACGACGCAGGATAACTTTGTGGCCCATCTCTTCGGCAACCAACTGTGCGGTTTCCTGGTCGATGACCTGGTTGATGGTTGCCATTGCACCCAGTTTCATCATCGCTTTGATAACCTGAGAGCCTTTAACCGCCATCTTGTTCGCCAGTTCGCCAACGGTGATGGTTTCGCCGATCACCACGTCACGGTTAACGGCCTGAGCTGGCTTCTGGAAGCCCTGCTGCAGTGAAGAACCTTTGCGTTTTCCGCCTTTACCGCCACGAACCGCTGCACGCGCTTCTTCACGATCGGCTTTAGATTCTGAATGTTTGTTGCCTTTCTTCGGACGAGCGGCTTTCGCGTTACGACCACGGCCACGACCGCCTTCGACTTCACGATCGCTTTCGTCTTCTGCCTGGCGAGCATGTTGAGAGGTTGTAACGTGATAATCGCTGGAATCTTCGGTCGGTTCCGCGCTATCAGTCCATTTGTTTTCTTCCGCCATACGACGTGCTTCTTCAGCAACGCGACGTGCTTCTTCTTCGAGTTTACGACGCGCTTCTTCTTCAGCTTTACGCTTGAGCTCTGCAGCTTCCTGCTCACGGCGGGCTTTTTCAGCCTGGGCGTTTTTAGTCATATCGTCTTGTTGATTGCTCACTTTGTCTTTTTCCGCAGCTTCACGTTTCGCTTGTTCAGCGGCTTCACGTTTAGCTTGTTCTGCGGCCTCACGTTCAGCTTTTTGTTGCGCCTCGCGTTTGGCCAATTCTTCTGCCTCACGACGGGCTTGCTCTTCCGCTTCACGCTGCGCTTGCTCTTCCGCTGCAAGGCGTTCAGCCTCTTGCGGATCGCGTTTCACAAAGGTGCGTTTCTTGCGGACTTCGATTTGTACCGATTTGCTTTTTCCACCGGTACCAGGAATGTTAAGGGTGCTACGTGTTTTACGTTGCAGCGTTAATTTGTCCGGTCCTGAATTTTTCTGATTCAGGTGGTCAATTAAAGTCTGTTTCTCTTGTGCAGTCACAGAGTCGTCAGCAGACTTCCGGATACCTGCATCAGCAAATTGCTGTACCAGGCGTTCCACGGAGGTCTGTCGCTCTGCGGCCAGCGTTTTAATCGTTACATCTGTCATGCTGTTCCTTCCTGCTACAGTTTATTACGCTTCGTCACCGAACCAGCAAATATTACGGGCAGCCATAATCAGTGCTCCGGCTTTTTCGTCGGTCAACCCTTCGATATCAGCCAGATCATCAATGCCCTGTTCGGCGAGATCTTCCAGCGTACAAACGCCACGGGCGGCCAGTTTGAATGCCAAATCACGATCCATCCCTTCAAGGTTCAGCAGATCGTCAGCCGGTTTGTTATCACCGAGGCTTTCTTCCTGGGCCTGTGCAATGGTGGCCAGTGCATTTTTAGCACGCTCGCGCAGTGCTTCAACAGTCGGCTCATCAAGGCCTTCAATTTCCAACAGCTCTTTCATCGGCACATAGGCCAGTTCTTCCAGCGTCGAGAAGCCTTCTTCTACCAGGACAGTGGCAAAGTCTTCGTCAATGTCGAGATAACGGGTGAAGGTATCGATCGCTGCGTGTGCTTCCGCCTGATGTTTAGCCTGCAGGTCGTCAACGGTCATTACGTTGAGTTCCCAACCACTCAGCTGCGAAGCCAGACGCACGTTCTGACCGTTACGGCCAATTGCTTGCGCCAGATTACCAGCTTCAACGGCGATATCCATGGTGTGTTTATCTTCATCCACCACGATAGAAGCAACGTCTGCCGGTGCCATCGCGTTGATCACGAACTGCGCCGGGTTATCATCCCACAGGACGATATCGATACGCTCGCCGCCGAGCTCGGTGGAAACTGCCTGAACACGGGCACCGCGCATACCGACACAAGCACCTACCGGATCGATACGTTTATCGTTGGTTTTCACCGCGATTTTCGCACGAGAGCCCGGATCGCGAGCTGCAGCTTTAATTTCAATCACTTCTTCGCCGATTTCCGGCACTTCAATGCGGAACAGTTCGATCAGCATTTCCGGCTTGGAACGGGTTACGAACAGCTGCGCGCCACGCGCTTCCGGGCGAACGGAATAAAGTACGCCACGAACGCGGTCGCCAGGGCGGAAGTTTTCACGCGGCAGCATGTCTTCACGCAGGATGACAGCTTCAGCATTGTTACCCAGATCCAGAGAGATATTATCGCGGTTTACTTTTTTCACCACGCCAGTGATGATTTCACCTTCGTGTTCACGGAACTGATCAACAACCATCGCGCGTTCGGCTTCACGAACTTTCTGCACGATAACCTGTTTTGCCGTCTGGGTCGTAATGCGGTCAAAGGTGACAGACTCAATCTGATCTTCAACGTAATCGCCCAGGTTCAGGCTTTCATCTTCAAAACGCGCAGCTTCAAGGGTGATTTCTTTAGTCGGCTGAGTGACTTCATCAACTATCAGCCAGCGACGGAAGGTGTCAAAATCACCGCTTTTGCGATCGATCTGTACGCGGACGTCGATCTCTTGTTCATATTTTTTCTTGGTTGCTGTAGCCAATGCGCTTTCCAACGCTTCGAAAATTTTCTCGCGAGGCAGCGCCTTTTCATTGGAGACGGCTTCAACTACAGCCAAAATTTCTTTGTTCATCGCGGGGTTTTCACCTCATCCAGACTATTAAAAGTGGGGAACCAGGTTCGCCTTCTGGATATTACTCAGCGCGAACACTTCATCTTTACCTTCGACGGTAACTGTGATCATTTCACCGTCTACCGCTTTGATAACGCCCTGCCATTTACGACGGTTTTGTACCGCCATACGGAGAACCAGAGTCACCTCTTCTCCGACGAAACGGGCGTAGTGTTCAGCCGTGAACAGTGGGCGATCGAGACCCGGTGAGGAGACTTCCAGGTTATAAGCAACGGTGATGGGATCTTCAACATCCAACACGGCACTTACCTGGTGGCTCACATCAGCACAATCATCAACATTGATGCCATCTTCACTATCAATATAGATGCGCAGTGTGGATGTGCGACCGCGAATAAACTCGATGCCAACCAGTTCAAAACCCAGGGCCTCAACTGGCGCAGTAATCATCTCTGTTAATTTTTGCTCTAATGTGGACAAGCCCACCCCCAAGACATAAAAAAAGGGCCTAAAGCCCAGTTATTCTGTAGTCAGATAACAAAAAACCCCGATAAATCGGGGCTTTATATAACTGAACCCTATAACCGCAAATGCGGTCTGGAGCACTTTCCAGAAGGATTTTTTCAAATCCCACTACGAAGGCCGAAGTCTTCACAGTATATTTGAAAAAGAACTCTAAGGGAAAGTGGTTGCGGGGGCCGGATTTGAACCGACGACCTTCGGGTTATGAGCCCGACGAGCTACCAGGCTGCTCCACCCCGCGCCTGAAACGTGGCAAATTCTACTCGTTTTGAGTAAAAAATACAAATACTGCTGGGATTTGGTGTACCGAGACGGGACGTAAAATCTGTGGTCATTATAGTGATCCACGCCACATTTTGTCAACATTTATTGCTACTCACGTGAATGAATATCCAGTTCACTTTCATTGATTGAGTAATTTCTACCTCACCTTACTTCTCTTAAACGCACTATTTTACAAAAAACGCACTAAACTCTTCCGGTCTCCGATAAAAGATGATTAAATGAAAACTCATTTATTTTGCATAATAATTCAGTGAGAGCGGAAATCCAGGCTCATCATCAGTTAATCAAGCAGGGTGTTATTTTATGACGACGATTCTCAAGCATCTCCCGGTAGGTCAACGTATTGGCATCGCTTTTTCTGGCGGTCTGGACACCAGTGCCGCACTGCTGTGGATGCGACAAAAGGGAGCTGTCCCTTATGCATATACTGCAAATTTGGGTCAGCCAGACGAAGAGGATTATGATGCGATCCCTCGTCGTGCTATGGAATACGGCGCGGAGAACGCTCGTCTAATCGACTGCCGCAAACAACTGGTGGCGGAAGGCATTGCCGCTATTCAGTGTGGTGCTTTCCATAACACCACTGGCGGCCTGACCTATTTTAACACCACGCCGCTGGGTCGCGCCGTGACTGGCACCATGCTGGTTGCTGCCATGAAAGAAGACGGCGTTAACATCTGGGGTGATGGCAGCACCTATAAAGGAAACGATATCGAACGTTTCTATCGTTACGGTCTGTTGACCAACGCGGAACTACAAATTTACAAACCGTGGCTTGATACTGACTTTATTGATGAGTTAGGCGGTCGTCATGAAATGTCTGAATTTATGATTGCCTGCGGTTTCGACTATAAAATGTCGGTTGAGAAAGCCTACTCCACCGACTCCAATATGCTTGGTGCGACGCACGAAGCGAAGGATCTGGAATACCTCAACTCCAGCGTCAAAATCGTCAACCCGATAATGGGTGTGAAATTCTGGGATGAGAGTGTGAAGATCCCGGCAGAAGAAGTCACGGTACGTTTCGAACAGGGTCATCCGGTGGCGCTGAACGGCAAAACCTTTAGCGATGATGTGGAAATGATGCTGGAAGCCAACCGCATCGGCGGTCGTCACGGCCTGGGCATGAGCGACCAAATCGAAAACCGTATCATCGAAGCGAAAAGCCGTGGTATCTACGAAGCTCCGGGGATGGCGCTACTGCATATCGCTTATGAACGTCTGCTGACAGGTATTCACAACGAAGACACCATCGAGCAGTATCACGCGCATGGTCGTCAGTTGGGTCGTCTGTTGTATCAGGGACGTTGGTTCGATTCCCAGGCATTGATGCTACGTGACTCTCTGCAACGCTGGGTTGCCAGCCAGATTACAGGTGAAGTTACCCTGGAGCTGCGTCGCGGGAATGATTACTCCATCCTTAATACCGTCTCTGACAATCTGACTTACAAACCAGAACGTCTGACGATGGAAAAAGGTGACTCGGTGTTCTCGCCAGATGATCGTATCGGTCAACTGACCATGCGCAACCTGGATATCACCGATACTCGCGAGAAACTTTTCGGTTATGCCAAAACGGGTCTGCTCTCATCTTCTGCCGCTTCAGGCGTACCGCAGGTTGAGAATCTGGAAAACAAAGGCCAGTAATTCGACGTTAACCCTGCCCATCAAGGGCGGGGTTATCTGGATTTCCTCTGTCAAATCTTTTCTTATAATGCCATGCGCATTATGCAAAGATGAAAGATGAGATAAACAATGAGATTGAAAATAGGGAAGGCGACTCGCAATAAATCTTATAGTCGCCTTCATATGAGTAAAATATTCTCTTTATCGATTTCACCGATGACATTATTACGTCATCCTGTGTCAGGAACCGATCTTCGCACTTATAGCTGACGCTGTTCCAGACTGCTATATATTGCCTTTATTTCATTTTTTACGCCTTCGCCACGGTACACCAAAGACGTATCGTATCGTTGATATTTATCTTTCCGCGCGGCACTGAACCAGTTAAAAGATCCGACGCACAGCAGCTCTTCATCCTCAATCACAATTTTGCTGTGGACACGATTAACCAATTTCGTAGCGATGCCCATATTATTGAGCTTTTCAACAGCATCATTCAGCAGATGTCGTTTCTCCTGACGCTTACCATCATCGACATGCGCTATATTGCAGTTTTTATCCGTCACCACGGTAATATCAATGCCCCGGGAACGGGCCAGAGCCATTGACGCCAGAAACCCGGTTTGCTCCTCTTTTTGCCAGGATAACCAGGGAGAAATGATCGTTATTTTCTTTTGAGCCCCGGCAAGAGCCTTATTCAAAAATGCATCATGCTGCTCCACACCATGCAGCGTTGAAATCTGTGCATTTGCGGAACTTAAATCTTGTCGTTTCTGAAACTCAAATTGCAACGCATTGTTGTCTGAAGCAAACAGATATGTAGCCAGTAATCCTCGCAGCGAGGAAGCCGGCTGCATCTCAATAAGATCCATATCCCCAAAAACCAGAAAACTATCTTTCGCACGCGAGACTGCGACATTGAGGATGCTGCTATTGCTATCAATAAACCGCCCATCCTCATGTTTTGAATAGACCGTAGAGAAAAGAACTATCGCCCTCTCCGCCCCCTGCAAGGAATGCACAGTTCCCACGGTCAGCGAATCATCTTCGTCACTGCAATTAATCTCCAGCTTACGCAATGACGTCTTGATGGCATTAACCTGTGCCGAAAATGGCGTCACAATGCCAACGACTTTATACAACGGTTCCCCGTAATGGCGTTCTATTTCTTCCTTATGAGCCACCAGCCATGCTGCAATTGTTTCAGCTTCGAGGGAGTTGTAACGGCTACCTCCATTTGGCTTCATACCCCTGCCGTCAATATGCAGATACCCCATTGCCGGGAAAATCGTTTCTTTTTCCACCCCTCTTTTGGGCTGCAACTTACCGTGATAGCAAAGTGAGTTACAGTAGCCAATGATGTTATCGAAACAGCGACGATGCTCATACAGATACATTCCGCGCTCGAACTTGGAATCATACTGATAGCGAGAATTGTATTGAGCAACCTTCATCACGCTGCCAGATGCCGCACTTTTTCCAGACTCACACACATGAGAATATGCATTCATTAACTCTTCCTGAGTGACGCCAGGAAGAATGTTATCCTCCAGCATATTGCCTATATCGGTGATGGGCAGACAATTCCAGATAGGTGCTATTTGTTCCGTATCGCCTATTACCAGAGATTTCTTCGCCAATGCAAATGAGGCCGCAGCAACCTCCGGGAGCACCTGCCCCGCTTCATCAACAATCAGTAAATCGGCAAAGTTATATAAATAATGATTATCAGGTTTTCCGTCCCTGCCGAAAGATTTTTTCCTGCTCATATGGTAAGGCAACATGTAGCAGGTCATCACCACACAAGGGGTAAGTTTCATTCTTCTTAACCAACGAGCCTTAACGCTAATTGCCTCATTGAGTCCTTTTTCTTTTTGCAGATTATTGATAGCCGCCATATCCATCAGCCAACGCCCCTCCCAATAATGGGTCGCTAACAAGAACGCTGGAAAACGGATCTGCGTATCGGCAAGCTCGTCTGCTCCGGCCAGGTTCAATTCATCATCCCCCCTGTAACCCAGAGTATAAGTCAACTCGCGCCATTGGTTTGCTGCTTCCATTTCGCGTCGGGCTATGTCCTGCGCAAAATTGATGTTCTGTTGGCACTCCACCTGCTCTTTTTGCGTTTTAGCAATCAAACCATCAATAAATTCATCAATATCTTCGGGATAATTTCCCTGGAACGATGTCATTCTTGCGCCGAATGTAGAGTCCAGGAAGAGATTAATCTGGCAATGGCGTTTAGTACGAACAGCAGGAAGCCATGACAAAATCGCATACACAAGCGACTCATCAGCACGGTATTGCTGCCACTGCTTTTTACCTCTGGCTAAAAGTGAAATTTCATTGCCAATATTAAAAAGGAGTGTGTTTTTGTCCTTAAGATACTGGTCGAGATTCTCACTGATGGCTCGCCGTTCATGGCGGATATTTTTGAGTCTGCGCCATGCGGGTTCGATTTGCTGAAGTTGCATAAACTGTGAAGTTAAACGCTCATGCAAAAGCTTCACTACATGCTCTGGGGAATTGCACTCCCCGACGCCAAAAGCCACCTCAGCTTTTTCAAGGTAAAAGGCCCGGGCATTTGCCAGGTATTCCAGGGATTCAACGCGGTTAAAAAAATCTTCAGTCTGGTATTTTTTCGCAGCCTCAATCTTACGGCTTTTAGACGGAAAATAAGCGCCATAGCTTTTTACCTCCGGCAACCAACGTCCAGCCATTACGCCAAAACCAGTAGAGAAGTCTTTTCCAAAGGCTTCAATAATATTGGTGACGGCCTGATTGTTAGTTGATGTGGCAATAATTACAGGAGGTTCAGTTTGATTAAGTGCAGCTCTTGCCCATTCGGTGGCAATAATAGAAAGCACCAGCGTGGTTTTACCGGTTCCCGGGGGACCATTGACAGCGAGCATATCGCCTGGTCGTTGAGTCAGATAATGGCTCAGGGCATCGCGCTGCGCCACAGCCAGCGGGAACTTATCGCCAGAATGCCCCAGACGTTCGCAGAACATAGCATTCTTAGCGAGAAGTGGCTCCACCGGGGCCATCTCATTTGAGGCAAAACGCGTTAATAACGGAACCTTAACCTGGCTCATCAGCAGATGATCATACATAGGCAGGATATGAACACTGGCCCCTACATGCTGGCTCGCTTTGACAATATAACCATATCCAGCCCGTTCATATGGCTCAGGTGTAGCAACCCAATTTCCAGCAACGTTTCTTAAAAGGTTGTTTGATTGTTGAAGATAATTTTGCCAATGCTGGCGATACCTGGCATGGCGCTCCGCTTTCTCTTCGTCAGTTTCTTCATAATGTTCCGGTTCATCTTCATTAATAGTGGCTGTGTTATGCGTAGTTTTGTATTTGTCATATTGCGCCAACTCACCAATAGAAAAATGGCCGGAAGGGAGAGGTTCAAGCAGATCGCGGGGAATAGTAGCTGAAGCAGCAGGGAACAAAAAACCTTCTCTATTCAGGAGAGCGGAAGTAACCAGTGGCGTGATAATTGCGGGTGCACCTGCCGTTTGTTCTTTGCCATGTTTTACTATGCGGTTCCACACCTGGGGTCGTAACACGACTTCAACGGTTTTTACCGACTCCCCTTCACCGTCAAAAAATGCCCGAATAGTCTCGTCATCCAACTGCCCTGCGGTGATGTTTATCCACCGAGTGAATGAGTCGGTATCTTTACGTGAAAACGTTCCTTTACCAGATTCGGCGTCAGCTAAGGAGTTGCGCCAGTATGAAGTAAATCCCAACGTATTGCTGTCCATTTTCCATTCCGTGACATAATAGAAATCATTGATTTCATTAATGTAAATATTATTTATGATTAAACATTGTCCACGATGCGAGCGCGATCGCAATAAATATTGTGCCTGGAGGATGGATTAGATTTTCTGAAAGGGCTGAATCCTTAATAAATGAGCGCATACATACCTGGTTCGATATTCTTAAGGGATTTAATATGGATTGAATCAGGTTGACGTTAGTTGAAAAAAACAGCGGAAAAGATTTGTATAGTGCGGATTTTAGACACAAAAAAAGCCGCCCTTGAGCGACTTGATTTGCATACGATGGGGTGCAAGGCCGCACCGCTCTTTCAAACATAATTCATTGAAATTAATGTGATTTATTAACCCAAAAATCACTTTGTATACTCAGCGCGATTCTCTGAGAAATCAACAACCTGAATAATCAGTCGGTACTTTAACGCTTCACAATGTTTATCGGAATTTCAAGTAAAGACAAATGCTGTATATCAAGTATTCAGGATGGATAACGCTAAGCTCCTAAACCTGGAGTAAGCCTCATCCCATGTGATCTTTCGCTCTCCATACACCATTGGAGAAACAAACTGCTGATAGCGCATCTGGTAGAGAGGATTGTTCGCCAACTCATCCAGTCCCATTTTTAACTCATCAACTGGACACGCGCAAAACTGCGGGTACTGGTTGCCGTAACGCTGAATGTCCTGCTCAATAGTTTGTTGAACAAAATCAACGAGCAGACTCATATCAACATGACTCGTCTCAACAATACAGTTTGTATCGTAGATATGACGTACCAGCGATGCATCATCAAATCGCTCAACATCTCGCACAACTGCCGCAGTACGACGTAACATCGCCACCAGCTTTTCAGCCTGTGTGCTAATGATAGTTGCGCATGGAAACGCTGAAACAATAGCCGCTTTTCCCGTGATCACTGTTACCAGTGAATGAATATCCCGTAATTCAGAGGGCTCCAGTAACTTTGCTTCCATCAGTTCCAGCCGGATAAAAGGACGCAAACAAGGTGCCTGCACCACTCGCTGTGGATAACGAACAGGTATGTCATTATAACGATATTCATCCCGCGTCACTTTTGGGTAATCATCATCAAAATTGAACACACCCGATGAAGCTATTGCACTGGAAACTGCCTGAACAATTTCTTTACGGGTATTTTTTCGCTGAGTGCGGGAAAGTGTCTGAAATGCATCCTTAGGCACCAGTTTGATATCCACATCTTCCGACATGCGATTAAGTGCGACACCTGATTTTGCCAGAGCAGTTCCTCCGGCAAACACCAATTGATGAGTATCGAACACCAGAGGTTTAAGTAATTGCAAAAGCTCAACGATATAGTGATCTTTTTCCACAATTGCGACAGACTCAATACCAAGCGCGTCAGCCACTTCAGAAAAAAGAGTGGTTAAATCATCCATTTAATCTGCTGTTCCCTACAGATAATACGCGTTTAAAACGCCGGGGGGTTTTTATCTCCGGTGAAGCTGGGATCTGCGTAGAAGTACCGCTGTTGTATGCCTGCGTTGCACCAGCAAAACGATAGCGTACTTTCAGGCGTTCCAGCGTTTCGACAATCACCGCTGAAGAGCCTCCGGGAGCCGCTGGCATTACCTTACCTGTAATACTGTTCCGCCGTGCTTTGGTATATACGCCATAACCAACCTTCAACAGTTGCCCTTCCCTGACAAGATCGCGCAATACCCGACCAACCTGATCGTAGCCTGCAATATCTTTAAAGTCGTCACGAGTGAATACGTAACGTTTAGAACGTTTCAGTCGTGACTGAATGCGTGCTTTTATCGTCATATTCGCCTCCTGAGTCATTGCATAAAGAGTAGCAAAAATACGACATTTTAGATAGCAAACATACGACATTCATTTTGCTGATAACGCTGACGGATAGTGCTTCGCCACAATGTCATTCATCTTATCCACCAGATCCAGTCGCTTGAATGTGATATGCCCACTGCCTTTCTGGTAATAGCGGATGACAAATAAATCGTCATCAAATACCTGCTCATGCGGGTGAGAACTAACGAAGTCCATAAACCAAATCGCAACATCATGCCGGTTATCGGGAATGGTCTTCCCATCCAGCAGATAGAACATCCGTTCCAGATCGGCGAGTTGATCTCCTCGCCAGCCCCAGTTCAGGCTGTAGCCCCATCTGTCATGCTTCACCAGATTGTTAACGATAATCTTCTTACCGAAATAACAGGGATTATTGGTTTTGTAATCCCAGCTCAATCCCTTAAATACATTGATAATCCCACGTTCGAAAACATCCTGCTTATTGTGGTGAAGTTGTTCAAAGGTACTCAGGATGTTGGCTTCGCTAATCGCCGGGAGATCGCCCTCCTCCAGGTTCTTTGCCCACTGACTGCGAGCGTCGGCATACATCAGAGTCAACATCCCGGACTTCAGCATGAGATCGCGCCAGATGCTGCGATCGATATTGCGGGTGATGTGGGTTGAGTCAGGTTGACTTCAGTTGAGGAGAAAAGCTGGAAAAGCCTTGTGTGGCGCGGATTTGAGGCATAAAAAAAGACCTCAGTTGAGGTCTATTTACATACTTTTGGTGCCGAAGGCCGGACTCGAACCGGCACGTATTTCTACGGTTGATTTTGAATCAACTGCGTCTACCGATTTCGCCACTTCGGCACTGAAGAGGTATGCGGAAAACGTTGTGGATTATACCTGTCACGCGTCACCATGCAAGCGCCAGCTTACGCCTGCCTCGCTAAGTGCTGAAAATTTCAGCATTGTCTTCCACGATGTGTAACCTCTGTCACACTCCAGGCACCTGCCCGACCATGCTCTACACTTCCCGCAGCAAAGTCGCACCAACAACCGAACTGTTCCCAATGTCGAAAATTAACGATGCCATCCAGCATGTACGTGACGGTAAGGCGCGCTGCCGCGTGGTCCTGAAAGCCGACTTCTAATCCCTTTACCAGGCCGATTCTGCCCGGCCTTTAAGACATCTCGCAATCGGCTGAATTTAGTGGTGAAAACTTTTCAACCGTGCCTATACTCCAGGCAGGGAACTGGAGGAAATCTCATGAGCGAACCACTTTTAATTGCACGCACGCCTGACACGGAACTGTTTTTATTACCCGCTATGGCTAACCGTCACGGGCTGATTACTGGCGCAACGGGGACGGGTAAAACTGTCACGCTGCAAAAACTAGCGGAATCACTGTCAGAAATCGGTGTACCCGTGTTTATGGCCGATGTGAAAGGCGATTTGACCGGGGTTGCACAGGAAGGTACGACCTCGGAAAAACTGCTCGCTCGGTTGAAAAGTATCGGCGTCAACGACTGGCAACCACATGCGAATCCAGTGGTGGTGTGGGATATTTTTGGTGAGAAAGGTCATCCAGTACGGGCTACGGTCTCCGATCTGGGGCCGCTGTTGCTTGCACGACTGTTAAATCTCAACGACGTGCAAACTGGTGTGCTGGATATCATCTTCCGCATTGCTGACGATCAGGGACTGTTGTTGCTCGACTTTAAGGATCTTCGGGCCATTACCCAGTACATCGGAGATAACGCCAAATCATTCCAGAATCAGTATGGCAATATCAGTAACGCATCTGTTGGTGCAATCCAGCGCGGATTACTGTCGCTGGAGCAGCAAGGAGCGACGCATTTCTTTGGCGAGCCAATGCTGGATATCAAAGACTGGATGCGTACCGATACTAACGGTAAAGGCGTTATCAATATCCTTAGCGCCGAAAAGCTCTACCAGATGCCAAAACTGTACGCTGCCAGTCTGCTGTGGATGCTTTCAGAGTTGTATGAGCAACTGCCGGAAGCGGGGGATCTGGATAAACCGAAACTCGTCTTTTTCTTCGACGAAGCGCATCTGCTGTTTAACGATGCACCGCAAGTGCTGCTGGATAAAATTGAGCAGGTAATACGGCTTATCCGCTCGAAAGGCGTGGGCGTCTGGTTTGTCTCGCAAAACCCTTCGGATATACCCGACAACGTACTCGGGCAGTTGGGGAATCGCGTTCAACACGCTCTGCGTGCATTTACGCCGAAAGACCAGAAAGCAGTGAAGACGGCAGCGCAAACCATGCGACCCAATCCAGTGTTTGATACAGAAAAGGCAATCCAGGAGCTGGGAACCGGCGAAGCGTTGATCTCATTTCTGGATGCGAAAGGTAGTCCTTCTGTGGTGGAGCGTGCAATGGTGATTGCGCCTTGTTCACGGATGGGACCGGTGACGGAAGATGAGCGTAACGGCCTGATTAATCACTCGCCGGTATATGGCAAGTATGAAGATGACGTGGATCGGGAATCTGCCTATGAGATGCTGCAAAAAGGAGTGCAAACCAGTACCGAACAGCAAAATAATCCACCAGCCAAAGGAAAAGAGATGGCTGTGGATGACGGTATTCTCGGTGGGTTAAAGGACATTTTGTTTGGCACTACCGGACCGCGTGGCGGAAAGAAAGATGGCGTAGTGCAGACTATGGCGAAAAGTGCCGCCCGCCAGGTCACGAACCAGATTATACGCGGTGTGCTAGGGAGTTTACTTGGGGGAAGAAGAAGGTAAGTCAGGTGCTGTCTGTGCCCCTCCCCCTCAGCCCAAAGGGGCGAGGGGACCGATCGAGCTCGTATTTGACTTTATCAAAAATCTGAAAGGGAGCCTTCGCTCCCTTTCTTCACTCATCTGGTTACGATTTTCTCATTAACAGCCACAGGCTGATTAAGAAGAAACTTGCACTTGGCAACAGTGCGCCGATGATCGGCGGGATGCCGTAAACCAACGTCAGCGGGCCGAAGATCTGATCCAGTACATAGAACACAAAACCGAAGCTGATACCAGTAACCACGCGCACGCCCATCGGCACGCTACGCAGTGGGCCGAAGATGAACGACAGTGCCATCAGCATCATCACCGCCACGGATAGCGGCTGAAAGATTTTGCTCCACATGTTGAGCTGATAACGTCCAGCGTCCTGACCGCTCGACTTCAGATACTTCACATAGTTGTGCAAACCGCTGATGGAGAGTGCATCCGGATCCAGCGCCACCACGCCCAGTTTGTCTGGAGTGAGGTTGGTTTTCCAGGTGCCACTCACGGTCTGTGAACCGGTGATTTGTTTTGGATTAGTCAGGTCAGATTCATCAACCTGCGACAGACGCCAGACTTTATGTTCAGGATCAAACTTCGCGGAAGCGGCATAGCGCACAGATTGCAGACGACGATTTTCGTTAAAGGCATAAATACTGATACCCCCTAACTCTTCATCACCTTTAACCCGCTCAATGTAGACAAAGTTGTCGCCATCTTTCGCCCATAAGCCTTGCTGGGTAGAGAGCAACGAGCCGCCGTACATCGCCTGTGCACGGTAGTTACGTGCCATCTGCTCGCCCTGCGGTGCGACCCATTCGCCAATCGCCATCGTCAGCAGGACCAGCGGAATGGCGGTTTTCATTACCGACAACGCCACCTGCATACGGGTAAAACCAGAAGCCTGCATCACCACCAGTTCGCTGCGCTGCGCCAGCATCCCAAGACCCAGCAACGCCCCCAGCAGAGCCGCCATCGGGAAGAAGATTTGCACATCTTTCGGCACGCTCAGCAGAGTATACATTCCTGCGCCTAACGCGTCGTAACTCCCCTGCCCGGCTTTTTTCAGCTGATCGACAAATTTGATAATGCCGGAGAGCGACACCAGCATGAACAGCGTCATCATGATGGTGGTGAAAATAGTTTTACCGATATAGCGGTCAAGTACGCCAAAAGGTTGCATCACACCGCTCCTTTACGCGAAAAACTGGCGCGCAGGCGGCGGACCGGCACGGTGTCCCAAAGGTTGAGAACAATCGCCAAAGCCAGATAAATCAGGTTAACAGTCCACATCCACAGCGTCGGGTCCAGCTTACCTTTGCCGCCGTTCGATTTCAGGGAGGTCTGGATCAGGAAGAAAAGCAGATACAGCAGCATCGCAGGCAACATCGACAGTACGCGTCCCTGACGTGGGTTAACCACACTCAGCGGTACGACCATCAACGCCATCATAAACACGGTGAATACCAGCGTGATACGCCAGTTTAGCTCCGCACGGGCGCGATCGGTGTCGGTGTTCCACAACGTGCGCATGTCCATCTGGTCGGTATCGTTCGGGTCGAGCGCCACCGCCTGGTGACCAATGATCGCCTGATAATCCTGGAAGTCAGTAATGCGGAAATCACGTAATAGTGCAGTGCCTTCGAAACGCGTTCCCTGGTTGAGAGTCACCACCTGAGAGCCATCCCGCAACTGAGTTAAATGTCCGGAATCGGCCACCACCACAGAAGGTCGTGCATTACCTTTTGGTCGAATTTGCGCGAGGAACACATCTTTGAAATCGCTGCCGTCAACGCTTTCGATGAACAGCACCGAGCTGCCATTGGTCGCTTGCTGGAATTGCCCTTGCGCCAGCGCAGCCATGCCAGGGTTAGCTTTCGCTTCGGCTAACACCTCATCCTGATGACGCGATGACCACGGCCCCGCCCACATGACGTTAACCGCCGCGACAATCGCCGTGAACACCGCGAGAACCATTGCCGCTTTCACCAGAACCGCTTTGCTCAGGCCGCAGGCATGCATTACCGTAATTTCACTTTCGGTATACAGTTTACCCAACGTCATCAGCAGCCCGAGGAACAGGCTTAATGGCAGGATAAGCTGCGCCATTTCCGGCACGCCCAACCCGAGAAGGGAGAGCACCAGGTTCGCCGGAATGTCGCCGTCAACCGCTGCGCCGAGTATCCTCACTAACTTTTGACAGAAGAAGATCAAAAGCAAGATGAAGAGTATCGCCAGCTGGCTTTTGAGCGTCTCCCGAACCAGATATCTTATGATTATCACTTTAAATACGCCCGTAAAAACTCGTCTTTTGCAGGATTTTAGCTTGTTTCATGGCTTAAACGTCATTTATTCTCTTGAGTCGTCGAAATCGTCGCTAAGATAATTATACTCAACGGATTCACCTCTCAGATTTTGTTCTGACGTGCCAATGCCGTAATAACGTTAAGATTAACACGAAGTCATCGCAACAGCGGACATGAGTTACGAAAGCTTGCAATTCTATCTGTAGCCACCGCCGTTGTCTTTAAGATTCAGGAGCGTAGTGCATGGAGTTTAGTGTAAAAAGCGGTAGCCCGGAGAAACAGCGGAGTGCCTGCATCGTCGTGGGCGTCTTCGAACCACGTCGCCTTTCTCCGATTGCAGAACAGCTCGATAAGATCAGTGATGGGTACATCAGCGCCCTGCTGCGTCGGGGCGAACTGGAAGGAAAACCGGGGCAGACCCTGTTGCTGCACCATGTGCCAAATGTGCTCTCCGAGCGCATCCTCCTTATTGGTTGCGGCAAAGAACGTGAGCTGGATGAGCGTCAGTACAAGCAGGTTATTCAGAAAACCATTAATACACTGAATGATACTGGTTCAATGGAAGCTGTCTGTTTCCTGACCGAGCTGCACGTCAAAGGTCGCAACAACTACTGGAAAGTGCGTCAGGCGGTCGAGACGGCAAAAGAGACGCTCTACAGCTTTGACCAGCTGAAAACAAACAAGACCGAGCCGCGTCGTCCGCTGCGTAAGATGGTCTTCAACGTGCCGACCCGCCGCGAACTGACCAGCGGTGAGCGCGCGATCCAGCACGGTCTGGCGATTGCTGCCGGGATCAAAGCCGCGAAAGATCTCGGCAATATGCCACCGAATATCTGTAACGCCGCTTACCTCGCCTCTCAGGCGCGCCAGTTGGCTGACAGCTACAGCAAGAATGTCATCACCCGCGTTATCGGCGAACAGCAGATGAAAGAGCTGGGGATGCACTCCTATCTGGCAGTTGGTCAGGGTTCACAAAACGAATCGCTGATGTCGGTGATTGAGTACAAAGGTAATGCGTCAGAAGATGCGCGCCCGATTGTGCTGGTGGGTAAAGGTTTAACCTTCGACTCCGGCGGTATCTCGATCAAGCCTTCAGAAGGCATGGATGAGATGAAGTACGATATGTGCGGCGCGGCGGCGGTTTACGGCGTGATGCGGATGGTCGCGGAGCTGCAACTGCCGATTAACGTTATCGGCGTTCTGGCAGGGTGCGAAAACATGCCAGGCGGTCGTGCCTATCGTCCGGGTGATGTGTTAACCACCATGTCCGGTCAAACCGTTGAAGTACTAAACACCGACGCCGAAGGCCGTCTGGTGCTGTGCGATGTGTTAACTTACGTTGAGCGTTTTGAGCCGGAAGCGGTAATTGACGTAGCGACGTTGACCGGTGCCTGCGTAATCGCGCTGGGTCATCACATCACCGGCCTGATGGCGAACCATAATCCGCTGGCCCATGAGCTGATTGCCGCGTCTGAACAGTCTGGCGACCGCGCATGGCGTTTACCGCTGGGTGATGAGTATCAGGAACAGCTGGAATCCAATTTTGCTGATATGGCGAACATTGGCGGGCGTCCTGGCGGGGCGATTACCGCAGGTTGCTTCCTGTCGCGCTTTACCCGTAAGTACAACTGGGCGCACCTGGATATCGCGGGAACCGCATGGCGTTCTGGAAAGGCAAAAGGCGCAACCGGTCGTCCGGTAGCGTTGCTGGCACAGTTCCTGCTGAATCGCGCTGGGTTTAACGGCGAAGAGTAATTGCGTCAGGCAAGGCTGTTATTGTCGGATGCGGCGTGAGCGCCTTATCCGACCTACACACAGCACTGAACTCGTAGGCCTGATAAGACACAACAGCGTCGCATCAGGCGCTGCGGTGTATACCTGATGCGTATTTAAATCCACCACAAGAAGCCCCATATATGAAAAACGCGACGTTCTACCTTCTGGACAATGACGCCACCGTCGATGGCTTAAGCGCCGTTGAGCAACTGGTGTGTGAAATTGCCGCAGAACGTTGGCGCAGCGGTAAGCGCGTGCTCATCGCCTGTGAAGATGAAAAGCAGGCTTACCGGCTGGATGAAGCCCTGTGGGCGCGTCCGGCAGAAAGCTTTGTTCCGCATAATTTAGCGGGAGAAGGACCGCGCGGCGGTGCGCCGGTGGAGATTGCCTGGCCGCAAAAACGTAGCAGCAGCCCGCGTGATATATTGATTAGTCTGCGAACAAGCTTTGCAGATTTTGCCACCGCTTTCACAGAAGTGGTAGACTTCGTTCCTTATGAAGATTCTCTGAAACAACTGGCGCGCGAACGCTATAAAGCCTACCGCGTGGCTGGTTTCAACCTGAATACGGCAACCTGGAAATAATGGAAAAGACATATAACCCACAAGATATCGAACAGCCGCTTTACGAGCACTGGGAAAAGCAGGGCTACTTTAAGCCTAATGGCGATGAAAGCCAGGAAAGTTTCTGCATCATGATCCCGCCGCCGAACGTCACCGGCAGTTTGCATATGGGTCACGCCTTCCAGCAAACCATCATGGATACCATGATCCGCTATCAGCGCATGCAGGGCAAAAACACCCTGTGGCAGGTCGGTACTGACCACGCCGGGATCGCTACCCAGATGGTCGTTGAGCGCAAGATTGCCGCAGAAGAAGGTAAAACCCGTCACGACTATGGCCGCGAAGCCTTCATCGACAAAATCTGGGAATGGAAAGCAGAATCCGGCGGCACCATTACCCGTCAGATGCGTCGTCTCGGCAACTCAGTGGACTGGGAGCGTGAACGCTTCACCATGGACGAAGGCCTGTCCAATGCGGTGAAAGAAGTTTTCGTTCGTCTGTATAAAGAAGACCTGATTTACCGTGGCAAACGCCTGGTAAACTGGGATCCGAAACTGCGCACCGCTATCTCTGACCTGGAGGTGGAAAACCGCGAATCGAAAGGTTCTATGTGGCACATCCGCTATCCGCTGGCTGACGGTGCGAAGACCGCAGATGGTAAAGATTATCTGGTGGTTGCGACTACCCGTCCGGAAACCCTGCTGGGCGATACCGGCGTGGCTGTTAACCCGGAAGATCCGCGTTATAAAGATCTGATTGGCAAATATGTCATTCTGCCGCTGGTTAACCGTCGTATTCCGATCGTTGGCGACGAACACGCCGACATGGAAAAAGGCACCGGCTGCGTGAAGATCACTCCGGCACACGACTTTAACGACTATGAAGTGGGTAAACGTCACGCCCTGCCGATGATCAACATTCTGACCTTCGACGGCGATATCCGTGAAAGCGCCCAGGTGTTCGATACCAAAGGCAATGAATCCGACGTTTATTCCAGTGAGATCCCGGCAGAGTTCCAGAAACTGGAACGTTTTGCTGCACGTAAAGCGATCGTTGCTGCGGTTGACGCACTCGGCCTGCTGGAAGAAATTAAACCGCACGACCTGACCGTTCCTTACGGCGACCGTGGCGGCGTGGTTATCGAACCGATGCTGACCGACCAGTGGTACGTTCGTGCCGACGTGCTGGCGAAACCGGCGGTTGAAGCAGTTGAGAACGGCGACATTCAGTTCGTACCGAAGCAGTACGAAAACATGTACTTCTCCTGGATGCGCGATATTCAGGACTGGTGTATCTCTCGTCAGCTGTGGTGGGGTCACCGTATCCCGGCATGGTACGACGAAGCGGGTAACGTTTATGTTGGCCGCAACGAAGATGAAGTGCGTCAAGAAAATAACCTCGGTGCGGACGTCGCGCTGCGTCAGGACGAAGACGTTCTCGACACCTGGTTCTCTTCCGCGCTGTGGACCTTCTCTACTCTTGGCTGGCCGGAAAACACCGACGCCCTGCGTCAGTTCCACCCAACCAGCGTGATGGTTTCTGGCTTCGACATCATCTTCTTCTGGATTGCCCGCATGATCATGATGACCATGCACTTCATCAAAGATGAAAATGGCAAACCGCAGGTGCCGTTCCACACTGTTTACATGACCGGCCTGATTCGTGACGACGAAGGCCAGAAGATGTCCAAATCCAAGGGTAACGTTATTGACCCGCTGGATATGGTCGACGGTATTTCGCTGCCTGAACTGCTGGAAAAACGTACCGGCAACATGATGCAGCCGCAGCTGGCGGACAAAATCCGTAAGCGCACCGAGAAGCAGTTCCCGAACGGCATTGAGCCGCACGGTACTGACGCCCTGCGCTTCACCCTGGCGGCGCTGGCTTCTACTGGTCGTGACATCAACTGGGATATGAAGCGTCTGGAAGGTTACCGTAACTTCTGTAACAAACTGTGGAACGCCAGCCGCTTTGTGCTGATGAACACAGAAGGTCAGGATTGCGGCTTCAACGGCGGCGAAATGACGCTGTCGCTGGCGGATCGCTGGATTCTGGCGGAGTTCAACCAGACCATCAAAGCATACCGCGAAGCACTGGATAGCTTCCGCTTCGATATCGCTGCTGGCATTCTGTATGAATTCACCTGGAACCAGTTCTGTGACTGGTATCTGGAGCTGACCAAGCCGGTAATGAACGGTGGCACCGAAGCCGAACTGCGTGGTACTCGCCATACGCTGGTGACCGTGCTGGAAGGTCTGCTGCGCCTCGCGCATCCGATCATTCCGTTCATCACCGAAACTATCTGGCAGCGCGTAAAAGTGCTTTGCGGCATCACCGCTGACACCATCATGCTGCAGCCGTTCCCGCAGTACGATGCATCTCAGGTTGATGAAGCCGCACTGGCCGATACCGAGTGGCTGAAACAAGCGATCGTTGCGGTACGTAACATCCGTGCAGAAATGAACATCGCGCCGGGCAAACCGCTGGAGCTGCTGCTGCGTGGTTGCAGTGCGGATGCAGAGCGTCGCGTGAATGAAAACCGTGGCTTCCTGCAAACGCTGGCGCGTCTGGAAAGCATCACCGTGCTGCCTGCCGATGACAAAGGTCCGGTTTCCGTTACTAAGATCGTCGACGGCGCAGAGTTGCTGATCCCGATGGCAGGCCTCATCAACAAAGAAGATGAGCTGGCGCGTCTGGCGAAAGAAGTGGCGAAGATTGAAGGTGAAATCAGCCGTATCGAGAACAAGCTGGCGAACGAAGGCTTTGTCGCCCGCGCACCGGAAGCGGTCATCGCTAAAGAGCGTGAGAAGCTGGAAGGCTATGCAGAAGCGAAAGCGAAGCTGATTGAACAGCAGGCTGTTATCGCTGCACTGTAATCAATACAGTAAAGAAAATGAAGGCCGGAGCATACTCCGGCCTTTTTATTTAGATAAACGGAACATACGGCATAATACCGCGAGAAATCCACATTAACAGACCGCTATCCTGCGGTTTGTCATCATTGGTTAACTCCAGCGAATCAAGGTCACCCTGAACGTGGGTATTGTTGGCAATCCAGCTAATCATCCACATTTTCAACCAGGGGTAAGCCAGGCCACAGGTGATTGAGGCTCCCATTAATACTGCAAACATGCGCAGAAGCATACCGAACGTGGTAATGGACGAATGAAAACGAATTGTTCCATTTGCCAGCGTTAAATTATTCAGAAACAGATTGCGTAACGTGACATAGAGATAAATAGAAAACACAAGAATCGCAACAAAATACAGGAAGTAGGAAGCCGTAATCTGCGGGTAATATTGCAATACAAGCTCACTTCCTGCATCAGACTGCCCCAACATGCTCATCATTATTAACTGCTGGAATACTGGCGCAATCATAATACCAATCACAATGATGAAAGGAGCCATAGTTAATATTGCGAGTGTACATCCTTTAATGCATTCTTTTACGTTTACCTGAACAGAAAACTTATGAATGCCAAAAGTTGCATTGTTACCCAGCAATGGCATCCATTTACTATAGGTTATACCATGGACGACACCCAGCCCGATGGCAGAAAGCAAACTTAACGCGACTAAGTTAAAGAATAATCCTCCTATCGATGTCGTCACTTGCGCAATAAGATACAGTGCGAACCAAAAAGCTAACGCCAACAGAACAGGCAGACCTAACATGACCCACCATGCACGGAGCATCGAGCAGTTAAAGCCAAAGCGAATGCCATTCAGTGAGGTCATGTTCGTCTGATATTGCAGACTCTTCACTGCCATGCAAGGAATACCGCAGATCAAGAGAGCAAACAGGAGAAAACCAAGAACAAAGTGCTGGCCTGAAAAACAAGAAATACTGAGAAGATAAACGACCATAATAAGGAACATGCTAACGAAAATGGCACCACCAGTTCCCTTATAACTAAATGGTTGCCCATTGAGTGTCACATGTTGATAAATATAACGACGGCATTTCACCAATGCCCACGGCCCATATATTCCCAGAGTAATAATTGTCAGTAAAAAATTCACAAGACAAATAAGAAAATACTCACCACCTTTGCCTGTAAAAACAAATGAGTGACGAGAATTATCTTTCCCGACGTTTACACCATTCATGAATCATATCCCTAAAATAAATTCCATTCATATAGATAATAATCCCAGTAAATTGATACTGGTACGCCTAGAATACGCTTTCTCAAAGAGATATATGCTTAATATTTTCTGATTTATCTTCTTCTTGCACCGCATAAGCGAGGGTGGTATTAAAGTGAGCTATAAATCATACATTTGAAATTGAGCTATGCTATGAATGTTGTCGCTTCTCCCGCGCTCCGTTTGCGCAAACTTACTGCCGCCGATAATCCCGCCATCGCCAGCGTCATCCGCCAGGTATCCGCAGAATACGGTCTTACCGCTGATAAAGGCTACACCGTCGCCGATCCCAATCTCGACGAATTGTATCAAGTGTATAGTCAGCCTGGTCATGCGTATTGGGTAGTTGAACACAATGGCGAAGTGGTGGGCGGCGGCGGGATTGCGCCATTAGCAGGTAGTGAATCGGACATTTGCGAGCTGCAAAAGATGTATTTTCTTCCTGCTATTCGCGGTAAAGGACTGGCGAAAAAACTGGCCTTAATGGCGATGGAGCAGGCGCGAGAAATGGGCTTCAAACGCTGCTATCTGGAAACGACCGCTTTTTTAAAAGAAGCGATTGGTTTGTATGAACATTTAGGTTTTCAACATATCGATTACGCACTTGGTTGCACGGGCCATGTCGATTGTGAAGTGCGGATGCTGCGTAAACTCTAAAAAAATGCCCGCTAGTGTGTACTAGCGGGCATTTTAATCAATTAATTAGTGACGAACACCGTCATCGTCTTCGTCGACATAATCTTCATCGTCGCCGTCTTCGCCGTTAGGATCTTCAAAGTAAGTGCCCCAACCGTCGTATTCAACGTCGAATTTCTCTGCCAGGTTCATCAATTGCTCAACCTGGGCGTCGATAAGATCGGCATTCAACGCGCATTCGCTGAGGATGTCACAGCAAATTACGATATCGCCATCTTCCACTTCCAGCTCTTCCGGATCGGTCACTTCGTAACCGAGTTTAAACGCTTCAACCGCTGCTTTTTCCAGGGTTTCCAGATCGTCTGCGGAAAGGTGATGTTCGATGGTGTACAGCGCGTCCGGATCGCTGCCATCTTCCAGTAATTCTTCAATAATCAAACGCGTTTCTTCACGCTGTTCTTCCAGTTGTTCCGGGTTTGCCATGGCTCATTCCTCTTAATGTCCTGCCGATACTCTTATTGTCACACACCACTGACATTGCCTCCACCTTTGTGACAAAGATTTATGTTTTAGGCTTGCAAATGAATAATCATCCATATAAATTGAATTTTAATTCATTACAGCGTTAACCACAGGAGGGATCTATGTCCGGGTTTTATCATAAACATTTCCTGAAATTACTCGATTTCACGCCAGCTGAACTCAACAGCCTGCTGCAATTAGCTGCGAAGCTGAAAGCCGATAAGAAAAGCGGTAAAGAAGAAGCCAGACTCACAGGTAAAAATATCGCGCTCATCTTCGAAAAAGACTCGACTCGTACCCGATGCTCTTTCGAAGTTGCCGCATATGACCAGGGCGCACGTGTCACTTATCTCGGCCCAAGCGGCAGCCAGATTGGCCATAAAGAGTCGATTAAAGATACCGCCCGCGTACTTGGTCGCATGTATGACGGTATTCAGTATCGCGGCTATGGTCAGGAGATTGTCGAAACGCTGGCGGAATATGCGGGTGTGCCAGTATGGAACGGCCTGACCAATGAGTTTCATCCTACACAGCCTCTGGCGGATCTGCTGACCATGCAGGAGCATTTACCAGGTAAAGCTTTCAATGAGATGACGCTGGTTTATGCCGGAGATGCACGCAACAACATGGGTAACTCAATGCTGGAAGCTGCGGCGTTGACCGGTCTGGATTTACGCCTGGTAGCGCCACAAGCGTGCTGGCCGGAAGCTTCGCTGGTTACGGAATGCCGCGCCCTGGCGCAGCAAAATGGCGGGAATATTACGCTGACAGAAGATATCGCAGCAGGCGTTAAAGGGGCCGACTTTATTTACACCGATGTGTGGGTGTCGATGGGGGAAGCGAAAGAGAAATGGGCAGAACGTATTGCATTGCTGCGTGATTATCAGGTGAATAGCAAAATGATGCAGTTGACCGGTAATCCAGACGTCAAATTTCTGCACTGCCTGCCCGCGTTTCATGACGACCAAACGACGCTAGGTAAAAAGATGGCAGAAGAGTTTGGCCTGCACGGTGGGATGGAAGTGACGGATGAGGTCTTTGAATCTGCCGCCAGTATTGTTTTTGATCAGGCGGAAAACCGCATGCATACCATCAAAGCGGTAATGGTTGCGACGCTCGCCCAATAACGCCAGTACCGGAGGCGGCGTAACGTCGCCTCCAGCATAATCCACTTACGCCATCAGCATTTTCACAACCGCTTTGCGAACCTGGGCTGGCTCGCCCACTGCGCACAGTGGCTTGTGTACTTCACCCGGATAGAACACGACAAAGTCGCCTTCATTGAGGATAACTGTTTTCTCCTCAACACCTTCTGGCAAAAAGGCGATGTCTTTATCGGCTAACCAATCGGTATCCGGCGTGCCCGCAGGTTGTGTGCTGAAGGTCATGCCTTCCTGCCCTTTTAGCACAATCTGAATATCGAGATAGCGGGCATGGTACTCCGCACGGCGTGCTTCATACGGCTCGGTCATATCTTCAGAGATAAGATAAAATAGGCGGTTGCCTTCGATGTCGTGCTTACCTTTTGGCGTTTCTGCCGTAACGTGCGCTTTAATATACTCAATCGCCTGGCGTAACTCTTCTGGCAACCATTGCTGGAGATTATGAATATTTCCGATGATCATTTTTTCATTCCCTCAATTAAAACATCGTTTCATTTCTCTTGTTATACGTAATTCCTTACTGCCATACCAGCATTTTTTGCCGCCTGATTGCACCAGCGCATATTTTTCCACCCACATTCCCTCCAAACTCATTTCGTTATAAATTCAAATTTGAAGCATATAAATTCACAACAATCGTTTACCTGCGGAATTTCTTGCATTAATCGCTTGATCCCACTTTCTGGCTGAGTATAATGCCGGACAATTTGCCGGGAGGATGTATGGTTCAGTGTGTTCGACATTTTGTCTTACCGCGTCTGAAAAAAGACGCTGGCCTGCCGTTTTTCTTCCCGTTGATCACCCATTCCCAGCCCCTCAATCGAGGGGCTTTTTTTTGCCCAGGCGTCAGGAGATAAACATGGCTAATCCGCTATATCAAAAACACATCATTTCCATAAATGACCTTAGTCGCGATGACCTTAATCTGGTGCTGGCGACAGCGGCGAAACTGAAAGCAAACCCGCAACCAGAGTTGTTGAAACATAAAGTGATTGCCAGCTGCTTCTTCGAAGCATCAACCCGTACCCGTCTCTCTTTCGAAACCTCGATGCACCGCCTGGGCGCTAGTGTGGTGGGATTCTCTGACAGCGCAAACACCTCACTGGGAAAAAAAGGTGAAACGCTGGCTGATACCATCTCGGTTATCAGCACTTACGTCGATGCAATTGTGATGCGCCATCCACAGGAAGGTGCGGCGCGCCTGGCGACCGAGTTTTCCGGCAATGTGCCGGTGCTGAACGCCGGTGATGGTTCCAACCAACATCCGACGCAAACCTTGCTGGATCTGTTCACCATTCAGGAAACCCAGGGACGTCTGGACAATCTTCGCGTCGCAATGGTCGGCGACCTGAAATATGGCCGCACCGTTCACTCCCTGACTCAGGCGTTAGCGAAGTTCGACGGCAACCGTTTTTACTTCATCGCGCCGGACGCGCTGGCAATGCCGCAGTACATTCTGGACATGCTTGATGAAAAAGGTATCGCCTGGAGCCTGCATAGTTCCATTGAAGAAGTGATGGCGGAAGTGGACATTCTGTATATGACCCGCGTGCAAAAAGAACGCCTGGATCCGTCCGAATACGCTAACGTAAAAGCGCAGTTTGTCCTGCGCGCCAGTGACCTTCACAACGCCAAAGCCAATATGAAAGTACTGCATCCGCTGCCGCGTATTGATGAAATTGCGACGGATGTTGATAAAACGCCGCACGCCTGGTACTTCCAGCAGGCAGGCAACGGGATTTTCGCTCGCCAGGCGTTACTGGCGCTGGTTCTGAATCGCGATCTGGTACTGTAAGGGGAAATTGAGATGACACACGATAATAAATTGCAGGTTGAAGCTATTAAACGCGGCACGGTAATTGACCATATCCCCGCCCAGATCGGTTTTAAGCTGTTGAGTCTGTTCAAGCTGACCGAAACGGATCAGCGTATCACCATCGGCCTGAACCTGCCTTCTGGCGAGATGGGTCGTAAGGATCTGATCAAAATCGAAAATACCTTTTTGAGTGAAGATCAGGTAGACCAACTGGCGCTGTACGCACCGCAAGCCACAGTAAATCGTATCGACAATTATGAAGTGGTTGGTAAATCGCGCCCCAGCCTGCCGGAGCGCATCGACAATGTGCTGGTCTGCCCGAACAGCAACTGTATCAGCCATGCCGAACCGGTTTCTTCCAGCTTTGCAGTGCGAAAACGCGCCAATGACATCGCGCTCAAATGCAAATACTGCGAAAAAGAGTTTTCCCATAATGTGGTGCTGGCCAATTAATTGCGGTTGGTAATAAAAGTCTGGCTCCCTATAATGAGCCAGACTTTTTACCGCTGTAATAAAGGAGAAATCATGAGCAAAACTATCGCTACGGAAAATGCACCGGCAGCTATCGGACCTTATGTTCAGGGCGTTGATCTGGGCAGTATGATCATCACCTCCGGTCAGATCCCGGTAAACCCGAAAACTGGCGAAGTACCGGCAGACGTAGCAGCACAAGCGCGTCAGTCACTGGATAACGTGAAAGCGATCGTGGAAGCGGCTGGCCTGAAAGTGGGCGACATCGTTAAAACCACCGTGTTTGTGAAAGATCTGAACGACTTCGCAACCGTAAATGCGACTTACGAAGCCTTCTTCACCGAACACAACGCTACCTTCCCGGCACGTTCTTGCGTTGAAGTTGCTCGTCTGCCAAAAGACGTGAAGATTGAGATCGAAGCGATCGCTGTTCGTCGCTAATCTCTGTCAGAAAGATAATCCAGGAATCGCGCCTGGATTATCTGATTCAACCACGGAGGGTTGAAGATGGCTAAATCCCGTTTCACGAATGAACAAATTGCTGAAATTTTACAGCGGTCAAAAGAAGGTACGTCTAATAAGGAGCTATGTGAACACTATCAATTTAGTATTAGCACGCTGCGGCGCTGGCAAGAACAGCACGCTGAAGGCATCAGAAGCGAATTAAAAAAAATAGAATCCAAAGCGCAAATCGTCTTTCTGCTTTTCTTTGCTGTCTCCATTATACTCACGCTTATATTTGGCAAACCAACAGGTGGATGGGTAATACCGCCTTTATTACTTTATTGTGTTTATTATATCCGCCTGTATCGCAACATCTCCTCCAGACACATTAAAAAAGAAGACATCTTTCTCTCTCGTTCGGTAAATAAAAGCTATAGCGCCCTTTATAATTTGAGCTGGACGTTTATTTGTTTTTTTATTTTTGCAGTAATTTATTTTTTTGTTCAGGTCTTTTCGTAGGAGACTGACCAGTAAGAATATTTATCGATCAGTCTCAGCACTCACTTATTGCCAGCCGTAACGACGGCTATAAAATCCTTTCACTAACTGGGTTAACGTCATATACCCTGCCAGAATCGCAATCAGCCACGGGAAATAGCTTAACGGCAGCGCCTGCAGTTGCAGATAACTGGCCAGCGGCGAAAACGGTAACGCGATCCCGACAATCATCACGATCACGGTCATGATCATTAATGGCCACGATGCGCAGCTCTGAATAAACGGTACACGGCGGGTACGGATCATATGCACAATCAGCGTTTGTGACAGTAACCCCACCACAAACCAGCCCGACTGGAACAGCGTTTGCGTTTCCAGCGTGTTGGCATGAAATACCCACCACATCAGGCAAAACGTCAGAATATCGAAGATCGAACTGATCGGTCCGAAGAAGATCATAAAGCGTCCCAGATCCGCCGGATTCCAACGCTGCGGCTTTTGAATTTGCTCATCGTCTACGTTATCAAACGGGATCGCCACCTGTGACACATCATACAGCAGGTTCTGAATAAGCAAGTGTAACGGCAACATCGGCAGGAAGGGCAAAAAAGCACTCGCCACCAGCACGCTGAACACATTACCGAAGTTAGAGCTCGCCGTCATTTTGATGTATTTCAGCATATTGGCGAAAGTGCGACGTCCCTCAATAACCCCCTCTTCCAGCACCATCAGGCTTTTTTCCAGCAGAATGATATCCGCTGCTTCACGGGCAATATCTACCGCGCCGTCCACAGAAATGCCGATATCCGCAGCACGTAAGGCGGGCGCATCATTAATACCATCGCCCATAAAGCCAACCACATGCCCTTCGCGCTTCAGCAACGTTACGATGCGTTCTTTATGCATCGGCGTCAGGCGGGCAAACAGCGTGGTACGCTGCGCGAGACTTGCCAGTTCGTTGTCAGTTAGAGTTTCAATATCACTACCAGTAACCACCTCTCCCGCGTCCAGTCCCACTTCATGGCACACTTTCGCCGCCACTAACTCACTGTCGCCAGTGAGGATTTTTACGGTAATGCCACTCGCTTTTAATGCCTTCAGTGCCGGAGCGGTTGTCTCTTTGGGCGGATCAAGGAAAGCAATATATCCTTCGAGGATCAGGTCGGATTCATCTGCCCGCTGGTAATCCCCTTCACGCGCTGGCAGGTATTTCGTCGCCACCGCTACCACACGCAGCCCCTGACGATTAAGCGTATCAGTAACCCGCTTAATCTTACGCAGCATGGTGTCATCGAGCGGCACAATCTCGCCATTGTGACGTACCTGCGAACACACATTGAGGATTTCCTGCAATGCACCTTTGCACACCAGTTGATGGTGTTTGGTATTTTCTGCCACTACCACCGACATCCGGCGACGCTCAAAATCAAACGGAATCTCATCAATTTTCTGCCAACGGCTGGCCAGCGAGCGCGCCGACTCTTCATCCGTACCTTCGAGCACCGCTGTATCAAGCAGGTTTTTAAGCCCAGTCTGGTAATGACTGTTCAACCACGCGCTATGCAGCACGCGTTCGCTGGTTTTACCGGAGATATCGGTATGATTCTCCAGCACAATTTTATCCTGCGTCAGGGTGCCGGTTTTATCGGTACACAGAATATCCATAGCGCCAAAGTTCTGAATGGCATCCAGATGTTTGACGATCACTTTCTGTTTCGACAGCTTGACTGCGCCACGCGCCAGCGTTGAGGTGACAATCATCGGCAACATTTCCGGCGTTAAACCTACCGCTACCGAAAGCGCAAACAGCGCCGCTTCCCACCAGTCGCCTTTGGTGTAACCATTGATTAACAGCACCACGGGCGCCATCACCAGCATAAAGCGAATCAGCAGCATACTGACGCGGCTGATCCCTTGCTGAAAGGCATTCGGCTCACTTTCCTGCTCACTGACACGCCCCGCCAGTTGACCAAACCAGGTGTTGCCACCTGTGGCAATCACCATCGCTTGTGCCGTGCCGCTCACCACTGTGGTGCCCATAAAACACAGGGTGTCACACTCCAGCGGATTGCTGTGATCCGGCTGGCGCGTGGTCGCGTTTTTTTCAACGGGCAGAGACTCACCGGTTAACGATGCCTGAGCAACGAACAGATCCCGCGCCTGCAAGATACGTAAATCTGCCGGGATCATATCCCCCGCCGCCAGTTTAATAATATCGCCGGGCACCAACTGGTCGATCGGGATCTCCAGCCAGCCATTTTCGCCTTTGTCGTTAATTACGCGCAGCACCGTCGCGGTATTACTGACCATCGCTTTCAGGGCATCTGCCGCTTTGGTGGAACGTGCTTCCTGAATAAAGTTCAGCAACGTAGAAATAGCCACCATTAACGCGATAACGCCAGCGGCAAATAAATCTTCTGTGGCGTAAGAAATGCCGCCAAGGATCGTGAGCAAAATATTAAAGGGGTTGCGATAGCAGACCCACAAATGTACCCACCACGGTGACGGTTGTTGCGCAGGTAATTTATTTTCGCCATGTTTTTCACGGGCAACTTCCACTTCCGCCTGATTCAACCCTTCCGGGTGGGTGTCGAACGTTTTCCATAATTCTTCTTCGGGCATCACCGCCATTTTCATGCAATGCGCGCTTAAGGAAGGCGGGATTGGTGCATTCGCTGTCTGCTGCGCACCCGGTAGTGGATCGCGACGGATCAGACGGGAAGGTAAATGGCGAATGAGCCGGGTAAAAATTTCTTTAAACATAGGGAGTCCCTCCGCGCTGTCAGGAACAGTGCAGAAATATCTTCAGGCGTGGCGAAGCCTTACCTGAAGGTAATAAAACTGAGCAGGGACGTTAAAACGTCACGGCCTTACGCATCCGGTAACGCCGTGAAAAGACAGGCTTACCGGAAAAGTTTTAATCTCCGTCGAGGGAGAGGCGTGGGATCAGGTTCCATATAACCTCCGGTAAGTGAATAAATAGCGCCGCGAATCCAATAATATTCGTAGCATTTATGCCGATATAATACCTGTCAGCAACTAAACAAACGATAAACCAGACTTTGCCCATTGCTGAATGCGAGGGTAAAGTTAGTCTCTAATAATTAAACAACAAGTTACGGGATAACAGGATGCAAAATCGGCTGACCATCAAAGACATCGCGCGCTTGAGCGGCGTGGGAAAATCCACTGTTTCCCGGGTGCTGAATAACGAAAGCGGCGTAAGCCAGCGTACGCGCGAGCGTGTTGAAGCGGTGATGAATCAGCATGGATTTTCCCCTTCCCGCTCTGCGCGCGCCATGCGTGGGCAAAGCGATAAAGTGGTCGCCATCATCGTGACCCGCCTGGATTCGCTCTCAGAAAATCTCGCGGTTCAGACCATGCTGCCAGCATTCTATGAACAGGGTTACGACCCCATCATGATGGAAAGCCAGTTTTCCCCACAATTAGTTGCCGAACATCTGGGCGTTTTGAAACGTCGTAATATCGACGGCGTGGTACTGTTTGGTTTTACCGGTATAACCGAAGAGATGTTAGCCCACTGGCAGTCATCGCTGGTGCTGCTGGCACGCGACGCAAAGGGCTTTGCTTCAGTCTGTTATGACGACGAAGGGGCGATCAAAATCCTGATGCAACGACTGTATGACCAGGGGCATCGCAATATCAGTTATCTCGGCGTACCGCACAGCGACGTGACGACCGGTAAACGACGTCACGAAGCCTATCTGGCGTTCTGCAAAGCGCATAAACTGCATCCCGTCGCCGCTCTGCCTGGCCTCGCCATGAAGCAAGGTTATGAGAACGTGGCAAAAGTCATTACCCCTGAAACCACCGCGTTGCTGTGCGCAACTGACACGCTGGCACTTGGCGCAAGTAAATACCTGCAAGAGCAACGCATCGATACCTTACAGCTGGCGAGCGTTGGTAATACACCGTTGATGAAGTTCCTCCATCCGGAGATCGTCACCGCTGACCCAGGCTACGCAGAAGCCGGACGCCAGGCGGCCTGCCAGTTGATTGAGCAGATAACCGGGCGCAGCGAACCGCAACAAATCATCATCCCCGCCACCCTGTCCTGATCGTTTCCTGAACGATAAATTGTGATCTTCGCTGTGTTTCGGGAACGTTCCCATTTTTAATTTTTCCTTCCCACTATATTCTGCCGTCAACCAAATATGTCATCTGCCACGGGGCCTTATGATGAGCAAAGTGAACCAAACGGATATCGATCGGTTGATTGAACTGGTCGGCGGGCGCGGCAATATCGCGACGGTCAGCCACTGTATTACTCGCCTGCGCTTTGTCCTCAACCAACCAGCCAATGCCAGACCAAAAGAAATTGAACAACTCCCCATGGTGAAAGGCTGTTTCACCAATGCAGGACAATTTCAGGTGGTGATTGGCACCAACGTTGGCGATTACTACAAAGCGTTATTGGCAACGACTGGTCAGGCGCAGGTCGATAAAGAGCAGGTGAAAAAAGCCGCCAGGCAGAATATGAAATGGCATGAGCAGTTGATCTCCCATTTCGCGGAGATCTTCTTCCCATTGCTGCCCGCGCTGATTAGCGGCGGTTTGATCCTCGGTTTTCGCAATGTTATCGGCGATCTGCCGATGAGCAACGGCCAGACGCTGGCGCAAATGTACCCTTCCCTGCAAACGATCTACGATTTTCTGTGGTTGATCGGTGAGGCGATCTTCTTCTACCTGCCGGTCGGGATTTGCTGGTCGGCGGTGAAAAAAATGGGCGGCACGCCGATCCTCGGTATTGTGCTTGGCGTAACGCTGGTTTCTCCACAACTGATGAACGCCTATCTGCTCGGGCAGCAGGTGCCGGAAGTGTGGGACTTTGGCATGTTCAGTATTGCGAAAGTAGGTTATCAGGCGCAAGTGATCCCGGCACTGTTAGCTGGGCTGGCGCTGGGCTTTATTGAAACTCGCCTTAAGCGCATCGTGCCGGATTATCTCTATCTGGTGGTTGTACCGGTCTGCTCGCTGATCCTCGCAGTGTTCCTCGCCCATGCGCTGATTGGTCCGTTTGGTCGCATGATTGGCGATGGCGTTGCCTTTGCGGTACGTCACCTGATGACTGGCAGCTTTGCTCCGATTGGCGCAGCGTTGTTTGGCTTCCTCTATGCGCCGCTGGTCATTACCGGCGTACACCAGACCACGCTTGCCATTGATATGCAGATGATTCAAAGCATGGGCGGTACGCCAGTCTGGCCGCTGATTGCCCTTTCGAATATTGCTCAGGCGTCGGCAGTGGTAGGAATTATTATCGCCAGCCGTAAACAGAACGAGCGGGAAATTTCGGTTCCAGCGGCGATCTCAGCTTATCTTGGAGTCACTGAGCCGGCAATGTACGGCATCAACCTGAAATATCGCTTCCCGATGCTGTGCGCGATGATTGGTTCCGGTCTGGCAGGGTTGCTCTGCGGCCTGAACGGCGTTATGGCGAATGGCATCGGCGTCGGTGGTCTGCCTGGTATTCTCTCCATTCAGCCGAGCTACTGGCAGGTATTTGCGCTGGCCATGGCTATCGCCATCATCATCCCGATTGTGCTCACCTCGTTTATCTACCAGCGAAAACACCGCCTGGGCACGCTGAACATTGTTTAATTTTCTTCGGGGCGCACTTGCGCCCCCTCGCATTTGCAGGAATGACGTAATGACTAATCTTCCCCACTGGTGGCAAAACGGCGTTATCTACCAGATTTATCCAAAGAGTTTTCAGGACACCACGGGCAGCGGCACCGGCGATCTGCGAGGAGTCACTCTGCGCCTCGACTACCTACAAAAACTGGGCGTCGATGCTATCTGGTTGACACCTTTTTATGTCTCCCCACAGGTCGATAACGGTTACGACGTAGCGAACTATACGGCGATTGATCCCACCTACGGTACGCTGGACGATTTTGACGAACTGGTGGCGCAGGCGAAATCGCGCGGTATTCGCATTATCCTTGATATGGTGTTTAACCATACTTCTACCCAACACGCCTGGTTTCGCGAGGCACTGAACAAAGAAAGTCCTTACCGTCAGTTTTATATCTGGCGTGATGGCGAACCAGGAATACCACCGAATAACTGGCGTTCTAAATTCGGCGGCAATGCCTGGCGCTGGCACGCAGAAAGCGAACAGTATTATTTGCATCTGTTTGCACCAGAACAGGCCGATCTCAACTGGGAAAACCCAGCAGTACGCGCAGAACTGAAAAAAGTCTGTGAGTTCTGGGCCGATCGCGGGGTAGACGGGCTGCGCCTGGATGTGGTGAATCTGATTTCCAAAGACCAGAACTTCCCCAACGATCTGGATGGCGACGGGCGTCGCTTCTACACCGACGGGCCACGAGCACACGAGTTTTTGCACGAAATGAACCGCGATGTCTTTACGCCACGCGGATTAATGACTGTGGGTGAAATGTCCTCCACCAGCCTTGAACATTGCCAGCGATACGCGGCACTGACAGGCAGTGAATTGTCGATGACCTTTAATTTTCATCACCTGAAGGTCGATTACCCCGGCGGTGAAAAATGGACGCTGGCTAAACCTGACTTTGT